>JAEEGF011295932.1_pt1 | contig 43783 bp, 38 predicted proteins | sample 9134171 | NCBI WGS metagenome assembly JAEEGF01 (sample SAMN16246542, study PRJNA631951) | gut metagenome | biome: gut microbiome; feature: rumen; material: AP-attached | host: Bos | place: Iran: Karaj | collected 2018-10 | reverse complement strand
CCGCAATCGGAGGGGAGCGACAGCGGGGGGGTTGGGGGGAACGCCCCCCAATGAATGAAAGGCCCGGAAGGGACACGAAAAGAGCATCGCTTCCGCGATGCTCTTTTCGTAGTCCCTAGTGGAATCGAACCACTATTTAAGGTTTAGGAAACCTCCGTTCTATCCGTTGAACTAAGGGACCAGCTAATCTCTTGAAGAACTACTCGACTGTCTTCTCGATGATCTGACGACCTCTGTAGTAACCGCACTCAGGGCATACATGGTGATACATCACTGTAGCACCGCAGTTAGGGCAGGTGGCCAGAGTCGGAACCTTCGCAAAGTCGTGGGTCCTTCTCTTGTCTCTTCTCGCTTTGGAGACTTTGTGTTTCGGATGTGCCATAATTAATATTCTTTAAATTTTATCATTTCTTGTCAAGAAGGTCCTTCAGGCCCGCGAACGGACTGGAAGAATCCTTCTGTGTCTGTCCCTGTTCATCTTCAGAACTCAGAAACCTCACAGTCTCGGGATCGCATTCGCCATCTTCATGAACCCTCTGCACAGGCAGCGACAGGCAGATGTAGTCATAAACCGTCTGGCTGAGGTCGAGATCCGTGTCAGTGACAGGGAGAAAAACGATCTCCCTCTCCCCTTCGTCCTCAACGGACGAATCCGGATCCCCGAACTTCACACTGAGCGCGAAACCGGTGGAAACCGGCAGCCTCAGATCAGCGAGACATCTGTCGCAGGTCACCGTGACGGAGCCATCTATCTTACAATCAACGCCTATGAAACGGCCTGACTTCTCGATCACGACTTCCACATCAAGGCCCGCGGCCAAGATCTCTGAATTCTCAAAACGCTCAAAGAACTCTTTCCCGACACTCTGGTGGAACTCCGTCCGCCCTTGTGCCAACCCGTTCAGAGGAACTATAAAATCATCTTTCATCGCTTCGCCAAACAGATTAAGGGATGCAAAGGTATAAAAAAAATTCCTTAATAAAAACTTTTACTGAATAGTTTTTATTCTTCATCACCAGCATTGCCGGCCCTCTTGCGATCCATCGGGTCGAGAAGTATCTTGCGGATCCTCATGTGGTGAGGCGTAACCTCCACAAGCTCATCCTCACGGATGTATTCCAGCATCTCCTCAAGAGACATCCTGATAGCCGGAGGGAGAAGGATCTTCTCATCCGAACCGGCTGCGCGGACATTCGTCAACTTCTTGGTCTTGCAGATGTTGATGTTGAGGTCACGCTCGCGGGTGTGCTCCCCGACGACCTCACCGCAATATATCTCCTCACCGGGCTCCACGAAGAACTTACCCCTATCCAGAAGCTTATTCATCGAATAGGCGATGGCGTCTCCTGTCTCAAGCGATACGAGCGACCCGTTGGTACGGTTATCTATCTCGCCCTTGAAAGGCTGGTACTCTTTGTAACGGTGGGCCATGATCGCCTCACCCTGAGTCGCTGTCAACAGATTGCTCCTGAGTCCCATAAGTCCCCTGGTGGGGATGTCAAACTGAAGGAGGGTACGGTCGCCTCTGGGTTCCATGTGAATCAGGGCACCCTTGCGGCGTGTAGCCAACTCAATGGCGGTCCCGACAAAATTCTCAGGAACCTCGATGGACAAGTCCTCGATCGGCTCGCAACGCTGACCGTTTATTGTCTTGTCCAGGACCTTGGGCTGTCCGACCTGAAGCTCGAATCCTTCCCTTCTCATCTCCTCAATCAAGACGGAGAGGTGGAGCACTCCTCGACCATAGACAATGAACGAGTCCGCATTCAGTCCTGGCTTCACCTTAAGAGCCAGATTCTTCTCAAGCTCTTTGTCAAGACGCTCCTTTATGTGCCTGGAAGTCACGTACTTCCCGTCTTTTCCGAAGAACGGTGAGTTATTGATGGTGAAGAGCATGCTCATTGTGGGCTCGTCAATCGAGATCGGAGGGAGAGCCTCCGGGGCGTTGAGATCAGCTATGGTGTCACCGATCTCAAATCCGTCGATACCGACCACGGCACATATGTCTCCGCAACGAACCTCATCGACATTGGTCTTGCCAAGGCCGTCGAAGACCATCAGTTGCTTCACCTTGTGCTTCTCGACGATGTCGTACCGCTTGCAAAGGCTAACCTGCTCGCCAGTGTGGATGACTCCCCTTGTGACTTTTCCGACAGCGATCCTGCCGACATAGGGGGAATATTCGAGCGAAGTGACCTGCATCTGAACAGTACCTTCAACAAAGTTGGGGGCCGGGATGACCTCCAGAATAGCATCCAGAAGAGGAGTTATGTCGGAAGTGGGGTTCTTCCAATCCTCTGACATCCAACCCTGCTTGGCGCTTCCGAATATGGTTTTGAAATCCAACTGCTCGTCATTGGCGTCAAGGGCGCACATGAGGTCGAAAACCTCCTCCTGCACCTCGTCCGGACGGCAATTAGGCTTGTCCACTTTGTTCACCACGACGATGGGTTTCTTCCCGAGCTGAAGGGCCTTATGGAGCACAAAACGGGTCTGGGGCATACAGCCTTCAAAAGCGTCAACCAAAAGGAGAACACCATCAGCCATATTCAAGACCCTCTCGACCTCACCTCCGAAATCGCTATGGCCAGGAGTGTCGATAATATTGATTTTCACTCCCTTATAAGTCACGGACACATTCTTGGCGAGGATGGTGATACCTCTTTCCCTCTCAATGTCATTGTTGTCGAGAATCAGCTGGCCCAGGTTCTCGGGCTGACGTACCAGATTGGCCTGGTAAATCATCCTGTCCACGAGGGTGGTCTTGCCGTGATCGACATGCGCGATAAGCGCTATATTCCTGATTTCCTGCATATATCTCAAAAAAAATCCTGCGAATTTACTGATTTTCGCAGGATTATGAAAAAATATAGCTTAAAACTAGCTATTTGGACTCCAGCAACGCCCTGACGGCGGCCTCAACCTTGTCGAAGCCGAAACTCGAGACAAGGTCTTCCATCCTCGCCGCGATCTTATCGTTGCAAAGATTGCCGATTGATCCTTCATGAGTGTGACGTAATCCTCCATTGTATTCAAAGCTTCCGCCCCGGATTGAATCCGCCACCTTACGATAGGCATCACGGAACGGAACTCCCTCAGCGACAAGGTCATTGACCTTCTCAACACTGAAAGCCAGCTTGTACTTCGGGTCCGACATGACATCAGTATTCACCTCCATTCCCTTGATAGCGTATTCAACAATGTCAAGGCAATCGTCCATCTCGTCAAAGATCGGGAAGAAGACCTCTTTGATGATCTGCATGTCCCTGAAATATCCGGAAGGAAGGTTCCCTGTGATCATCCTGATTGTCACAGGGGCACCCTGGATCTTATTGCAACGCGCCCGGACCAGCTCAAACACATCAGGGTTCTTCTTGTGCGGCATTATGCTGGAACCGGTGGTCAAGGCATCCGGCAACTTGACAAAGCCGAAATTCTGGCTGGAGTAAAGGCAGCCATCGAAAGCCAGTCTCCCAATCGTCTCAGCCACAGAGGAATATGCGAAAGCGACTGCTCTCTCCATTTTTCCCCTTGTCATCTGGGCATAGATGGAATTGTAGTCAAGGTCATCAAATCCCAGAAGTTTTGTTGTCATTGTCCTGTCCAAGGGTGCGGAAGATCCGTAACCGGCTGCGGAGCCGAGAGGATTGCGGTTCACCACATCCCACGCCGCCTTGAGCATAGTCATGTCGCCCGCAAGGCTTTCGGCATAAGCACCGAACCATAGGCCAAATGAGGATGGCATGGCCACCTGCAAGTGCGTGTAACCAGGTATCAGCACATCCTTGTGCTTCTCGCTGGCCTCCTGCAGTGTTTTGAAAAGGCTCTCGACCTTACGGACCGTTTTCCCGATCCGGGCCCGGGTGAACAGTTTCAGATCCACGAGCACCTGGTCGTTGCGAGAACGCCCTGTGTGGACCTTCTTTCCAATGTCACCAAGAGAGCGAGTCAGCAAAAGCTCGACTTGGGAGTGGACATCCTCAACATCCGGATCAATCTCGAATTTCCCTTCGGAAGCCAGTGAATATAAAGCCTTTAGCTTAGGAAGCAGAAGTTCCAGATCAGCCTTCGGAAGAAGGCCGACGCTCTCCAGCATGGTGATGTGGGCCATAGTGCCCAAGATGTCATAAGGAGCCAGCTCAAGATCCAGTTCCCGGTCATGGCCGACTGTGAACGCATCGATCAGAGCATCCTCATCGTACCCCTTATCCCAAAGTTTATTAGCCATATCAATTCAATTCCAAATCATCCAATAGTTTGACATACAGATCCACTCCAGTGGCGATCTCATCAAGGGTTATGTACTCGTCCGGACCATGGGATCGGGAGGAATCCCCAGGTCCGATCTTGAGCGTAGGGAAAGAGCAGAGAGCCTGGTTGCTCGTTGTAGGAGAGCCGAAAGGCTGAAGACCAAGCGACAACCCGCGCCGCACAACCGGATGGCTCACAGGGAGATGCGAGCTTCCGATCCTGGTCGAACGCTCCTTGACCTCGCAAGAGACCTCTTCTTTGATCAATGCCAGCAATTCCTGATTGGAATACATCCCGTTCGGGCGCACATCGACCACGAAACGGCATTCGTCAGGGACGACATTATGCTGAGTGCCAGCGGAAATCATCGTTACTGACATCTTGACGGGTCCGAGGTATTCCGACACCTTCGGGAACTGATATGTCCGGAACCATCCGATGTCTTCAAGTGCCTCATAAATAGCGTTGACACCCTCATTTCTAGCCGCGTGACCACTCTTACCCCTCGCCACGCAATCAAGCACCATAAGTCCCTTTTCCGCCACCGCCATATTCATTCCCGTCGGCTCTCCTATCACTCCGAAATCAATCTTTCCGACCTCGGAAAGGAACAGGTCGAAACCTCCCTTGCCACAGACTTCCTCCTCCGCGGTCGCGGCATATACCAGCCTGTATGGCTGGGGTTTGGAGGACAGAATTGAATATGCCTCCAGAAGCGCCACCAAAGAGCCGCCATCATCATTACTGCCCAGTCCATACAGCTTTCCATCAATCACTTCCGCTTTATAAGGATCACGGGTATAACCATGTGATGGCTTTACAGTGTCGATGTGGGCGTTGAGCAGCAGAGTCGGCTTCTCACACGGCGGTTCGGACTCCATCCAAAGATTATTTCCGACTCTATGGACATCTTGGAAGCCATTGCTGGACAACCACTCTTGCATGCGGTCGCAAGCAGCCCTCTCCTCCCTGCTGATAGAAGGGATTCGGATCAAGGAGGAAAGCAGTCCGATTGTGTCCATCTTAATCATCAGTCTCAGGATCAGCGAGTATAGTGGTACCGCCAGATAGGTTGGATGGTGAAGTTATGACCACCTTCGAAACTCCCGAATTGATGGCCTCGAACGCGTTCTGGAGTTTTGGGATCATTCCGGCTGAAATTGTCCCGTCCGCTACCATCCGGTCGAAATCCTCCTTGGCGATTGTCTTGATCAAGGTTGTGGGGTCCTCGACATTTTTCAACACCCCGGGAATAGAAGAGCAGAAAGTCAAGGTCACCGAATATTTCTCCGCCAGAGCTACAGCCACCGAGGATGCGATCGTGTCGGCGTTGGTGTTGAGCATAGAGCCTTCCTTGTCGTGGGTCAGCGGAGCGAGAACCGGTACGGCTCCAGCATCCAGCAGAGAAGTCAAAGCCTTGACATTCACGTACTTCACATCACCTACGAAGCCGAAATTGATAAGCTCAACAGGACGCTTCACGCTCATGATCACATTCATGTCGGCCCCGGTCAGACCAAGGGCGTTGACCCCCAAAGCCTGGAGCCTCGCCACTATGTTCTTGTTGACAAGACCTCCATAGACCATTGTGACAACCTTCAGCATCTCGGCGCTTGTGATTCTGCGCCCGTCTATCATCTGCGTCTCGACCCCAAGTTTGGCAGCCATCTCAGTGGCGATCTTTCCTCCCCCATGGACAAGAATCTTCTTGCCTTTGAGGCTGGAAAACGACATCAGCAGTCCGGCCAGGGAGGTCTCATCCTCGACCACCGCTCCGCCGACTTTGATAATATTCAAACCCTCTTTGATCATAGCAGGTCCTCCAACATTCTTTTCATCACGACTTGGGCCGACACCACCCTATTAGCGGCCTCGGGAATGACGATGCTCCGAGGGGAGTCAATCACCTCGTCGGAAACTATCATATTGCGCCTGACCGGCAGGCAGTGCATGAAATAGGCATCGTTAGTGACCGCCATATGCTTAGCATCGACCACCCAACTCATGTCCTTGCTGAGGATCTTCCCATAATCATCCGGATTGGTCACGCCTGGGCAGCTCCAGTTCTTTGCATAGACGAAATCCGCACCTTCAAGGGCTTTCATCTGGTCGTACTCGACTTTGGCGTTTCCGACAAAACAGGGATCCAGCTCATAACCTTCCGGATGGGTGATAACGAAATCAACATCAGCGGCGTTCATCCATTCGGCGAAGGAATTAGGGACAGCCTGCGGCAGGGCTCTCGGATGAGGTGCCCAGGTCATCACGACCTTCGGGCGAGACTTGGTCTTATACTCCTCAATCGTGATCAGGTCAGCGAAGGCCTGGCAGGGATGCACGGTCGCGGACTCAAGGGAAATGACCGGCCTCCCGGAATATTCAATAAACTGATTCAGAATTGTTTCCGCATAATCGAAGTCCCTGTCTTGGAGGCCGGCGAAGGACCTCACTCCGATGATGTCGCAATAGCTGCCGATCACCGGAATGGCTTCCCGCAGGTGCTCGCTTTTGTCTCCGTCCATGACCACTCCCAACTGGGTCTCAAGTTTCCAGCTGTCAGCGCCGACATTCAGCACAATGGGGTTCATGCCGAGATTGAGGGCGGCTTTCTGGCTACTGAGGCGGGTCCTGAGGCTGCTGTTGAAGAAGATCAGGATGATGGTTTTGTCCTGGCCAAGGTTCTTCCAGGCCAATGGAGTGGACTTTACCTTCTTCGCCTCTTCAAGGGCGGCGGCGAGGTCACCTATGTCGCTTGGGTGAAAAAAAGATCTCATAACACTTCCTCCAATGCTTTTACGAATATGTCAACATCGTCTTTTGACAACACTAGCGGGGCGAGCAGGCGGATCATATTCTTGCCGGATACGCCGGTGAATATATGCTTGTCAAACAACAACTTCCGCCTCAATTCTGCGATCGGCTCATCGAACTCGACTCCGATCATCAGTCCCCTGCCACGAACCTCTTTGATTCTGTTGGCGTCAGGCTCTGACAGTCCAGACTCCTCGCTTCGCTCGGCCCCTCCCACTCGCTCCGCGAGCGGGCCCCTCCCTCTTACGAGCCGAGGGTGGCTACGGTCTGGACTTGCCAGACCTGGCGCCAACAGGAGCAGGCGGGATTTGAGGTAGTCGCCAACCTCGAGGGCGTTGTGGATGAGGTTCTCGTCCTTGATGATGTCGGCGACAGCGATAGCCGCTGCCATGGCGAGGTGGTTGCCGCCGAAAGTGGTTCCGAGCATGCCTTTGACTGCCTTGAACTCCGGCGAGATCAGCACGCCGCCGATCGGGAAACCTCCAGCCATACCCTTTGCCATCGTTATCACATCCGGCTTTATTCCCGCCCACTGGTGGGCGAAGAATTTGCCGCTACGGCCGTAACCGCTCTGTACCTCGTCAAGAATCAGCACCACTCCAGCCTCCTTGGTGGCCTTCCGCAGATCCCTCATAAAGTCATCATCCGGGATTATTATTCCACCAACTCCCTGAATGCCCTCGATAATAACACCAGCGACATCCCCTTTGGCAAGCTCGGCCTTGACCGCCTCGATGTCGTCAAGAGGAAGGAAGGTCACTTTATGGCAAGAATTGAAAGGAGAACGGATCTTGGGATTGTCAGTTACAGCCACCGCGCCGGATGTGCGCCCATGGAAGGCACCTTTGAAAGCGATGACCCTGTCTTTACCGGTGTGGAAAGAAGCCAGTTTCAAGGCGTTCTCATTTGCCTCAGCACCCGAGTTGCAAAGGAATAAAGAGTATTCCGGATAACCCGAAAGCTTACCTACCTTCTCGGCGAGCTCTTCCTGGAGAGGATTGTGGACGCTATTGGAATAGAAACCGATCTTCCAGAGCTGTTCAGTGACCGCCGCCACATATCTTGGATGGCAGTGGCCAACGGATATCACCGCATGGCCGCCGTAAAGGTCAAGATACTCAGTGCCCTTGTCGTCCCAAACCCGGGTTCCTTTCGCCCGGACCGGCGTCACATCGAAGAGGCTATATACATCAAAAAGTTTCATCGTCAATATATTGATATTCAAGTTTTAAAACCTGGTTCCTTTAAGGTGGAGCCCCGTGTCTTCGGGAAGGCCGAAAATAAGGTTCATGTTCTGGACCGCCTGGCCGGAAGCCCCTTTCACCAAATTGTCTATCACACTGATAACGTGGAGTTTCCGTCCATGTTTACGGACATTGAGGACGCATTTGTTGGTGTTCACGACCATCTTCAGGTCCGGATTAGTGTCGATCACATGGACGAACGGCTCATCTTTGTAATAATCTTTGTAAACGGAGATGGCCGTCTCTTCTGGAAGGTCGCAGTCGAAATAGACAGAGGCGAGGATTCCCCTGGCGAAGTCTCCTCTCACCGGCACGAAATTGATCTCGCCCCCATAATGCGGGGCAAGAGTCTTGAGAGTCTCGTTGACCTCGCCTAAATGCTGGTGAGTGAATGCTTTGTACACCGACAGATTGTCAGTCCTCCAACTGAAATGAGTAGTCTCGGACGGGGATTGTCCGGCTCCGGTGGAACCTGTTATTCCAGTCACATGCACTTCCGGTAGGCGATCCATCTTGGCCATCGGAAGGAGGGCCAGCTGAATGGCGGTGGCGAAGCAACCGGGATTGGCGATATGTTTTGCCTTAACTATCTTATCCTTAAATGCTTCCGGGAGACCATAGACGAAATCGCCGGCGTCAGCGGCAAGGCGGAAATCGTTGCCGAGGTCGATGATGGCGCCCTTGTAGCTCTCGGGCAGCGCCTCGACAAAGGGTTTCGCTTTCCCGTGACCGGAACAAAGGAATAGCACATCGGGTTGGTGAGCCTGTCGAACCACCGGCCCTTCGACAAGCTCAGGGACCGAAGTAAACCGCAGATTCGTCTCACCGAGAAGGTCAGCATGGGCCGCCCAGACCGGCTCCCCGGCATGACTCCCGCTCTGAGCGAAAACTATTTCCGCTCGGGGATGGTTCACAAGGATTCTCATGAGCTCGCCGGCAGTGTAACCAGCGGCCCCGATGATCCCGACCTTTATCTTTCCATCAACAGCCATCACAACTCCTTCTCAAGCTTCTCACCTTCATCCTTATGGGCTGTGTAATAGACCCTAAGAGGCGTGGAACTCACCTTGATGAATCCCTTCGCGTCCTCGCTGGTCCAGCCCTTCTGCATCTCGCCATATTCCCCGAACTTGGTCTTGACCAAATCGCAAGGCGAATCGACACCAACGGTCGAGAATGACCAGGGGCGAAGCTCCATCGTGACTTTGCCGGTCACATTCCTCTGGCTGCTCTCTAGCATGGCCTCAATGTCCCGCATCACGGGCTCAAGGTACTGACTCTCATGGAGAAACATCCCGTACCAATTGGCCACCTGGTCCTTCCAGTACTGCTGCCACTTGCTGAGGGTGAACTTCTCCAGGAATTTGTGCGCCGCCATGATAAGCATCGGAGCGGCGGCCTCAAAGCCGACACGACCTTTGATTCCGATGATGGTGTCGCCAACATGCATGTCGCGCCCGATCCCATAAGGAGCGGCGATCGACTCCACTTTCTGGATAGCCGCGACCTTATCGGTGAACTCCTCCCCGTTGACAGAGACAATCTCGCCCTTATCGAACCCGATCTCGATGATCTCCGAACCTTGGGCTGTAACTTGCTTGAGATAAGCGCTTTCCGGAAGTCCCTGCTTTGAGTCCAGAATCTCGCCTCCGCAGATCGAAGTTCCCCAAAGACCGACGTTATAGGAATATTTAAGCTTCTTGAAATCAGCCTTGAACCCATGCTCATTGAGGTAATCCACTTCAAACTGACGGGTCAGGGCCATGTCCCTGGTGAGAGTGATGATCTCCACCCCGGGGGCCATCACCAGGAAGGTCATGTCAAAACGCACCTGGTCGTTACCAGCCCCGGTGGATCCGTGGGCGATGGCATCAGCCCCTATCTCCTTGGCGTAACGGGCGATAGCCATGGCCTGGAATATCCGTTCCGAAGACACGGAGACCGGATAGGTCCCGTTCCTCAAGACATTCCCGAAGATCATGTATTTGAGGCTCTTGGCGTAATATTCCTTCGTCACGTCGAGGGTCACATATTCCTTGGCGCCCAATTCATAGGCGCGTTTCTCATTGTCTTTCAACTGCTCAGCGCTGAATCCGCCCGTGTCGGCACACGCGGCATAGACCTCGTAACCCTTCTCTTTCGTAAGGTACATGACAGTGAACGAGGTGTCAAGTCCGCCACTATAGGCGACTACTACTTTCTTCTTATTCATATCTCTTCTTCGTTTGTATTATCTTCCTTATCAAGTTCAGCGATCCTGTCAAGGACATCCTGGGGGATCTTCGCGGGAAGGTGCTCCTCGGGGTCGAACAACATCCCGGTGCAGATGCAGTACCGCCTGTCCGTCCTCTTGAGGATGTCAACATTGATGCAGCCCTCGCATCCTTTCCAGAATGACTCGTCGTTTGTCAACTCCGCGAATGTCACTGGTTTATAGCCGAGCTTAGTGTTCATCGCCATCACAGCGGCGCCGCTCGTGAGGCTGAAAATCTTGGCGTTAGGCCAGCGGGTACGGGCCAGGGAGAAGGTCAAGTCCTTGATCTTCTTGGCGATACCAAGCCCCCTGTATTCAGGACGCACGATCAGTCCCGAAGTAGTCACATAGCGCTTGTGCTCCCAGGTCTCGATGTAGCTGAAACCGGCGAAATCCTCTCCGTGTAAAGCGATTACCGCCTTGGCTTCCTCGATCTTCCGGGCGATGTACTCCGGCTTTCTCCGGGCTATACCAGTCCCCCGGACCTGCGCGGCTTCTTCGATCGATGTCAGAATCCGTTCCACGTACCCGAGATGCTTTTCCGAAGCCACTTCTATGGTAATGTCTTCAATTTTCATTTTCAACTGTTATAATCAATTTAATCTCTTGTCTTCCAATCCATTGAATATCGTTCCGAGCGAAGACACAAGGGAGTCTCTGGTGACCCCGTCCCTGAGCGCCAAGATTATCGTGTCATCTCCGGCAACCGTTCCCGCCACCTCGGGAAGGGAGTTAGAGTCGATGAGTGCAGCCACCATATTCGCATGTCCCGACATGGTCTTGAGGATCGCAAGGTGCCCGGCAAACTCAATGCTGGTGATGCTGGACGATGATGTGATGGTCTCAATGGAGATGACTCTTTTGGGAGAAGCCTGCCCGGGAAGGCTGTAATAATAGCCCGTCCCGTCATGGAGCTTGGTTATTCCAAGATCACGAATATCCCGCGACAGAGTGGCCTGAGCGACCCCTATGCCCTTCCCCTCAAGAATGGCTGCCAATTCCTCCTGGCTCGCCACCTTTCCGTTTCTGACCACTTCCCTAATGATCCTGTGTCTTTCTGGTTTTCCTTTCACAACTTGATAATTATTCAGATTTGATGCAAATATATGCATAATTTTTCAATTAATATTCATTGCCGACATTTTTTTTCAGTATGCGCTTTTTATATTATATTTGTGAATAGGAAACAACGAGCACAAATGACAGAAAAGATCATCATTCTCGATTTCGGTTCCCAGGTCACACAACTCATAGGAAGACGCCTGCGCGAGCTGAATGTCTATTGTGAAATCTTCCCATTCAACAAAGTCCCCGTCCTGGACGAGAGCGTCAAGGGCGTCATCCTCTCCGGCAGCCCTTGCTCGGTGAGAGACGATAACGCTCCCCAGATTGACTTAAGTGGCATCAAGGGGCACTTCCCCCTGCTTGGAATCTGCTACGGAGCCCAGTATCTGGCCCACAGATTTGGTGGCAAGGTGGAAGGTTCCATCGCAAGGGAATATGGAAGGGCGATGCTCGATGTCGTTGATTCTGAGTCGCTTCTGCTAAGGGGCCTACCCTCCCGCTCACAGGTTTGGATGTCTCATGGCGACACTATCTCGGCTTTACCTGCCGGGGCGAAGGTGATCGCCTCCACTGATAATGTGGTCAACGCGGCATATTCATTCAGCGGGGAACCCACTTACGCTGTGCAATTCCACCCTGAGGTCTTCCACACCACTGAAGGATCCAAAATCCTGGGGAACTTCGCTTTCGGAATCTGCGGCTGCAAAGGCGACTGGACACCAGATTCTTTCATCGAGACCACGGTGGCCGCGCTCAAGCGGCAGATCGGGGATGACAAGGTGATCCTGGGACTAAGCGGCGGGGTTGACTCCACCGTGGCCGGAGTCCTTCTCAACAAGGCTATCGGGCATAACCTGACTTGCATATTCGTCAACAACGGCCTTCTGAGAAAGAATGAATATGAAGACGTGCTGGCATCTTACCAGGAAATGAACCTCAACGTGATAGGGGCGGATGCCTCTGAGGAGTTCCTGAGCGCTCTCGCCGGTGTGACTGAGCCAGAGGCCAAACGGAAGATCATAGGCAGGCTGTTCATCGAGACTTTTGACAAATATGCCCGCCGGATTGAAGGAGCGCGCTGGCTCGCTCAGGGAACCATTTATCCCGATGTGATCGAGTCCGCCGGCATCGAGGGAATCGCCTCCAAGATAAAGTCTCACCACAATGTGGGCGGACTTCCTGAGAAGATGGACCTGAAGATTGTCGAGCCGCTCAGGATGCTCTTCAAAGATGAGGTAAGGCGTGTCGGACGCGCTCTCGGGATAAAAGAGGAACTGGTTGGAAGGCATCCTTTCCCTGGCCCATCGCTAGCGGTGAGGATAATCGGCGACATAACCAAGGAAAAACTGGACGTGTTGAGGGAAGCTGATGACATATTCATAAAAGGACTTCGCTCGTACGATTGCTCCGCCCTCCACTTCCCTTCGGCTTCCGACCCAGGACAAGAGGCCGCCAACTTGTACGATGCGATTTGGCAGGCTGGAGTTATTCTGCTTCCAGTCAAGAGTGTGGGTGTGATGGGTGACGAGCGGACTTACGAGAACCCGGTCGCGCTGAGGGCGGTTGTCTCGACCGACGCTATGACGGCCGACTGGTTCCCCTTCCCCTACGACTTCCTGGCACAGGTGAGCAATGACATAATCAATAAGGTCAAAGGTGTCAACAGGGTTGTCTATGACATCTCTTCCAAACCACCGGCAACCATCGAATGGGAATAATATCTAACTCAGTATCAATATGACTACAAGCAATGTTCGTCCCGCGGATATGGAGCGGATCACAACTGCCGAACTGGCGAGGAAATTCATCGATGAACAGATTAAGGAGCTGCGCACGCAGATTGGAGACAAGAAGGTGCTGCTAGCCCTATCGGGAGGAGTGGACTCTTCCGTGGTCGCCGCTTTGCTCATCAAAGCCGTTGGTAATCAATTGGTTTCAGTTCATGTCAATCATGGGCTCCTCCGAAAAGGCGAGCCGGAGCAGGTGGTGCGTGTGTTCCGCGATGAACTTCACGCGAACCTGGTCTATGTGGACGCCACTGACCGTTTCCTCGACAAGTTGGCCGGAGTCGCTGATCCTGAGCGGAAACGGAAAATAATCGGCGCTGAATTCATACGTGTGTTCGAAGAAGAGGCCCGTAAACTGGACGGCATCAGTTTCCTTGCCCAAGGAACGATCTACCCGGACATTATTGAATCCGGCCCTGTCAAATCCCACCACAATGTGGGCGGTCTCCCGGAAGATCTTCAGTTTGAGCTTGTTGAGCCTATCAAACTGCTTTTCAAGGACGAGGTTCGCATCGTCGGAAAGGAGTTGGGACTGCCGGACAATATGGTCTTCCGCCAGCCGTTCCCTGGTCCGGGACTAGGTGTCCGCTGCACCGGAGCCATCACTCGTGACCGCCTGGAAGCCCTTCGAGAGAGCGATGCCATCTTGCGCGAAGAGTTCGCCAAGAATGGTCTTGAAGGCAAGGTGTGGCAGTACTTCACTGTGGTTCCCGACTACAAATCTACTGGTGTCAAGGACAACAAACGCAGTTGGGACTGGCCGGTTATCATCCGCGCCGTCAACACCCGCGACGCTATGACCGCAACCATTGAGGAGATTCCCTACGAGTTGCTGCATCACATCACGAAGCGCATAGTGACCGAAGTTCCTGGCGTGAATCGTGTGCTTTATGACCTCACGCCGAAGCCAACGGGAACAATAGAGTGGGAGTAAGAACCAGTTACTTCAGCCGCGATGAAAAACCGTACGTTTCTCATTGATAACGAGAACTTTAGCTCGTTTGAGGAAAGGCTGTATGGTTACACTGTCTCCGACACTGGGGACATCCTTGTTGACGAGCTGCCTGAAAGGCCGGGAGATACCGGCCTTTTCGTGATGGTGACCAAAGAGGATGGCGATCTGGTGATCAGGCAGGATTTCTGCGGCTCATTCGGGTTGTTCCTGTGGGAAGAAGACGGGCGATTCCGCATCTCGAATTCATTCTTCAGGCTCGTTGAAAGTCTTGAAGGAAACTATCACCTTGATCAGGAAGCTATCAGAGCGTTCATATCTTCGGAAGAAGTCCCTCTGTTGTATTCCCGGACCATGGTCAAGGAAATCCGGAAACTTGACAGTGCTGATGTTGTCAGAATCAATCTCCGGACAGGAGATCTTAGAATAGAAAAGAAGGAATATTCCTACTACAAGCGCAGGTTAAACACCAAAGAGGACTTTGAGGCGCTGGACTCCTGGTATTTCAAATGGGTTCACATCATCCGTAGGCTCGCGGAGAAAGGAGTTCCGTTGATTGAGGACCTGTCGGGTGGTATGGACACTCGCCTGATCCTGTCTATGATGTTCAACGCTTCCATAGACATCAACACCTGCCTTCGCCTTCAAACCCACACCAAGGGGAATCTCAAGAAAGACTGGGAGGATTTGCGCATAGCCAAAATCATAGCGGGGACCTATGGGTTGAACTTAAATTCAGACCATGCGTTGAAGGAAGTTGTCCAATCTGACTTTGAGCAGCCTCTGACGGCTGACTTGGCGTACCGTTCATGCCTGCACACTTCTTTCGGATCCAGCAATCTTGTCAAATACGCCGAGAAGGAATACGACCGTCCGGTCTTCTATCTCACCGGAATCGGGAGCACGACTAAGGGCGGATTTGATTCATCGGTGGGAATTGTGGTTCTTGACAAAGCAATTAACGCCGTAAAATACTTTGACTGGCAGGATAAGGGAATAACAAGACCTTGGCGTGCGATAATCCATGGGGTACTGTACAATAGATGGTTCAGGAGCCAAGCGAAGCTCATCCTTTCGGGCTACGATCACGAGGCATCCCATAAAGCCACTTTTCTTTACAAAAAATGCCAGATTGAGAATCGCGACGCGATTAAGGCTCTGGACTGGATGAACTGTAACTTATTTTCAATCAGTCCTTTCTTCGATTCGTCAATCTTCAAGTTCGATTATAATCCACATAATTCGGACATTTTATGGCTCAACACTGTCATGCTTGACCGTTACGCTCCCGAGCTTCTAAAGTTTGACGTACAAGGACGGCACTTCAAGAAAAAAACAATAAAGGAAGCCCGCGATTTGAACCGGCGCTTCCCAGTTAAGATGCCTGAATATTCCCCATTCAAGGGCGAACCAGTCTCGGTCAAGACGCGGATTCTTCCCGCGGAGGAACTATCCAAGTATATGGAAGATAAATGGTCCGACCCTGATTTCCAATCGACATGTCTGAAGCATGTATCCAAGAAGACTCTGGATTGGATATTCGCGAAAGTGGATTCAAAGAAGATGAATGTCAAAGGGAAGTCTATCAATTCGCTTATGGCGGTTTACGAACTGGAGAAGAATCAAAATTAATTGATAAAATAGATACGGCCATGAAAATGATTCTAAGACTGATTACCGCGGCGGCGCTTGCGCTTATGCCATTCATGGGGAACTCGCAACCGTCCAACCCCTATGAGCTTCCTGATCCCCTGAAAATGGAGGATGGAACAATCGTGAGGACTAAGCGCCAGTGGATTAAAGAGCGTCGCCCCGAGATAATGGAAATGCTTCGCTCCCAAATGTTTGGCCGCGAGCCGGGGCAAGCTCCCGACCTCCATTTCAAAGTGCTCGAGGAAAGTCCGGAGGCCTTTGGTGGTTTGGCCACCAGAAAACAGGTCAAGATCAGCTTCGACAAGGACGAGAAGTACTACCTCGTCTTGTTGATGTACATCCCTAACGACCGGGAGGGGCCTGTTCCCGCCTTCTTGGGAGCCAATTTCAAGGGCAATCACGCGACGACAAACGATCCGTACGTCCTTCTGCCTTCCCCCGACAAGCTGGCGACCTACGCTCCCAACTACAAGATTGAAGAGCGAAACACGAACGGTCATCGTTGGGAATATGAGTATATTCTCAAGCACGGCTATGCGGTCGCGACATTTTGTTACAACGATGTCGATCCGGACTTCCACGATGGCTTCCATAATGGAGTCCACCAATTGATGGATGGCGATAAACCAAGGGATGGCGAGTCTTGGGCGACCATTTCCGCATGGGCTTGGGGTCTTTCCAGATGCCTGGATTTCCTGGAGACTCAGAAAGAAATTAACGCCAGGAAAGTGGCTGTCCTCGGACATTCAAGACTAGGCAAATCTTCCCTCTGGGCTGGAGCCACAGATCAGCGATTCGCTTTGGTAATATCCAATGATTCAGGATGTTCCGGTGCGGCAATCGCCAGAAGAAAATATGGAGAGACAGTTGAGAGAATCTGCAAGTCATTCCCGCACTGGTTCTGCACCAACTATTCCGCTTATGGTGGCAGGGAGGAGAAGATGCCTTGGGACCAGCATGAGTTGATAGCGATGATAGCCCCCAGACCTGTCTATGTCGCGAGCGCGAGCGAGGATGATTGGGCTGACCCTGTGGGTGAATATTTCAGCTTGGTAGGAGCAGCTTCCGTTTATAAGCTATTCGGTTATGATGGAATAACTGACAGGACCGTCCCCGAAATTGAGCATCCCGTCGTGGTCGGCAGAATGGGACACCACATCCGCCGCGGAGAGCACAATGTAAGGCTCTACGACTGGCAGCAATACATCAGTTTCGCTGATCGTTTCCTGAAATAGATCCTCGAGGAAAACTACAGAGAGAATCGGACAACGCCCATGACACGATGGTTGGTGATCCAGTGGAGATCTTCCATCGGTTTGGCGTAATTGTCCAGATGTGACTCATTTCCGTACAGTACGGAGGTGTTGTTATATTCCACCGCCACTGTCAACTTGCCGATGTTGTAGGCGATTGTCGGCGTCACGCGGTACATCTGGGAGATTCCTTTCGATCCGGCCGAAGAATAATAGACATCCTCAGCCAAGCAAAAGCCATTCTCGTCAACCGAGAGGTTATGGGCAGTGCCCAGTGCCATCATATATCCTCCCATGCACATGAACTGCAACTTCCTTCCCACGGAGAACGACAAGAAAGAGACAGTGGAGCGGAGAGGCGTGTATTTATACTCATAGATGTCACGCCAGTCATACCTCGCATAACCGCCCATAAGACGGAGATGGTCGCCTCCCTGAGCGAAAACCGACTTAGCGTTGATCTTAAACATCCCTTTCTCGAATTGGAGATAAACGAAAGGGCTGATCATGAATATCCTGTCCCTGACTTTTGTCCCGATATCATACCATACGTCATCCTGAATGCCCCTGGCTGTGGTAAGCCATCTCGGCTTCAGGCTGATCATATCAGCGCCAGCCTTAGCGGTGAAATGCTTCCCTGTGTAAGAAAGGCCGCCATACAGCTCGGGAATAAGGCCGTATTTGACATAGCCTTCCGACTCCCCTAAAGGGCCGGTAGGCAAAAACTGCATCGGATAAAGAGCCCCTACAGTGTAATGTACCCGGTTCGCGAAGGTGTATTCAATCATCAACTGCGGACTCCAGTTGAAGGGAGTGAACGGAGCTCCGGTCTCCATATTGACGCAATACGGAAGGTCCGCTGCCATCGGGTGCCAACTCTGCCCTACCCTGAAGGCGAAACTGTTCTCCATGTAACCGAGCTTATCCCAATAGAGATCCACATAGGCATGGCGCAGACGCAAGGTGGCGGTGTTGCCGTTCATCAGGTAGAAATCACCTTCCAGCTTGCCATCGACCTTGAACGAGCCATAGTTGAATCCCTTGACATTGACTCCAAGCCTTGTCGTGATAGCGTAAGCTTTCAAGGACATGTTATCATAAATGTCCTCTCCCATGTAGTTGTACTTACGGTCAAGGGGACGGAAGTAGAACAGGTCTTCGGAGCCGGCCTTTGAGTCCCTCGTGTCGAAAATGGCGGCTGTGCGGAAATAACCGTAAGGCTCGAGACTGTTCTTGAAATTCACCTTATGGCTCTGGGCTGAAAGAGAGTCAGCCCAGAAAGCCATGGTGATTATCCATAAAAACGCAAATGACTTTTTCATAGCATAGTATGGTTTGAGTAATAAAACTAAGATTAGAATCTGATGTAAGCCTGGAACCACAGATCGTTGTAATTGGCAGAGGCCAAAGTCTTGTCATTGTGGTGACGGAACTCAAGCTGGAAGTTGAGATTCTTGTGCAAACGGAAGTTGGCGCAAGCCGAATACATATCGTGGCGTGTGCTTGAGGTGGCGGCGCTGCGGAACTCGTCCCACTTGAGATAGACCTTGAACCAGTCCTGAAGAGGAACACCTGCGGTCACATAGAAAGCGTCAGCTCCACCGCTCTGTTCCTTCTCACCAGCGACCGCGGTGGCGTACTCGGCCCTGACAGTCCAGTTATCACGGTTGAAATCCAAACCGGTGCTGATACGCTCACGCTTGAGGCTGGTACCGAAGTTGTTGATCCAGTTACCCTTCCAACCGAAAACACCGACTTTCAAGCCTTTGATAGGCTGGAGCTGAACGGTACCGATGACGTCCTTCTTTTTGTCGGCGTCGGAGAGGTTGATACCCTGTCCATTGTAAACACCGAGCTGATAGTGGACGAGATTGTGGTTGTCACCCCCGATCGGGAGGAAGTCACCCTGAACCTGGATACCGAGGTCACGGCCTCCCATGTTGGCTTCACCCAAGCGGTCACCCATTCCGGCCATTTTCTGAACCAGGAAAGAGAAATCACCAACACCCACATCCCAAGGATTCATGGGATTCTCGAATGTGAAAGCCCTCTTGAATTGTCCCATCTTCACGGAAAAGGCGGTGTACTTCGCCCACTCAACATAAAAGTCTTTCACATGGGGAGTTCCGCTCGCGGCCTGGAACTGGATACGATATTTGAAATCATTGAAGATTGAGCCATCGACATAAAGCCTGATCAGCCTGCATCCAAAGCCGGGACCGCCATTGGCGCCCTCCTTGTCAGTGTACTTGTAAGAGCCGATAATGTAGCCTCCAAACTTGGGCTGGCTCTGGAAACCGGTCTGCTTATAGCCGTACTCAGGTTCCTCCTGAGCGAAAGCGCTGAAGCAGAAGAGAATAGCCGTAGCTACTAGCAATAACTTCTTCATAATATTAGGAATATATAATTACTATGCGAATGGGAATATCTTTGTAAGCCAGAAGAAGCCGAAGACGAATCCGATCAGACCGATAAGGACACCTACCTTAGCCATATCCTTTGTCTCCACAAGGCCAGTGGAAGACGCGATAGCATTCGGAGGGGTTGAGATCGGGAACAGCATGGCGATCGAGGCGCAGCAAGCGATGAACACGATCATAGCCTTGGAGCCGCCCAGGGCAAGGAACTCAGCGTTATTGGCTGCGGCGGGATCAGCCATTCCTTCAGCCACAACGATGAGGATAGGGATCAACAAGGCCGCGGTAGCGGAGTTGCTGATGAAGTTGGACAGGAAGTAGCAAACCAGACCAGCGACCACAAGAACCAGAACGACAGGCATGGTTCCAAACGGGATGGCGGAGATTAGCACTTTCGCCAGTCCCGTGCCCTGAAGGCAAGTTCCCAGAGCGAAGCCTCCGGCGACGAGCCAGAGCACGCACCAGTTGATCTCCTTGATGTCATCCTTGGTGAATATTCCACAGGCGGTAAGAACGCCCAACGGGATGAGAGCCACGATGTTGGAGTTAATCTTCGTGAGACTCTCGGTCATCCAGAGCAGGATTGTTCCGATGAAGGTGATCCACACTACCGTTGACTTCCAGCTTTTTTCCTTTCTGTTCGCCGGAATCTCAAGGACAAGCTTCGTGGCCTTGAAAGGGAAGAACCACTGGAGGAGAATCCATGCGAGCAAAATCATGATGATAACATATGGAATCATATGGACCATCCAGTCCATAAAGGAGATCTCAGCGTTGGCCTCAGCGAGGAAACGGACAGCGGTGGCGTTCGGCGGAGTACCGATCGGGGTACCGATACCTCCGAGGTTGGCAGCTACCGGAATCGACAGAGCCAGACCGATCTTGCCCTTATCGTCAGAAGGCAGAGTGGAGAGCACAGGGGCCAGGAAAGCGAGCATCATCGCGGCCGTGGCAGTGTTGCTCATGAACATGGAGAACACCGAGATAACGATCAAGAAGCCGAGGAGAACGATTTTGGGCTTCGTGCCGAAAATACTCAGAAGCGCCCTTCCCATAGTCACATCAAGGCCATATTTCTCAGCCATGATAGCAAGGACAAAACCTCCCAAGAACAGCATCACGACAGGATCGGCGAAGGAGGCCATAATGGACTTGTAGGATACAAGTTGGCCAAACTTCTGATCGCACAGGAAACCAAGTCCTTTGTCAGACAAGGTCAGAAGGGCGATGACAATCACAAGGAGAGAGGTTGTCCAGTTAGGGATAATCTCAAAAATCCACATAAGCGCCGCGAAGGCGAACAAAGCGATCACGCGCTGCTGGGTCACGGTAAGGTCGGCAATGCCATAAAAAGAAACCGGCACGCACCAAAGGAACAGCGTAACCAAAAGAACGATCGGAAGAAGAATACAAAACTTGACATTGAGCTTCTTCTTCCCACCTGTTTCTATGATACTATCACTCATTATGAATAAATTAAATAAACTTTCTCTTGCTCTTATCTTGCAAAGTTAATTATTTTATAATTAAAAGACGGCTAAAATGAAAAAAAGGGGCTGAATCTCATTGGACACAGCCCCTCTTAACCATAAAGCAACTATTTGTAAACCTTTATACACCCATGATTGCCTTGACCAGGAAATAGACAAGAGGTACGGTGATCGCGAACACTCCGATGATGTCGAGGATAACGCCTGCCTTGATCATCTTGGTGATAGGAATATAGCCGGAAGAATAGGTAATGGCGTTCGGCGGTGTTGAGACCGGAAGCATGAAGGCAAGCGAAGTGCAGAGAGCCATAACGACGCAGACCGGGACGGGGCTAAAGCCCAGCGACACGGCAGTAGCTATAGCGATAGGGCCCATCAGGTTGGCGACAGCCGTGTTGGAGGTGAGCTCAGAAAGCAGAAGAGCGGTAACCGCGAACAAAGTGAGGAAGAGATACTCGGACGGATGACCACCCAAAGCACTCGTGAGAGACTCACCTATCCACTGGGACAAACCGGTTGAGAACACCATGCCTCCGATTGCCAGACCGCCACCGAAGAGCAACAGCGTGCCCCAATCGATTCCGGAGACCCCGTCTTTCCAATTCAGCGTCATCTCGCCCTTCTTTATATCCGTCGGCAAAAGGAACAAAAGCAATCCACCGACCATAGCCGCGATGGCTTCAGGGAAGAACTTATTGTAGGATTTCAGAAAATCAGGATTGATGGCATCCGGCGAGATGTTCTGAATAGCACTGAGTATTCCAGGAAGCACCCAAAGCACAACAGCCACAATGAAAGCGATGAGAGTGTTCTTCTGGGCGCGGGTCCACTTGCCCAACCCGTTTTTGCGCTCCTGAATAAACTCCTGGGCGCCATCAATGTGCTTGACATCGGCGGGGAACATCTTCCAAAGCACGAAATAGGTGACCACGAAATACAGCACCATTGCTATGAAGCCCCACACCATCCAGTTGAAGAAGGTGATCTGAGGAGCCTCAGGAGCCAACTCCCTGATAAAACCGATCATGATAATGTTCGGAGGAGTACCGATCGGGGTGAGAACACCTCCGATGGAGCAAGCATATGCCGTCATCAGCATCAAGCCGGTGGCATATTTGTATTTTCTAAGGTCGATCTCCTTACCGTTGGCGGCCATCATCTCTCGGATAGCTTCAAGCAGACCGAGGGCAATGGGAAACATCATGGCGGCAGTGGCAGTGTTGCTAATCCAGCCGGAGCACAGCATACACGCCAGACCAATCGCCAGGAATATCCTTCGAGGCGAATCCCCGACCCACTTCATTGACATGATACCATAGGCGATACGTTTGTCCAGGCCATTGACCATCATTCCTTTAGCGATGAGGAAGCCTCCCATGAAAAGGAAAATCATCGGGCTAGCAAAAGCCTTGAAAGCGTCCGTCACCGACACCACACCAAGAATGACGCAGAGCGTGGGACCGATGAGAGATGTGACCGGGATAGGTACCGGCTCGCATATCCACCAGAAAGCCACCAAAGTAACAATCGCCAGAAGTTTGTGCGCAGCCGGATTGTCGGCCAGTCCAGCGATGGGAATAAAGTAAACGATTAGTGCGCATAGGGGTCCCAGAATGGCCCCTACAATATGACGCTTGCGGTCAAATGAAGACTCGGCAGACGCGCTATGCTTGGCAGTCTTCGCACTTTTTAGTTCCAGTTCGCTCATATGTAACAATTTAAGAATACTTTCTTCTCTTAAACTTTGCCTAAATTAATAAAATAATGCGAAGAAAATACAATAAATTGTCAAAAATTAATGTCGGATGCCAAATACATAAAAAAAAGGAGGGCGACCAATTTGGTCTCCCTCCTTTAGGGGCTGAATCCAGGAATTCTAAATCACACCCTGCTCAAGCATAGCCTCGGCGACTTTCATGAAGCCCGCGATATTGGCACCCTTGACATAATCGACGGTTCCGTCCGGACGGGTTCCGAACCTCACGCACTGCTCGTGGATACTCTTCATGATCCAATGGAGCTTGTCATCGACTTCCTGAGCGGACCAGCTGATGTGAGCGGCGTTCTGGGTCATCTCAAGACCCGAGGTGGCGACACCACCGGCGTTGACAGCCTTGCCGGGAGCGAAAAGGATTCCGTTGTCCTGGAAGAAGCGGATAGCGGCAGGCTGGCAGCCCATATTGGACACCTCGCAGCAGCACCAGCAACCATTGGCGACAAGCTCCTTAGCGTCATCCTCACTAAGCTCATTCTGGAAGGCGCAAGGCAGGGCGATATCGACAGGAATGCTCCAAGCCTTCTTTCCAGCGGTGAAGAAAGCCTTCTCCGGGAACTTGGTGGCCATGTCCTCAACCTTATTGCGGTTGGACGCGCGCATGTCAAGCATGTAATCTATCATCTCAGGAGTGATGCCTTCAGGAATATGGCAAACACCGTCTGGACCGGAAATAGCCACAACCTTGGCACCCAGCTCGCGGGCCTTGGTAGCGGCACCCCAAGCGACATTTCCGAAACCGGAAAGGGCGACCGTCTTACCGACTATGTCCTTTCCAGCCTTCTCGAGAAGATGCTGGGTGAAATAAAGCGCGCCGAAACCAGTGGCCTCAGGACGAAGGATAGATCCTCCCCAAGTGGCACCCTTTCCGGTGAGAACACCAGTGTGGTACTCCCTGGCAAGCTTCTGATACATTCCATTAAGGAAGCCGATCTCACGGCCACCAACACCGACATCACCGGCGGGGATGTCCTGATCGGGACCGATGCAACGCCAAAGCTCAAGCATGAAGGCCTGGCAGAAACGCATGATCTCAGCATTGGACTTACCCACGGGATCAAAGTCAGAACCACCCTTGGCACCTCCCATAGGAAGAGTCGTCAGAGCGTTCTTGAAGGTCTGCTCGAAGCCGAGGAACTTAAGCATCGAAGGAGTGACAGCCTTGTGGAAACGGAGACCGCCTTTATAAGGTCCGATAGCGCTGTTGAACTGGACACGGTAACCGAGGTTGGTCTGGACCTCACCGTTGTCGTCAATCCAAGTGACGCGGAAAGTGAAGATCCTGTCGGGCTCGACAAGCCTCTCGACGATCTTCGCCTTCTCGAACTCAGGATGCTGGTTGTAAACTTCCTCGATGGACTCGAGAACCTCCTGTACCGCCTGGAGATACTCCTTCTCCGTAGGATACTTGGCCTGGAGACGGGCCATGATTTCTGTGGTTTTCATGATCAGCTATTACAAATAATCAAAAATTACAAATTATTCAAATATCAAGTGAATAGTGTTGCAAATGTAAAGAATAAAATGGATAAATCGCAATAAATACAAAGAAAAAGACAGGCTTTCACCTGTCTTTTTTCAAATGTGTCAGAACTGTTACTGCTGCTGTTGTTGTGCCTGCATCTCAGCCTGGAGAGACTCAAGGGTCCTGCCCGCGGGAATATTCAACTCTTTACGGGCGTCAGGAGTGAGATCCTTGCACTGGCTCTTGTCAACATAGTAGAACTGGGCGGAGTCGAAAACGAACAAGTAGCCACCAGCTTTCGCGAGCTTCTCGACAACTTCCATCGCCTTCTTCTGGATAGGTTCCATCAACTGAGCCTGCTGCTGCTGGAGCTCGACCTGTATGGACTGCTGGAACTCCTGGATCCTGTTCTGGATCTCGCTGAGCTCCTTCTCCTTGCTTTCCTTGATAGCCGGAGTCCAGGTAGCCTGCTTTTGCTGGTACTCATTGAACTTGGCGTTAGCCTCGTCCACCATGCTCTGGTAAGTGTCGCCAGCCTCTTTCTGGGCAGCCTGCATCTGCGTTCTGGCCGCGTCAGCCTCTGGAGTGAGAAGCACAAGTTCATTAAGGTCGACATAGGCGAACTTCACCTGAGCGGAAGCCGTCAGGGTGAACAGTGCCATCGCGGCAAACAAAAAGATCTTTTTCATATCAATTTCAATTTTATCAGTTTGCGAATTAATGGTTTTGCAAAGATTGTGCAAATTTAGAAATAAAAATGAATATCAGAACTGTTGTCCTATCATGAAGTGGAATTGGCTCCTCTGGCTCTTGTCCGGATTGTCGAATCCGTAACCCCAGTCAACACCCAGCAGACCGATCATCGGGAGGAACACGCGGACACCCACACCGGCGGAACGCTTGATCTGGAAAGGATTGAATTTCTTTATGTCAGGCCAGCAGTTACCACCTTCCATGAAGAGCAGGGCGAAGATCGTCGACTGCGGCTGGAGGATGATCGGATAGCGGGCCTCAACAGTGAACTTGTCGTATACATTACCGGCATAATAGCCGTTGGTGTTGTACGGAGTGACCTCCCAAGGAGTGAGGGAATAGTTCTCATATCCACGAAGCGGGATGATGTCGGAACCATAGGTGTCATAACCCGACATACCGTCTCCACCGACTCGGAATCCCTCAAACGGGGAATATCCCCACTTCCGGTTGTAATAGCCAAGGTAACCAAACTGGGCTCGGCCCATAATCACGAGATCCTTCAAGACCTTTGTGTAGGTCTCGGCACTGAACTTCCACTTGTGATATTCAATCCACTTGTAGCGATCAGCGGAGCTCCAAGTGTCGTAGTTAATGTCCTTATAACTAGCGACTTTGGTGGGCTCACCAGAGGCGTTGAGATTGCCGCGGTCGTTTTTGCGGAACAAGGAATAAGGAGGAGTCAGCTGCACGCTCGCGGAGAAAATGGATCCTCTTCTCGGGTAAATCTGCTGGTCGGTTGATGTCCTGGTAAGGCTTGCGGTGTAGTTCAAGTTATGTGACACACCATCATTGAACATGAAGTAACCGTTGATCCAGTTCTTCAGGTTATAGACCTGCCAGCTTAGACCATTGTAAAGGACGAAATAATCATCCGGCCACTTCAGACGGGTACCTATACCTCCGGCGAATCCATAAATCTGCATGACCTTGTCGTTGCTCAGCAAACCTATCGCGAGGTATGAATCCGTCTGGCGAGTGTAATATGCCTGCAGATTCAGGGAGGTCGGTTTCTTCTGGGTCAGCCAAGGCTCCGTGAAGTTGAAAATCAATGAGGTATAATAGGTTCCATTAGTCTGGAAACGCAGCGAGAGATTCTGCGCGTCACCAAGAGGAACAGGTCGCCAAGCGTTCTTGTCGAACATCCTGCGGGTGGAGAAGTTGTTGAAACTGACACCAACAGTGGCTACAAAAGTGTTCATGCCCCAACCTCCGGAGAGCTCCAGTTGGCTGGAAGGCTTCTCAGTCACATTATAAATAATGTCAACCGTGTTGTTCAACGAGTTAGGTACTATCGAATAGCCTTCGTCAGGATTCGCGATGGCCTCAGGGTCGAACTGACCAAGCGAAGCGATCTCCCTGATGGATCTCTCGAAATTAGTCTGGCTGAAAAGATAACCCGGCTTGGTGTAGATCTGCCTGCGGACGACCTTCTCGCTGGTGAGGTCGTTACCATTGATTATAATATTGTTCAAGGTCGCCTGCTTGCCTTCGGACACCCTCATCTCGACATCGACGGAGTCACCATCAATATTCAACTCGACCGGAGTAACCTGGAAGAAGAGATAACCCTCGTCACGGTAAAGCTTGGAGACATCGTAATCGGTCTGCTTTCCGCCGCCCGTAAGGCGCTTCTGCATAGTCACCATGTCGTAAGGATCGCCCTTCTTGATCTGGAGGATCGAGTTGAGCTGGTCGGCGGAATGGACAGAGTTGCCCGTCCAGGTGATATTCCTGAAATAATACTTCTTACCCTGATCGAACTTGAAGTCAATTCCAAGGCGGTCAGGCTCAACATAATAAATGGAGTCCTTGACAATTCGGGCGTCACGGTAACCGGCCTCGTTGAACTTGCTGATCAGGCTCTTTTTGTCGTTGGGATATTCCTTCTCATTGAACTTCTTGCTACTGAAGAAGTTATATATCTTTTTAGCCTTGGTCTTCTTCATAGACCTGGCAAGCTTGAAATCAGAGACACCCTCGTTTCCTTCGAAATTGATGTTCTTGATCCTTATCTTGTCACCACGGTCAACAGCGAAATTCACCCTGATGGCATTCCTGATAATGGAGTCCTTCTGGGCCTGGACATCAACTTCGCAGTTCAGGAAGCCCTTGTCGGCATAGTAACGCTTGATAATCCCGACAGATGTAGTGGCCACATAATCAGAGAATTCCCCTCCCCTACGAAGACGGAGCCTCTCTTCGAGGTCCTTCTGCTCGTTCTTTTTCACTCCGGAGAAAAGCCACCTCGAGACTCTGGGCCTCTCCTTGACATCGATTCTGAACCAAGCCGAATCTCCTTGGGCGTTGATATGGTCAACAGCGAGGGAGACGTCCTCAAAATACCTCTGGGCCCACAATCTGGTGACAACAGAGGAGATCTCATCGCTCGGGACCGTCACTTTCATTCCAGTCTGGAGACCGGTGAGAGAGATGATCTGCTGCTCGCCAAAATGAGTGTTGCCCGATACGGAGATGCCGCCGATGACATAACTCCGAGGCTGATCATAATCAACCTCAACAGGCTTGGACGCGGACTCCGGTTCCTGGGCAAGAGCCGGGAAGGCGACCGCTGAGAAAAGCAAGACAAACAGAAGACGATATATTCTCATCAAAACTGAATTCATTGAAACAAGTTTGCAAATATACGGCGATTATTTGACTTTTCCATACCTACGATCCCTCTTGGAGAATTCTTCAAGCGCTGAGCGGAACTCTTCCTTCCTGAAATCCGGCCAAAGAGTGTCTGTGAAAAGGAATTCCGAATAGGCGGCCTGCCAAAGAAGGTAGTTGCTTATGCGGCACTCTCCGGAAGTGCGAATGATCAGATCCGGGTCAGGAATGCCGGCGGTGACCAGCCGGGAGGCGATCTCCTCGGGGCCAGCGGCAGCAAGTCCCTCCGGATCAGAGGAATAATCGGATGCGAGTCTCTTCGCGGCTTGGAGAATGTCCCACTTGCCGCTATAGCTCAAAAACACAATCAAATCGAGGATAGGCTCCTTTCCGGGATCCGGAGCAGTGAATCGCTCAGCCGTCCGTATAGCCTCGACCAAAGCCGGATCAAGACGGTCCATGTCGCCAAGCACCCGGAATCTTACGCCCTGCTTTTTAAGAGCCTCCACCTCATCGGCTATAGCCTTGAACATCAGGCGCATAAGTGTGCTGACCTCTGCCTCTGGTCTTCCCCAGTTCTCCTCTGAAAAAGCGAACAAAGAAAGATACCTCACCCCGGCCTCGGCGGCAGCCTCAACGCAGGCTCGAACGCTCTCTACCCCATGGGTGTGACCATAGACTCTCTCCTCGCCTCTCTGGCGAGCCCAACGGCCATTCCCATCCATAATAATTGACACATGGACGGGAACCCTGCCGGATGTTTTCTCTTTAAAATCCTCCATTCCTGATATCTTCTCCCCAGAACAACTTTGTCGTCAGGGCTTTGATGAAACTTGATTTCTCAAGCCGCACCCTTTTCAGCGAAAATTGTGCCACCTTGACTTCCAAGGTCGCGTCAGAAGACAGACGAACGTTGCGGTTGTCCATACTCATCGCGACAACCTTGTCCCTAGACCGCATCGAGATAGACACGACAGTCGTGTCGGGGACAACCAAAGGACGCACATTCAAATTGTGGGGAGCGATCGGCGCTATGATAATCACCTTTGACTCAGGGACACAGATTGGTCCTCCCACACTGAGGGAATAGGCGGTGGAGCCGGAGCTCGTGGAGACTAAAAGGCCATCAGCCCAATAAGTTGGAAGCGGATTCCCGTCAAGGCTCACATCGACGCCAAGAATGGAAGCGCCTCCACGCAAAACGGATATCTCATTCAGGGTATATGGCCAAAAAGAAGAGTCTGAGTCAAGCATCTCCCCTTTCACTCCGGTCTCAAGAAGAGCCCTGTCCTCAAGAGTGTAGGTTCCGGACAAAATGGCCTCACAAGCCTCCTCAGGGCTATATTCCGAAAGGAATCCGAGCCGGCCCAAATTGACCCCGAGCACGGGAATCCCGGATGAGCCTACACGCTTGGAGGCGGAAAGGAAGGTGCCGTCACCTCCGACACTCATGACCATTCCGGTGCCCACAGAGATGTCCTGGGCGCTATGGATCGTGTACAACTCATGGGACGCGGCCTCCAGACGGGAAACCATCGACCGGAATCTCTCGTCTCCCAACAACGACTCATGCCTTGAATATACCGCTATCTTCATATTATCAACTGAAAGGGTTCAAACTTCAAAATTAACACAATTCTGATAAAATCTGAACATAAATCACTACTTTTGCACCATGACAAGACTTAGCGTCAATATCAACAAGATAGCCACCATCCGCAATGCGCGTGGGGGCAATATGCCTGATGTCCAGAAAGCGGCGAAAGACTGCGAGCTGTTCGGCGCGGAGGGAATAACCGTCCATCCCAGACCTGATGAGAGACACATCAGATATTCCGATGTGAGGACCATCAGGCCTGAAGTCACTACCGAATTCAACATCGAAGGCAACCCGATTCCAAGCTTCGTGGAGCTCGTACTGGAAGTGGTTCCAGACCAGGTGACCCTGGTACCGGACGCACATGACGCCATCACCTCCAACCAGGGCTGGGACACCATCGCCAATAAGGCTTTCCTTCAAGAGATCTGCGCCAGGTTCAAAGAGAAAGGTATCCGCACTTCAATATTCATCGATCCGGATCCGCTGATGGCAGAGGGAGCGAAAGAGTGCGGCTGCGACAGGGTGGAGCTTTACACCGCAGGCTATGCCGAGATGTTCCCATCCGATCCCGAGGAGGCCATCAGGCCTTACCTTTTGACCGCCACCAGAGTCAAGGAACTGGGCCTCGGACTCAATGCCGGCCATGACCTCAATCTCCAGAACCTCGGCTATTTCATAAAGACGATTCCTTGGACCGATGAGGTCTCCATAGGCCACGCGATAATCTGCGATGCCCTATACATGGGTTTGGAAGCCACAATCAAGGCTTATCTTGCTCAGATTAAGAAAAATTCATTACATTTGTAGTCTGGAATATTATTAAAGGTAAATATACAATGAAACAAACACCACTGATTCTAAGCATTATCGCCCTCTTGGGTGTCGTAGCTCTATGTGTTAAAGATTTGACAGGAAACAACGGAAAGAAGAACACCACAACCGGTGAGACTGTTGAGACCGTCGCCAAGGAAGGCTCCGTCGTTTGGTATGACCTCGACAGGGTCCTCAACGAGTATGACATGGCCAACGACCTCCGTTCCGTCGTGGAGACCAAGATCCAGAGCATCCAGGAGGAAGTCACTCGCAGGGGCAATAAACTCCAAAGCGATGCCAACAAGTTCCAGTCCGACCTCAATAAAGGACTGCTTGTCCGCTCGGTCGCTGAGCAAAGGGGCCAGAAGCTCCAGGAGCAGCAGAACAGTTTCAACAACTACGCCGCCCAGAAGGAGCAGGAAATGGCTGAGGAGCAGCAGGTTATGATGAATCAGATAGCTGATGCCATCAAGTCCTACATCGACAAGTTCAACGAGGAGCACAAGTATGCGATGATCATCGCGACCCAGGGCAGCCTTCTTCCCGCGCCTGTCTCTTGCGGAGATCCTGACCTCGACATCACTGACGCCCTTCTCCAGGGTCTGAACGCGGAATACGTCAAGACCAAGGGCAACGGTGGAAGCACCACCACGCCCGCAACCAAGGCCGAGTAGTTTGAGAATCGCGCTCCTATCATGTTTTTACCCATTCAGGGGTGGGATATCCCAGTTCAACGCAAGCCTGTATTTAGAACTGGGGAAGGAGCACACGGTCAAAGCTTTCAATTTTAAGAGGCAGTATCCGGATTTCCTATTCCCGGGCAAGACACAGTACGTTACAAAGGATGACGACGCCGTACCAATAGAGAGTGATTCTCTATTGGATACGGCGAATCCTTTTTCCTACATCAAGACCTACAAGGCCATCCGCGCCTGGAACCCCGACATCGTGATCATCAGCTATTGGATGTCCTGGTTCGCCCCATCCCTTGGCTGGATCGCCAGGAGGCTGAAAAAAAGGTGTAAGGTTATCTCAATCCTCCACAATGTGATCCCTCACGAGCCGAGATTCTTCGACTCGCCCCTGACGAAGTATTTCCTATCCGGTTGCACCGGCAATGTGACCCTTTGCCAAGAAGTGTCTGACGACCTGACCGCTTTATCGCCTAAGGCGCTGAAGACCACTTTGTTCCATCCTGTTTACGCTCACTTCGGCGAAAGGATTCCGAGGGAAGAGGCGTTGAAAGAGCTTGGCTTGGAGGACGGGAAGAAGAACCTTCTGTTTTTCGGGCTCATCAGGGACTACAAAGGTCTGGACATCCTTCTCGAAGCCTTCGGAAAACTTGATGATAGCTACAACCTGATTGTCGCCGGCGAACCCTATGGATCCTTCAGCAAATACGAGGCGATCATCAACTCCTCCCCTGCCAAAGACAGGATAAAGCTTTTCACCAGATACATAAAAGACTCTGAGGTCAAATACTTCTTTTCCGCCTCCGATCTCGCTGTCTTGCCTTACAGGTCAGCCACCCAAAGCGGGATAAGCGCCATCTCCTGGCACTTCGAGGTGCCGATGGTGGTGACGGACGTTGGTGGCCTCAAGCAATCCATCGGGGACAGCGGCACCGGCCTCGTGGCCGAAAAACCCGACCCTGACCTCGTTGCTGCCGAAATCAAGAGGTTCTTTTCCGATAAGAACATTCAAACCCTCTGCGTCAACTCAATCAAAGCTGAGAAAGAGAGGCTTTCATGGAAGACCTTCGCCAAAAAGCTTCTCGAATTCTCCGACAATCTTTACAAGCTAATATGAGAACCAAGCCCACATACCTTTTTGCGGTGGCTCTGGTCCTGGCGGCTTTCTGCTCAACCAATACGCAGGCCCAGGAGCAGGAATATGTTGCCCCGAAAGTCGTCATATCCAAGGAAAGAGTCCGCTCCAGCGGCAAAATCTACTACGCCCATGTAGTGCAAGAGAGGCAGACCTTATATTCAATCAGCAAGGCCTACATCGTCAGCATTGAAGAGATATACAAGGCGAATCCCTTCATGAATCTTGAGACTGAAGGGCTGAAGAAAGGGCAGATCCTGCTGATCCCTTATGATGAGGAGAGAGCGAAGGAGATTGCCGCAAGGGAGCAGGGCGAAAAGGATGAGTCCGCGAAAGAAGCCGCCGCTATAGCTGAGCAAGCGGCGAGGGAAAAAGCCGCTCAAGAGAAGGCGGCCCAGGAAAAAGCCGCCCAGGAGAAGGCAGCGAAGGAAGAGGCCGCCAGGGAGAAGGCTGCTAAAGATGAAGCCGCGAGGGTAAAGGCCGCCCAAGAGAAAGCGGCTAAGGAAGAAGCCGCGAAAGAGAAGGCAGCTCAAGAGAAAGCAGCCAAGGAAGAAGCCGCGAGGGAAAAGGCTGCCCAGAAGGAAGCGGCGAGGGAGAAAGCGGAGCAAGATAAAGCCGCCAAGGAAGAGGCCGCAAGATTGAAAGCTGAACAAGACAAGGCCGCTAAGGAAGAGGCGGCAAGGTTGAAGGCCGAGCAAGATGAGGCCGCCAGGGCGAAGGCTGAGAAGGAAAGAGCGGCTAAAGAAGCAGCCGCGAAGGCGAAAGCTGAGCAGGAGTCTTCTTCAGACTATTTCATCCATAAGGTAAAATGGTTCGAGGATTTGGATGCCATCGCTAAGAAATACGGAGTGTCCAAAGAATCCATCAAGAACATCAACCGGATGACCTCCGACAAACTCAAGCGCAGGCAAGACCTTAAGATTCCTCGTGATCCAGCCGCTTGGGAAGGCAAAACGGTTGTTGTGGCCGAGAATAATGAGCCCGACGACAAGACGGAGAATAATCCTATCCTCTACCAGCCTGCTGACACAAAAGAGGCTCAGGAAGGTGACGAAGGCAATATTCTTGACGACCTTTTCGTCAGAGAGGGCAAGCACGATGTCAACATATCCATGCTGATTCCGTTCTCTTCTCCCAAGTCAGGTGACAGGGTCTCTTTCATGGACTTCTATTGCGGAGCCCTGCTAGCCGCCAGGACGATTGGAAAAGAAGGAACCAACCTTGACATCCACACCTACGATGTGGGTGGAGGCAACCTGCCTGTGACCCATGACAGGCTCTCTTCCAGCGACTTCACCATCGGTCCGGTGACCAAGACAGACATAATGAAGGCCAGCGCCATCAGTGAGGGAGACGCTTGGATCGTGTCCCCTCTTGACATGCAAGTGGAGCCTTTGACCGACACCCTCGCTGGACTTATTCAAGCCCCTACTCCGACCTCCATCCAGATTAAAGACATGGTGGCATGGATCAAGTCTGATCTTCGACACGAAGACAGGGTTTTGGTGGTGACCCCATCCTCCCCTCAATCGGATTACCTCAACATGGTTGAGAAAGAGATGATCGAGGCCGGATTGCACCATTCCACCACGACACTCTCGTCGATGAGGCCTTTGATGACATCTCAGGGGACCAACAGGATAGTCCTGGCTTGTGACTACACCGACAGAAGCACTGTCTTCCTGATTGAGGCGCTCAGAAACCTCTACATGGTGTCCAGCAGGAACACTCCTGTCGTGCTCTACAGCACCTCAAAGATAAGGACTTACGACCAGATTGAGGTGGAGCAGCTCCACAAGGTCAACCTGCACGCCTGCGTGACTTATTTCGTGGACTATGACTCAAAGGATGTCAGGGACTTCCTGCTCCAGTACAGGGCGCTTTATAACGCCGAGCCAAGCCGCTCAGCCTATTCAGGCTACGACCTTATGATGTACTTCTCGACGCTCGCTCACAAATATGGCAGAAGATGGCCCAGAGCACTGCGGAGAGTCGAATTCCAAGGTCTTCAGTCAGACTTCAACCTGGTGAAGACAGACTCCGGCAGCTATGTGAACAATGCTGTCAGAAGGGTTGTGTACAATCCTGATTACTCAATTACCCTGGTCAGATAACAGTTCCCGGGCATTTCGGATGGCAGCCTCAGAGATATGACTGCCGGATAGCATTCGGGCAATCTCCATCACCCTTTCCTCCCCCTCAACAGGATGGATGGTGGTCAAGGCACCCGATTGCTCAAAAGACTTCTCGACAAGATAATGGGCATTGCCTTTCGCCGCGACCTGAGGGAGATGTGTGATGGCGAACACCTGCATGTCATGTCCCATGGAGCATATCATCTGCCCCATCTTGTCCGCAACGCTCCCCGACACACCCGAATCTATCTCATCGAAGATAAGGGTAGGCATGCTCACGAATCTGGCCATCATCGCTTTCAGGCTGAGCATCAGCCTGGACAACTCTCCTCCGGAAGCACATTTTGCGACGTCCACAAGGCCCTGGCCTGACGCCGAGAACAAGAAAGTGGCGGAATCAGTCCCGGAAGGACCGGCAGAAGCCTCCGACAAGTTCACGTCAAAGGCCGCCCGCTCCAGTTCAAGCGAACGTAGCGATGACAAAACAGCGGATGAGAAGGTCTCCCTTGCCGCTGCCCTAGAGTCATGTAATTTCTGGCATATTCCCGAATACTCCTTACGGACGACACTTATCTTATTGGATAACAACTGTTTCCGATCTTCCAGGTCCTCCGTGCCGGAGAGAGATTCAGAGAGACTGTCACGCTTCGCGATCAGTTCAGATACAGTTGATGCGGAATATCTCTTCATCAAATCATACAGGAGAGCCATCCGCTCCTCAACAGCCTCAAGCCTTTCGCCCGACAACTCAACCCCGGAATCAATGCTGGAGACCTCATCCATAATGTCTTCCAACTCGAGTCGAGCAGACTCTAACCTCTCCGCCAAACTGGTAGCCATGGGGACGAAACGAGCCGCTTTCTCGAGCATTTTCCTGGCCTCCTTCAAGGAAGCTGTGTCGATCAGACTCTCAACCCCGGAAAGAGACTCCTTAATGGACTCGGCGTTAGCCAGCAAAGCCTGCTCCTCCTCAAGTTCCTCAAGCTCGCCATCCCTTAGATGAGCTTCATCAAGGCGCTTGAACCTAGACTGGATATAGTCCCGTTCCTCTTCTAGTTTGGCCAACATCCCGGTCACCTCGGAGAGTTCTTTCTCGAGCGTCCCCAAGGAATGGTAAGTCTCTGAACACTTCTCCAGCAACGGGATATTCCCGGCGAAATGGTCCAGCATTAAAAGCTGGAAAGACTTGTCAGTCAACATCAAAGTCTGCCTCTGGGAATGGATGTCCACGAGGCGGGATGTGATTTCCTGAAGAATAGGGAGGGTCACAGGCGAGTCGTTGACAAAAGATCTCGAACGTCCCGAGGATGACACCACCCGGCGAACGACAATCTCACCGGATTCATCATCCAACTCATTACCTTCCAACAATTTCTTCAGGAAGGAATCGCTCTCAGGCACAGCGAAAACCGCCTCGGCCACGCAGTTGTCGGCACGGGACCCGACCACCGAAGAGTCAGCCTTTGAGCCGAGGAGCAACGACAACGCCCCGAGCAGAATGGATTTCCCGGCTCCGGTCTGCCCGGTAATAATGACGAGACCCTCCGGAAAAACGACATCCAGAGAGTCTATCAGAACGTAATTCCTTATCTGAAGGGACTTGAGCATGAGGAAGGAACGACGCTAGCGCTCGTCCTCGTCCTTTCCAGCCATCCTGTAGTAAAGCTCGCCGTCCTCAAACTCGGTGATGGCGATAAGGTCTGGCTTGGGGAGTTTCTCGTAATATTTAGAAATCTCTATCTGCTCCCTGTTCTCGAACACCTCGTCCATTGTGTCCCTGTCGGTGCGGAAATCCTCGAGCTTTTTGGCCAGCTCCTTCTTTTCCGCCAGGGAAATCTGGTTTGCCCTCTTAGAAAGAAGGACGACTGTCTCATAGATATTGCCAGTAGGTTCGGCGAGGTACTTCACATCCCTTGTGATAGTGTTTGTAGGGGTCTTCTTGTTGAAATCCATCTCAAATAAATTAAATCTTTCTATTATTCTACTTACCCTCGGATTCGGATTGTTTCATTATTTTTTTACTCTCCCGCTCGAATTCCTTCTCCTTGGCCTCAAGGTCCTCGTCACTGCCTGAATAGCGGCCCAAAGCTTTTTGGGCACGCTTGTACATCACATCCAGCTCACCCCTGTAAGCCGACTCAGGAAGCTCTCCGATGAAGTTGTAATAATCATCCACGAAAGTAAGATAACGTTCCTTCTGCTTGGATTCGACGCTGAGCTGGGCGAACTTGTACGAAGACTTCGCTATGTAGTACAGAATGTCTTCCCGGTAGATGTTGTCCGCATCGTCTTTAAGGATATTCCTGAACGCCACTCTCGAGGCGCGGTAGTCTTCCTGGTTATAGTACAACTTGGCGTTGTCGAAAGACTTCTTGTCAAGACGGTCGTTGAGCTCCTTCATCATCCTTCGGCATGTTGATCCGTGGGAGCTTCTGGGATTCTCAATCAGATACTGCGAAATGACAGCCAACGCTGTGTAAGTGGGCTTCTGATCCAGTTCAGACCGCATTGTGGACCTGTAAAGGCAGTCTATGCGGAGGAACGCGGCCTCATCTGAGAACGGGCTCCGAGGAAAACTTGTGAGAAACTTGGAGAAGTTGGTCTCAGCTGTGTAATAGTCCTTGTAGCGATAGTTGCTCATTCCCCAATAAAACAACACAGTGTCATCTTTTGAGGTGCCGCTGGTCTGGACCGAGAGACTCTCGAAGAGACGTGCCGCCTTGTTGTATTTCCCGTGATTGAAGAAATCGAACGCGGCGGAATACTTCTTGTCCACATCGGTGCTGTTCAAAAGAGCGTCATACTCCGACTTACATGACTGGAAAGCAGCCATGAGCAATAGAAGGACAACTGATAGTCTAACTATAAATTTATCCATAACTAATTCGACATAAGGAACTTCTCCACCTCCAAAGCAGCCTTGCACCCGGATGCCGCAGCAGTTATGGCCTGACGGAAACTCGGATCTTGCACATCTCCGGCGGCAAAGACACCTTCGACATTGGTCTTTGTGGACTTGCCTTGGGTGATGATATAGCCGTTCTCATCCGTGTCTATGAAAGCCTTGAAGACATCAGAATTGGGATGATGGCCAATGGCGAGGAAAAATCCGTCGATATCGATATCAAAAACCTTACCATCTTTCCTCTCAAGACGGGCTCCGGTCACACCGGACTCGTCACCAAGCACCTCACGGGTGTTGCAGTTCCAGAGGATCTCGATGTTCGGGGTGTTCTTCACCCTCTCTTGCATGGCCACGGATGCTCTGAAAACATCCCTGCGGACAATCATATAGACCTTTGAGCAGATATTCGCCAAATAGGTCGCCTCCTCACAGGCGGTGTCTCCACCTCCGACAACAGCCACGACTTTCTTACGATAGAAGAAGCCGTCGCAGGTCGCGCAGGCGCTGACTCCCATGCCCCGGAACTTGCGCTCGGAAGGCAGTCCAAGATACCTTGCCGCCGCACCGGTAGCTATGATGACAGCCTGAGCCTCAATCTCGTTGCCATCATCCACCACAAGGCGGAGAGGCTTTCCGGAGAAATCCACGGAAGTGATTGTCCCTCTGCGAATATCAGCTCCGAAGCGAACCGCCTGGGCACGCATGTCTCCCATCAGCTGGTTGGCGTCAACACCTTCCGGGAAGCCCGGGAAGTTCTCGACGATGGTAGTTGTGGTGAGCTGTCCGCCTGGCTCCATCCCTTCATAAAGGACTGGATTCAACCCGGCTCTGGAGGCGTAAATAGCCGCTGTGTATCCAGCAGGTCCGCCACCGATTATAAGGCATTTGATCTTTTCCATTTCAAATTGTGATAACAACCTACAAAGATACGCATAATTTTGTTACTCTGACTCTTCCCTCTTGTCAAAGGCCTTGACAATCTTTGTCACCAGAGGATGACGAACGATGTCCTCGTTGGAGAAGAAAACAGTGGCTATTCCTTTAATATCTTTTAATAAGCCAATCCCATGTAAAAGACCGGAGTCCTCTTTTCTTGGAAGGTCAACCTGGGTGGCGTCTCCCGTTACGATAAACTTGGCGTTGACTCCCATCCTGGTAAGGAACATCTTCAACTGGGAGATGTTAGTGTTCTGGGCCTCGTCCAAAATGACGCAAGCCCTGTCAAGAGTACGGCCACGCATGTAGGCCAAAGGGGCTATCTGGATAGTGCCCTCAGCCATGAAATCCTGCAGCCTCTTCGGAGGAATCATATCCCCCAAAGCGTCGTAGAGCGGCTGGAGATAGGGATCCAACTTGTCCTTCAGATCCCCAGGTAGGAATCCCAACCTCTCCCCCGCCTCGACAGCAGGTCGGGTCAAGATAATCCGCTTTATCTCCCTATTCTTCAAAGCCCTGACAGCCAATGCGATAGCAACATAGGTCTTACCCGTTCCGGCAGGTCCGACAGCGAACACGAGGTCGTTGTCGAAATAGGCCTTGACCATCTTTTTCTGGTTCTCATTGCGAGCCTTGATCGGCTTCCCGTCAGTGGTGTGGACAATGATCGCGTCACCGGCGGCTTTGAACTTTTCCGGAGAGCTTTTCTCCCCATCGAAAATGTCCTCGACATCGAACACGGTGAGGTTCATTTTATGATGGCGTAGTCGAGTCAATTCGGAGAACTTGCTCTCGAACTCCTTGACATCCTCTTCTTTCCCCTCAAGATGTATCTCATTGCCCCTGGCAACCACTTTCATACCAGGGAAATACGACACGAACTCCTCAAGGATCTTGTTGCCTACGCCGAATATCTCGACAGGATCGACGGCTTCAAGCGTGATGGTTTTCTTCATTATCAGAGTTTAATCTTGTATGCCTGTACTGGCTTTCACACGCTCATAAGAGCGAATCATGTTATCGTAATCAGCCCCGTTCCGCCAAAGGTGCCTTTTTCCGATGAAGGCCCTTACCGGAATCGTTGAGTAACTGTCAGTCAAGGTGCCGGGGCGAGTGCACCATGTAAACACGAACTGGGGCTTCAGGAGCCTTTTGTTCCCATCCTCATCGACCACTATCTTCAGTTTGGTGACAAGGCCGACTTGGGTGTTCACGGCGCTCATGTTGGAGATGAAGTTGCCCAATGAATACACGACAGGAGCGGTCTTGGGACGGTCATCCACAATGGCGGCGATCCTCTCAGCATCCTGAACGACATGAGGATGAGCCCCGACCACCGCGTCACATCCCTGCTCCACCAGCCAATCGGCAAGCTTTTCCTGATAAGCGGAATGTCTGAGGACATATTCAGTGCCCCAATGAGGAAGGGCGATGACGAATTCAGCTCCAGCCTCCCTGGCCCTCCGAATCGCTGAGGCTATTTCTTTCTTGTCAGGCAAATGGACCTTCGGGAACTCGCTGGAAATCTTAAGGTTAGTCCCGTATGTAAAGTTAACGAGAGCGACCCTTGTCCCTCTGACAGCCATCATCAACGGGAAACGCCTCATGTCATCTTCCTGAGAATCTGAGCACCCCGTGTGCTTCACAAGACCTTCTTCCTCCATCTGGGAATATCTGCCCAAAGTCCTCTCAATCCCCTCTTTGCCTTTATCCAAGATGTGGTTGTTGGCGGTCAGGAAGACATCCACCCCGCAAGAAGCCACATAGTCCTCATAGCCATCCGGAGCGGAGAAACAGGGATAGCCTGAATAGGGCTTCCCGGCAAGGGTGAATTCCATGTTGGCGACAGTGAGATCAGCGTCCATCATCATGTCCCTGACATGGGTGAAATAAGTCGAGAAATCATGACCCCCGTCTGGGGTCCGTGAGTTATCGATCTGATCCTTGTGCATCATCACATCGCCCATAATGAGTATGGTTGCAGTGTCAGGAAGATGATGAAGCGGCCGCGCCGGTGGAATGGTCACGACAATCTGGGCCCCAGCAAGGACCGATGAAGCTAAAAAAAAGGCGAAAGTCAAAAATCTCCGCATGCACAAAGATAATTATTATTCAGAAATTCTTGTTAAGAAAGATTTTTTTGTATCTTTGCAATCTCTAACACGGTGCGATTAGTTCAGTTGGTAGAGCACCAGATTGTGGTTCTGGGTGTCGTGGGTTCGAGCCCCACATCGCACCCCAAGTGACGCTCTCGGATTTCTCCGAGGGCGTTTTCTTTGTAGGCATGGTGCAATTATTGTACGAGCACAAGCAGGAGAAATTCTTTCATTGGGACAGCGTAGCTCTTCCGACGTATGAACCTTCGTGACCGTATATATCTAACGTGGCTGAATGGCGGATGGCAAGCCATTATCGGCGGTGTCTATAATGTTTCCGCAGCTCTGCTGTTAGCTTTTACCCAGGCCTATGCCCTTGCGGTAGATGTTTTTATATTGAAAATACCTTTTACGGCCATTGTGCTGTACTTATCCCACAAACTCAGGTCACGGGACACATGCTTTTTTTATATTAATCTGGGATTCTCTCGTTGGCATTTCCTGATAGTTGTGCTGATCACGGATTTCATTCTGTTTTTCATTTTGATGGCCATTGCCCTAATGTTCAATGGATAGGCATAAATTGATAGTTGATAGTGTCGTAGTCCGTTTCGGACAGAAGACGGTCCTCTCAGGTGGATACATCACTTCCACAACTGGGAGGGTCACAGGACTGCTGGGCAGAAATGGGGCGGGAAAATCTTGCATGTTCCGCGCTTTGATGGGCGGATTACGAGTCGAGAATGTGATGGTTTCCATCGATGAAAAACCCGTGGATAGACGAACCATCGGAAGATTAATTAAATATCTCCCTCAGGGACAATTACTTCCAGAAAGCGTCAAGCTTCACCGCGCATTTGAGCTCTATGGCGTCAATTATTGGAAATTCGTCAATATGTTCCCCAAGTATTCGAGATTATATGATTCAGCGATATGGGAGCTTTCCGGCGGAGAAGCCCGATTGGCGGAATTGTTCCTGATCCTGATGAGTGAAGCTCCGTTCTATATTTTGGATGAACCTTTCTCACAAATAGATCCGCTGCATGTCGAAGCGGTAAAACAGATCATCCGTGACAGAAGTGAGGATCACGGAATCATCGTTACCGACCACAACTATGACGCGATTTCCACTGTCACTGATGACCTCTTTGTGATTGCTGACGGTTACACTTTCCCTGTCACGAATAGAGATGACTTGACACGCCACGGCTATTTGCGGCCGGATAATTGACACCAAGCCCCCCCAAAAAACAAAAGAGCCGGCCATCTGGCCGACTCTTTATATGTTATAGAATGAAGTATTACTGGTTGAGATACTTGTCGTACTTCTCGTAGCCAGCCTGGTACTTGGGATCCTCCTCACGGAAACGATAGAAGGAGTTCTTCAGATACTCGGCAAGGCTAGCCTTGATGCTCTCATCCTTGGTCATATTGAAAGCCTTCTCGAAAGGATCGATGCAGCTCTTAAGGTAGGTCTCAAACTTCTGGACAAGGGCCATGTACTTGTTGTCATCGAGCTCATTCTGAGCCTCTTCCTGGATCTTCACGGCCTCATTGTAGAACATGATACCCTCGCCGATGAAACCAAACTCATAGTTCGGGTTGACCTCAACGCACTTCTCATAAGCCTTGACAGCCTCATCAATCTGGCCGAGCTGGGCACGAGCGTTACCCTCGACATAGAAGAGGGAGGCGTTATCCGGCTCGTTGACCTTGGCGGCATCAATCAGAGAGAAGAGCTTGTCTGTGTCCTCACCACTGGAGATGTAGTAGTTGATCAAGCCGATCATGACGCTCTGGCTCTGGGGGAACTTGGCGAATCCCTTCTCAAGATAATCTTTCTGGAGGGCCTTGCCGGCGTCGGTGGTGTCGAGTTTCGAGACACAATCAGCGAGCTTTGAGAAAACCTCGCCGTCCTTTGCGTAGTAACCGATGCCAAGGCACTTCTCGAAATACTTCCTGGCCTGGGCGAACTGGCCGGCGCCATAAGTCACGAAACCGGCATTGTAAAGAGCGCTGGTGTCGATAGCGTCGCTGGGTTTCTGGGATGAAGCGTTGAAAGCCTTCTCGAAGAAAGCGACAGCCTTGCTGTTGTCACCCAGAGTGTAGTTGTTATAAGCCTCCGTGTTAAACTTGTCGACAAGCCCCTTAACGGCAGCGGCGATCTCCTTGGTCTTTGTACCCTTGGTGTCAACCTCGGCAGCTTTCTGATAAGCCTCGAGGGCCTTCTCAAGAGCGTTCTCGACGACCGGTTTGGTCACCTCGACGATCTCGAGCTGGCCATTGCCGTTGAAATAAAGGTTCTTGTTGTCGAAGACCTGCTTGACATACTGGGCTCCACCAAGAACAACATTCTCGACAGCGCTGGGCTTCTCGTTACCCATGGCGAGCTTCAACTCAGCATCATTGGCACCGACCCAAACGTTTCCGGCGGGAGCATTGTAAGCGGCAAGATAAGACTCACCAAGTTTCATCCAAGTGGCGACCTTGGTCGCTTTCTTGGCGTTCTGGGAAGCGGCAAGCGCGGACTCGACGGCTTTCTTGGCCGCGGCGGCTCCTCCCTGGGCATTCGCGACCTGGACGGAAGCGAGCAATGCCAAAACAATCATTAACTTTTTCATGATTATCGAATTTAGTTGTTGATATCTTCTTTCTCTATAGTATCCGTGCTCTCCTCATTCTCAGGAGCAGTTTCATCCTCGTTCTTGGCAACTGTGGAGAGAGACGCGATCGAATCACCATCCTTGATGTTGATGAGTTTCACTCCCTGGGTTGCCCTTCCGGCAACACGGATGTCAGAAACTGCCATCCTGATCGTCAGACCGGACTTCTCAATGATCATAAGGTCATCGTTCTCGGTCACATTCTTGATGGCGATCAACTTTCCGGTCTTCTCAGTGATGTTGATGGTCTTAACACCCTTGCCTCCCCTCTTGGTGATCCTGTACTCCTCAAAATCTGTCCTCTTTCCGAATCCGTTCTCACTCACGACCAAAACAGTGTGGTCAGAAGCATCCTCAGAGGTAGGATCGTAGTTGATGGCGCCTATCACTTCATCAGACTCTTCAATATTGATGCCACGTACTCCGGTAGAGGTCCTGCCCATCTCGCGGGCATCCTTCTCGTTGAAACGGCAGCAACGGCCTTCACGGGCGGCAATCAGGATCTCGTCCTCACCACCGGTCAACAGAGCCTCGACAAGGACATCCCCCTCACGGAGATTCACAGCATTGACTCCAGCGGTCCTGGGATGGGAATATGCGGACAATGCCGTCTTCTTTATGATACCCCTCTTCGTCACGAGAGCGATGGAGTGGGAGTTGACGTAATCAGCGTCCTTGAGAGTCTTGACGTTGATATAGGCCTTTATCTTGTCATCCGGAATGCTGAGCACATTCTGGATGGCGCGGCCCTTTGAGGCCCTGGAGCCTTCAGGAATCTCGTAAACCTTTAACCAATAGCACCTTCCGCTCTGGGTAAAGAGCAGCATAGTCGAGTGCATATTGGCGATATAAATGTGCTCGATGAAATCCTCGTCACGAGTGGAGCTGCCCTTCATGCCGACTCCGCCCCTGGCCTGGGTCCGGTACTCGGTCAAAGGAGTACGCTTGATGTAGCCCAGATGGGAGATCGTGATGACGACATCCTCATCGGCATAGAAATCCTCGGGATTGAACTCCTCCTCGGA
>JAEEGF010114488.1_pt1 | contig 43797 bp, 36 predicted proteins | sample 9134171 | NCBI WGS metagenome assembly JAEEGF01 (sample SAMN16246542, study PRJNA631951) | gut metagenome | biome: gut microbiome; feature: rumen; material: AP-attached | host: Bos | place: Iran: Karaj | collected 2018-10 | reverse complement strand
AGATGAAACGGTTGTTTGTAATCGTATTGGCGCTCGCGCTGCTTGCTGCGTGTCAGCCCACGCCGGAGCAGGAGTTTGTTGTCAACAAGGGCGACGACACCGTGGAGCAAAAGCTGAACGAGCCGCAAGGCGACGCCCAAAAAGGCGTCGGGCGGCAGGTCTTCCCCGACCGCTGGGACGAAGAGCCGCTGAAAGAAAGCGAGCACCTTGTCGTTCGCGCGCACGCCGACGTTCGCACCAAAGCGGACGGGCTCTATCCCGTTTACCGTACGCGTGAAACCGAGATCACGGCGGATACCGTCGAAAACATTGCGGTCAAGTTTTTGGACAAGCCGACGTCGTCCTCGGAATCGCTGATGACCAAGAAGGACTATGAACGGCAGCTGCAGCACTTTTTAGACGAGCGTGCACGCTATGACGAATGGGTCGCCGCGGGCAAGCCGGACGACTGGAACAACGTGGACGAGTACGAATGGACGCCGGAGGAGATCGAGGAAGAGATGAACCGGTACAAGAAGTGGATCCAAAACGCGCCGGACAGTTTGACCTCGCAGGCGGTCAACGATTATTCCGGGCTGCAGGAGAACAAAACCTTGGCGTTTACGCTTGCTTCCGGCGGGGATGCAAGCATCTGCTTCGAAAAGGGCTTCTATGTCATCACAAAGGGCTGCCGTGACTTTCCCAATCTCTACTCCGTGTATGACTATCAGGAGGACCTCAAATGGAAGGAAGGCAGATACGCAGAATGGATGGAGCCCGAAATCTCATATGAGGACGCAAAGAACATCTGTCTTTCGGAAGCGGAACGGCTCGGCTTTGCGGGCTTTTCGATCGCGGGCAGTTACGAAGCGACGCTGTTTGAAAGCAAACACCCGGACGCAGCAATCGCGGGCGGCTGGTGCTTCGGGCTCAAACGCGACTTTGACGGCTATCCGCTGCTTGCAAGCGACGTGCATGCGACACAGGTTCTCGAATATGACAGCGGTGACGACTATATCGTCAACAAAGTCATCCCGCCGGAAAAACTCTTGATGTTCGTCACAAAGGACGGTTTGCAGATGATCCGGTATGACGGCCCGAAGGATGTATCGGGACTTGTCAATGCAAACGTCGAACTGCTGCCGTTCGACGAGATCAAGGGACGGATCGCAAACGCGCTTATCACGTGCTTCCCCTATGAAATGATCCAGCAGTGCACGCAGGATTACGAAGAAAATTGGCCGCGGTTGGAGCTTGAGATCTATGACGTCATGCTTTCGACCTTCACCCTGCGCGTGAAGGACTCCTCGGATTTCTATGAGATGCCCTGCTGGATCGTCTCCTACGACTGGTGCTTTCCGTTGAACGGCGAAGCCAGCTGGGAATACCTCAAATCGACGCGGGATCAGGAACTGAACGATCCGGGCATGTATCACCGAACACTGATCATCAACGCGGTCGACGGCTCGATCGTGCGCCCGGACGACGGGTATTGAGAGGAAAGGCACTTTGCCTGGCACATGAAAGGAGAATTGATATGAAACGATTGCTTGTATGTTTACTCTCCCTCGCCCTTCTCGTCGCCTGCCAGCCGACGCCGGAGGAAGAGATCGTAGTAAACAAAAGGAACCAAAGCGCAATGATCGAAGCGTCAGAATCGGAGGAAAACGTCCCCGACGCCGATCTGCGCACGCAGTACCACATCCCGGAAGCAATGACCGGTTCGTACGTGAGCGCGGACGGCGTGGTGCAGGTGACGGTCAACGCAGAGATCGACGTGCCGAACGGTCCGCTGCCGATCGTACGCGTGTATGCCGCCGAGTTTGAGCAGCGGCTGGTGACGGCGCTGTGGAACGAGCTCGTAAAAGACACGGTGCTGTACGATGCGTGGGAAAACGAGGAAACCAAGGCGGACATCGAAAAAGACCTGAAGAATTACAACGATCTAATCGGCAAGATCCAAAGCGGCGAGCTTTCGGAAAACGATTCCATGTACACCATAGACGAACTGAACGAGATGATTGCCGAGGCGCAGCAACGGTATTCGTACGCGCCGGACGGGCACGAAAAGACGGTGGAAACCGGAATTTTACACAAACAGTACCTGCCGCTCGGAAATGACAAAAAAGCGGCTTTCCGGTTCGGGATCTCGGCACGTTCTGCGGAAGGAGAATCCTGGATGCAGTTCTGCGTGGAAAACAATTCGGACAACGACGAACGGCTGGTTTATCGTTACAATGACGGTTGTGATGCGATCGATGTTTGGCGGTGCGCCAGATTGAAGTATAACCGGGAATCTGCAAAGACAGATTGTTTCCAAATCGTACAACGCTGTGAATATGCCGAAATGTACCCCGTCAAACCGGGCGATCCGATCCCGAACGCAGCGGCCGGGAGTCTCGTTCTGACGCCGTCGGAAGCGTATGCGGAGATCAATCGGTTCCTGAACGCAGCTGGGCTGTCCGATACCTATATGATCTCGCGCGCCGTCATTTCCGGCAACAGCGAAAAGCCGGATATGCCCTCGACGGAATATGGCTATGCTTTCGAGCTTGTCCGAAAAATCGGCGGTATTCCCTGCAATCGTTCCCTTCTGAGCACACAAGCAAGCAGAACGGTCGAAGAAGATTATGCACCGTCATGGAATTATGAACGCTTCCAGATCGGATTGGATGAAAATGGGATCTTTTGCGTTTACTGGTATTCGCCGTTCAGCATCGGCGACACGATCAACGAGCGGGCGAAGCTGAAGGATTTTTCCGAAATTCAGACAATTGCGGAGCGCATGCTGCCGATGATGGAGGTGGAGAACTTCGATTCGAGCCGTTCAAGCTCAGCGGATCGAACGATCGACCGAATCGAGCTGGGTCTTTGGCGCATTGCGGAACAGAACGAGCTCGGAAAGGGCATGCTGGTCCCTGCCTACTGCTTCTACGGAACGGATCATTTTTCCTATACAACCCATGATTCCGTCGAAGACGCTTACAAGAGCCGCATCATACTGATCATCAACGCTGTCGACGGCAGCGTCATCGATCCACAAAAAGGTTATTAAGGAGACCATTATGAAACGTTTGCTTTTGATGCTCTTATCCCTCGCCCTGCTGATCGCCTGCCAGCCCACGCCGGAGGTCGACGCCGTAAAGCAAAAGGACACAAACGTACTGATCGACACGGTGCGTGCCGAGGATCGGGAACAGCAGCACGCACAGGCGACGCTGCCGCCGGTCAAAGCGCAGTTCCCAGAGCGGTTTCAATGCGATCGCGCGGTCGGAAAGGGCGCGCATCTGGTCGCGGACGTACCGATCCATGTGCTGACGGAAGGGAGCTTCCCCGTGCTGCGCGTCGTGAAAACCACGCTCACAAGCGACGAGCGGCTGACGCTTGCAAAGCGGTTTCTGGGCAGCGACACGGTGTATGAATACGCCTATCATCTGACGCGCGAATCGGTGGCAAATCAAATCGCCTCGATAATCGAAGAGCCGACGGAAGCGGACAAACAGGAATGGCTGCGTTCCACCGGGTTCGGCGAGGACGAATGGCAGCGGATGCTTGACGATCGGAAGGCTGAGCTTGAACGGCTGCAGAAGGTCTATAACGAGCTGCCGACAGACGACACGCTTCTTCCGCTGCCGGAATACGATGGGCGGCTTCCTTTGATTCTCGGTCAAAACTGGACGCCGATCTGGGTGGTCGGCGACCCGTATGAGCAGGAAAGCCAAGGCCGCTATCGTAACATGGTATACCATCCGGAGGATCTGGACCGACCCGCAATCTATCAATCGCCCGCAACGCCGCAGCATGCAAGCGGCTTCGATATCGAATCCAAGCCGCATGACGTGATCCCGCAAAGTGAATACGACCGGCCGCATGACGGCGCGTCGATCACACCGAATGAAGCGATCGCGATCGCAAAGGCCCCGTTTGAAGGCGTCGTCGATTTGACGGCCGTTTCGGTGCTGTGGGCCAATGACGCGGACACGGACGGCGAAGGCGCAGGCGTCGCGGCCAGCTGGGCGTATGTCGTGCGTTTCTCGCCGGTCTTTTACGGCGCGGGGCTTTGCTACTGCACCGGGCGTGCAAACGAACACGACAAGGACAATCCGGAATATGCAAAGCCGTGGCGATACGAATATGTCACGGTCGTTGTCGGCGGCGACGGCGAGATCTTCTGCGCGGACTGGTTCGGTGCGCTGCGCGTGACAGACGTGATTTCGGAATCCGCAGCACTGCTGCCGTACGAAGAGATCCTGAAAGCATTTGAGCAGCAGATGGAGCGCAGGTTTGCCGAGGGCTATGAAGATGCGACCGTCACCGTGACAGACGTGCAGCTCGGTCTGTTCCGCATCCGCGAGAAGAACGATCCCTATAGCGGACTCCTGGTCCCGGCATGGTTTTTCACGGGAAACTGCGAATTTACAGGCTCGAAGACCTCCTTCTTCGGACCGGGCTACCCGCTCTGCGTCATCAACGCCATTGACGGCAGCATCATCGACGCAAAGATCGGCTATTGAGCTGCAAAGTGCAGTGATGTTTGCCGCTGTGGTCCCAAAGGAGGTACACGTGAAAAGAATTCTGATTGTATTGCTTGTTGTTTTGCTGCTCGTCGCCTGCCAGCCGACGCCGGAGCAAGAGGTCGTTATCAACAAAGCCGATCCGCAAATGTCGGCAGCGGAGACCGATCCGAAGATTGCCGAGACGCTTGCGGCCGTGCCGAAAGGCTGGCAGGCTTCCCTCTCGTTGCGGGACGGTACGGTAAACGTTCAGGTCGACGCCGCAATCGAGACGCCGGACATCGACAGGTTCCCGATCGTCGAGGTTGTGCCCGCGCCGATCGACCCGCAAATTGCGGCGCAGCTTCTGTACAAGCTGATTCCGGGCGGCGCGATCCGCATCTCCGACCACGGCGGCGGCACGTATTCTCTGGAGGACGTCGACCGGTGGATCGAAGAGGTGAAGGCGCAGCTTGCGCACACGGCCGAGATGACGTTTGACACCGACGCGCAGCGCGACGCGTACATTGACGCGCAGAACGAAGAACTGCAGCGCCTGTTTTCACTGCGCGAATCCGCCGTTTCCGGCAGCGTGACGATGCTGAAGGAGTACGAGCTGCTCGGGCGGTACGGCGCGATGGAACACAATGTGACGGATGCAAACGGCATGGATTGTGCGGTTTTCATGTGGAAGCCGCAGTCTGCGGACGGACAGGACAAGCGCGAGAGCATTCTGCACATCGACAGCCTGACGCCAACGTGCGGGCTTCTGGATCACGGTGTCGAGAGTCCGGAGGAAGCGCGGACGGCAGCGGACAAGCTGATCCGGGAAATCGGGCTGTCCGATCGCTATGTCTGCGTCTCGGTCGAGGACCGGGGCAGCAACATCGTCTGCTGCTACGGCGTGCAGTACGGCGGGATCGCATCGTCGCCGCTGACGGAAACGATCATCGACGTCGGTTCCTATCGCGCGCCGTGGTCGAACGAAGCGCTGACGGTATGCCTCAACAAGCATGAAGGCCGAACGTCGGTCAGTCTCGCCTGTCCCTCGACGATCGCGGGCGAGATCGGTAACGCAAATCTGCTGCCGTTTTCGGAGATTCAGACGCAGTTTGAACAGAACATGAAGGCGGCATATTCTTGGCTTGACGAAGGAACGCTCTCCGCTGCGATCACGGTCGACCGGATCACGCTCGGATATTACCGCGTACCGCAGAAGGACTGCCCGGACCGGTACATGCTGATTCCCGCATGGACATTTTTAGGCACGCGCACGACCGAGGAGCCGTCCGATACGGGATCCGGAACCTATCTTTGCGAAAACGACCTCCCCAACCGCGTGCTGATGATCCTCAGCGGGCTTGACGGCTCGCTGCTGTACGCAGGATAGGCGGCGGGCGGCGTTGCCGCAGTGATGTTTGCCTTCGGCAAGTGATGTATGCGCTTCGCGCATGTGAAGGTGGATTCTCCGACGGAGAATCTTTGAATTCAGCGGGGCGACGACCTCGGCGCCCCGAAAGAAAGGAATCAAATAAAAATGAAACGAATCGTCATTCTCTGCCTTCTTCTCGCCCTTCTCGTCGCTTGCCAGCCGACGCCCGAAGAAGAATTTGTCGTCAACAAGGGCGATAACGTCACGGAGCATCAGATCCGGAGCGAACAAAGCGACGATGCGCAGCGCTTTCCGGACCGCTGGGACGAGGATAAAGCGCTCGACTGCGGAAAGATCACGGTCTCGATCCATGCCGACGTGATACAGCGCCCCGACGGCGTCTACCCCGTCTACCGTACCCGCCGGGAGGTGTTTTCACAGGAGCGCACGGCGGCGCTGCTTTCGGCGCTGCTCGGAACGCCGAAAAGCCGCGTTCGTCTCGAGACCACGAAGGACGACTGGAAGCGTGAGTTTCAGGAATTCGTCGACGATTACAACGCGTCCACAGACAATCTGCGCAAGAGCGGCGAGCTGACCGCCGAAGTCGAAACGATCTCCGAGGAACAGTTTGCGGCGCAGTCCGCATGGTATGCGGAACAGATCCAGAACGCACCGGATGCATATGATCCGGAGCCGGTCTCCGATTTTGCTTCGGTTCCGGTCAACGACCTCGGCGCACGGTATACGATGACAGACGGCAGTACGGCGATCGTCAGTGTCGGACGCGAAGGCGAGGATGCGCGGTATTTCGATGTGATCCGCGCAGATTTCAACGGATATACGGTCACGGAATCCTCCTGTCAAAGTCAGGCCGGATGGGATCCGGGGCTCAAATCTGCATGGAAGGAGCCGTCGATGCGCCGCGAGGACGCCGAGCAGGTCCTGACGCAGGAACTTGCACGGCTCGGACTGTCCGATTTCTCGATTGTCGATGCACAAAGGGCAAACCTGATGCACCCATACGGCGGCGCGGACCGGGACGGAGCGCAGCGGTCCTATACCTCCGTGTCACAGGGCTGGAGCTTTGTTCTGCGGCGGCTGTACGGCGGATACCCCTCCGTTTCTTCCCCGATAGAGCCGTCGGCCAGCCTGAACTATGAGAGCGAACCCGACTATGCCAAGGTCACGAACATTCCGGATGAGGAGATCCGTATCCTGATCGACGAAAGCGGGATTATAAGCTTTCGATACAGCCATCCGAAAGAGATCATCGGGATTGAGAACGAGAATGTGGATCTGCTGCCGTTTTCCGACGTGCAGACACGCGTGAAAAACACGCTGCGTGCTACGCTGTCCGGCTCGTGGCTCGAAAAAGGGGCCGTCACGGAGATCGAGGTCTACCGGCTGCTATTGACCTGCTATACCGTGCATGTGCGCAATTCGGACGATTACTTCGAGATTCCCTGCTGGGTCGTGCTGTTCGACGATCCGATGACCCGGAGCTTCCGCGACGATCCGGATTCGACGCCGCAGGCGCTTCTCTTAAACGCCGTCGACGGCTCGATCATACAAGCGGGATATTGAGCGCCTGACGACGCAGTGATGTTTGCCGCTGTGGTCCCAAAGGAGGTACACGTGAAAAGAATTCTGATTGTATTGCTTGTTGTTTTGCTGCTCGCGGCCTGCCGGCCGACGCCGGAGGCGGAGACGGTACATCAGAAGGGCGTCGAAACCGAGCGTCAATGGATGGTCGAGAGCGAGCCGAAAGCATACCGTTTTCCGAATGAGTGGGTGCATACGGAGCAGCTTCGGAACGATCTTTCCGTTGAGATCGACGCGTCGATCGTATGCCCCGATACCGACCTGTTCCCGGTCTATGCGGTGGAGCCATGCGCGTTTCCGAAGGACAAGCTCGATTCCGTGCAGGCGGCGCTGTTTCCGAACGCGACGCATGTGCTGCGTTCCGATGGGCAGACGAGGGACGGCATCAAGGCGACGATGGAAGAGCTGCTTTTCGCCATTGCGAATGTGGATTTGAACCATCCGGAGTTTTCCGCATCCGAGAAGGAGCAATACCTGCATGAGATGGATGAAGCGCTCGGTGAACTGCGAGAGCAATATGCGGACGCACCGGAAACGGTGTCGGACAAACAGATCGACAGCCTTTCGTCCTGCGTACACGGGGACGGCTGGACCGCGACTGTCTCGGTCGTCGATCCGGATTCAAAGCAGGAGCTTGGTACAGTTGAGTTCAATTCCTCCCCCTCCGGGCAGACGACGGACGACACGGTTATGAAACTGATTGCTTCGCTGTATTCACCGTGGAATGATGCGGGCCGACCGGTCGATCTGACCTCCGAGGCGGAAATCACCGCTCTTTCACAGCGATTTCTGGAAGCGGCCGGGCTCGCCTCCGAGTACGCCGTCAACGCCATTCATCAGGAAGAGAGCTTGCCGGGCGGCGTCATCGCGGACTGTACCAGACAATATGAGACTGCAGCCGTCACGTTTGTACCGTATGCAGGCAGTGCGGAAAACGCGTCGCAGGAGGACCGATACGCGCCGTTTTGGGATCAGGAGGTCGTTTCCCTGATCGTGTTTCCCGAAGGTGTTGCGTTTATGATCTGGAACTGTCCGTCACGCCTTGTATCGGCAGAGAACAAGAACGCGCAGTTGCTGTCATTTGTCGACATACAGGAGCAGGCGCTTGCGTCGCTGAAGGTATCGCAGCGACCAAATGACAGCGCGGTCGGCAGGCGGCTGATCATCACAAAGATCAGACTTGGTTATTGCGTCGTGCGGCGTGCAGAAGGCGGATATTCCGCGATCCCCGTTTGGGATTTTTTCGGATATTGGTACGACCGCTATGCGTCGCAATCGGACACGCAATGGCTCCTTGATGAAAATATGGAGCACAAATGGTACGTCTATGAGGATTCCGCATGTCTTTTGACGCTCAACGCCATAGACGGCAGCGTGATCGATCGCAGCAGAGGATATTGAGCGCCTGACGGCGCAGTGATATTTGCCGCTTTGCGGCAAGTGATGTTTTGCTTCGCAAAGTGATATTTGCCTGCGGCAAGTGATGTATGCGCTTCGAACATGTGAAGGCGGATTCTCCTGCCGGAGAATCTTTGGATCTAACACCTCATCAGTCTGCTTCGCAGACAGCTGAATGGCCTCACATGGTCGCAGTGCGTCGCTGACGCTCCTTCTGCTCTCTGTTCGGCCCGCACTGCGCCTCGCTTCTCCTCGCACAGCGAGCGCTCGGCTCCGCGCCCCCTCAAGGGGAAGCCTCTCCTTGAAATGCCTTCTCCTTGAGGAGAAGGTGCCGTCAGGCGGATGAGGTGTTCACGCGCCGCAGCCGCATATCGCGTCCCGAAAGGGACATATCGAGCCGCAGACATATCGAGGCGAAGCCATATCGTGGGCCAAAGAGGCATGAATTATGCTTCAAACATGAATGATATCAAGGCGTATGAAAACAATCGATTCTCCGGAGGAGAATCCGCATAAACGTGATCGAAGATCACATATCACTTGCGCGAAGCGCAAATATCACTGCTCGCAGGTCAATATCACACGCCGCAGGCGTATATCGTGCCGTCAGGCATATCGCGCCGCGCAGCGGCATGAATTGCCTTACCCCATGAATTGACACAATAGTGTCATGTATCGGAGGCCGGGTCGGCCTCGCGTCAAGGAACGGTTCTCCTGTTTCGGAAGGACCGTTTTATTCTTTACATTTATGACGCAATTCTGTTGCATCTCTCTGGTATGATGTGGAAAACGAGGAGGGGTACAAGATGAAAAAATCATTTTGCGCGCTGCTTGCGCTGATTTTGATCTGCGGCGCCATCGGCTGCGGGACGGAGAAACAGCCGTCTGAAGAGCAGGCGGAGCCAATCACGGTCGTCAGAACAGAACAAGCGTCCGAATCTGCGGCGAATGAACCGACCGATAAACCGGAACAGTCTGAAACCGAACCGACCGAAAAACCGGCGACCGCGGAACCATTCGCGGGACAGCCGTTCGTTCTTTCGGATCACCTCAATACGATCTGGTACAGCCGTTACGTCGGCATTGACGAGGAGCCGTATTTCTTCCAGGAATCGCTTTCCGTGTACGGAGACGGGGACGCGACGTTGACGTACGACCGCGTCGACTACCGCCTGAAGGACAACGGCGGGACGTGCCTTCTCGAAAAGGATCTGTACGTGTCTCCGTTTGAAACGGAACCGTGCCTGACGCTTGCGGCGGGCGAGATCCGTCTGCTCACGGACGGTGAGACGGTACGCTTTGAGGTCGTTTCCGATCCGCTCGGCGTCTTCCGTGGGTTTGATCCGCAGAACGCCGTCCTGACCCTTTATCTGTATTTCAGCGAGCCGTCGAAGCCCTATAAATGGCAGGATACGCCGGACGAGTCCGGTACGGATCCGCAGTTTCAGCCGCGAACGGAGTGGGTCGCGGGCGGTCCGCATGCAGAGGAAAACGGCGGGCTGTGCTATTACGGAAACTGCGTCCTGAAAGCGGAAGCGGACGGTACGGTGAAAGGGTATATCCGACGGACTCCGGAAGCGGCGAACGAGGACTGTGTACTTTTATGGGCGCCGGACGCCGCGGCGCTGGTGCGCCCGGACGGCACGGAGCTGCTCTATTACGGCGGCATCACCGGCAACCGGGAATGGGACGATGCCGAAAACTGCCGAACGTTTGGAATCAAAGCATGTTACGACCCGTATGCACTGAAGGTCGGCAATAAACTGTTGCTGAAAAAGAAGGGAATGTCACTGATTCCCGAACCGGAATATGTGCTCGGGTACGGACAGTACGAAATTGAAGCGCGGTTTACTGAGAACGGCTGGATAAGCGAGCCGCTTTCGATGCAGTGGGACGAGGACGACGAAGACGACTACGGCGAGCTGTTTTTGAAGCTCATCAAGGACGGCAGGATGTTGCTGATCTATCTGGACGGGATATACGCCTATGCCTACGTGCTGCTCGACGCCGACGGCAGGCTCGAAAGCTGGGGCGGGCAGGTGCCGATCGACCATACCATTGCGAACGCCTGTGTACAGACAAAGGAATTCCCGGACGCGTTCAGCGAGATCGGGCTAAATGGATGGATGGAGGACGATCGTGTATTGCTGCTGGACGACGGACGCATCCTTGTGACCTATCTGCATCACGAGGCAGGAAACGTCCTTGCTTCCGTCATCTTCGACCCGCGAAATCCGTAAAACGCCGCGCGCGGCGCAGCCAAAAGCCTTCCCCTTGAGGAGAAGGTGCCGTCAGGCGGATGAGGTGTTCACGCGCCGCAGCCGCATATCACGTCCCGAAAGGGACATATCGAGCCGCAGGCATATCGAGGCGAAGCCATATCGTGGGCCAAAGAGGCATGAATTATGCTTTAAACATGAATGATATCAAGGCGCATGAAAACAAACGATTCTCCGGAGGAGAATCCGCATAAACGTGATCGAAGATCACATATCACTTGCGCGAAGCGCAAATATCACTGCCCGCAGGGCAATATCACACGCCGCAGGCAGATATCACTGCCGCGGGCTACGGCACGCGGCCGATGTTCAGCGCTTCTTCTGCAGCTTGGTCTTGTTGCCGTTGGCGTCGACGAGATAGGTGTTGTCGAGGTGCGCCTGCATAGAATTGCGAAAATCGGCGATATAGGCCTTACGAAGGCGGTCGCGCTCCTTCGTCTCCTCCGGTGTCAGGCCTTCGGTCTTTGCCTTTTTCGCAAGCGCGTTGATGCGGTCGATGTGTTCCTGTTTCATATGCGTTCCTCCGTGGCCGTATTGTACACAAACCGGCGGGATTTGTAAAGAGTTTACAACTGTCCGATTGACAAGCGCGCGCTTCAACGCTAAACTACAAACCATGAAGAAATCATTATTGATCATTTGCATTCTGATCGTCTTATGCATCGCCTGCGGAACCGAGCCGGCTTCGGAGGCCGTTCCCGCCGTTGCGGAGGAAACGCTTGCGCCGGTATCCACGCCGGACGAGCACGCGATCGTCGTCCCCGCGACCGAAGTCCCGCCGACGCTGCCGCCCGTGCCGACGCCCACGCCCGAGCCCACGCCCGAGCCGACGCCTACGCCGGAGCCGACGCCCACGCCGATTCCGTTTGACGACGATGTTTACGCCGAAAAGTGTTCCTCGCTCGAGATGGATACGGAAACGTATCTGACCGTCTCCACGAAGGGAAACTACCCCTCCATCCTCAGCGAGCCGGACCCCTCGTCCAAGTATCTGCATCCCTTCGCAAAGCTCGAGGGCATCTATGTGCATGAATGGATCGTGCTCGATATCGTAAAGACCGAGACGCGCACGTATTATCATCTGCAGCCGATCGGCGCGACGCAGGACGGCTACCTTGATATGCGCTATGTCTATGAAACACGTCTTGCCGCGCCGGAAGCGCCGTATGCGGTCACGGTTCGCCCGAACAGCATCGTGTATTCCGCACGTCTGGTCGATTCTCCGATTGCGGGGCACGCGGATTATGAGGTCGTTCGCGTGATCGGCGTCGATGCGGAAAAGGGCTTTGCGGCCGTTCTGACCGACGACGGAAAAACCGGCTATGTCCAGCTCGGCCAGATCCGATATGTCACCGATGACGAAGCGCTGGCCTTCCTGCACACCGCCTGCGAAGCGCCGGAATGCGATTTCACGGCGGACTCGCTCGTTGCGGACGCGATGGATCTTGTCGGCAAGCCGTATCTGGATTCGGCTGCATTCCTATACGATCTGCTCTGCAGGGAAGGGCTCAAGTTCAACGAGGTCTACTATCGGTATTATCAGAAGCCGCTCGAGGATGAAACGCTGTATCCGAAGCATTTGTACATTTCTGCGGTCTACAATTCAATGCTGTTCAAGCTGTTCAACAGCTCCGGCGCGCTCGTAAAGGCCAATGGTCAGGAGACCGAGTGGGCCTATATCGCAAGCTTTGACGACGTCGAGCCGGGCGATCTGCTGTTCTTTGCCGACGATTACGGCAAGGGCGATCCGGTGATCCCGGACGTCGAGGTCGTCGTGCACGGCAAGTATTCCGGCGATCTCACCGGCTGCGGACTGTACATCGGCGACGGCCGCATGCTGACCGTGCAGAACGGCGTCGTAAAGGACGTCGAGATCGACCCGGTCGTCAAAAACACGTTCGACTGCGCGCGCCGCATCCATCTGAAGATCGTCGACAGAAAAGCGCATTTCATCGAATGCATCCTCTCCATGATCTACGATCGGCTCGGCACGCCGTACAACAACATCCGCCGCACCGGCGACGCATCCTACGATTGCTCCGGCATCCTGTGCTGGGCCTATCGCAGCTACGACTTTATGCGCAAGCTGCCGCAGGAGCCGACGCTGGATCTGACCGCCGGCGCGTGGGGCAACGTGAAAGAGCTCTCCAGTCCTTCGGCGCGCATCGTGTTCACCGATACCGGCGTTCTCGGCCGCGAAACGTTCGATCAGCTTCAACGCGGAGACATCATCACGCTGAAAAACGAAGCCCGCACGAAGGTCGGCCACGTCATGGTCTATCTCGGCGACAACACCGTCATCCATTCCACACGCATCGACGGGCGGTATCAGGGCACGCTGATCGCGCGCTTCCGTCCGCATCTGCAGGCGCTTTACGCTTCATCCACGCGAATCGAATCGTACACGCCGACGCATTGACCGACATGCAAAAGCGGGTTCCCCGAGCTTGGGGAACCCGCTGTTTTTTTGTCTATTGCATCGGATAATCGCTTCGTGTGCCGTCGGAATACAGGAAGATCGCCGAAACGCCGTACCGGTCAAGCAGCGGTCTGCTCCGCTCCTCCCCCAGCACGAAGCACGCGGTGGACAGCGCGTCGCAGGCAGCGGACTGCGTCCCGATGATCGTCACCGACGCAAGGCCGTTGTTGACCGGCATGCCGGTCTCCGGATCCAGAATGTGATGGCAGCGCACGCCGTCCAGCTCGAAAAAGCGCTCGTAATTGCCGCTTGTCACGACCGCTGCGTCGGAGAGCTTCAGCACCGCCGCGCTCTGATCCGGCGTGCCGTTCGGATCGCGCACGCCGATCGACCATGGCTCGCCGCCCGGCTTTGTCCCGATCGCAACGATGTTGCCGCCCATATTGATGCAGGCCGACGCCACGCCCTGTTCCGTAAGATACGCCGCAATGCGATCTGCAATATATCCCTTCGCAATGCCGCCGAGGTCGATCTGCGCGCCGTTCTGCAGCGTGACCGTCTCTCCCTCGATCCGGATATTGCGATAATCCACAAGCAGGACCGCAGCCGCAAGCGCGTCCGGATCGGGCAGCGCAGGCGTTTCCGTCTGGAAATCCCACAGTGCGGACGCCGGTGCGATCGTCACGTCGAACGCGCCGTCGCTTGCCTCGCCGATCTCGACCGCAAGACGCAGGAGCGCCGCCGTTTCGGGATGTACCTCAACCGGTTCGCCGTTTGCGTGGTTCAGCCTCCAGACGTCGCTGCCCTCGACCGTTTTGCTGAGCAGCCGTTCGTAATCCTCTGCGACGCGTTCCGTCGCGTTTACGGTCTCCTGCGGCGCGTACGCCGTGATCGTCACGACGGTATCGCAGGCAAGGAACGAAGCGGAATGCGCAATCTCGCGGCGACAGCCGACCGGCAGAAGCAGCGTCAGCGCAAGCAAGCATGCTGCGATCCGTCTCATGCGCCGTGCCTCCCTTCATACCGTTCCAGTCCGTAAAACGCCGCCTTCGCCGCGACGCCCAAAAGCACGCCCGTCACCGTTCCCGCGATCAGAAGCCACGGCGCATAGAACAGCACCGGCTTCCATGCGATCAGCGCGACGCCGACCGCAAGCTGCCCGAGGATGTGCAGTATCCCGCCGAAGGCGCTGACCGGGATCGGTGAAATGCCCGGGATGCGTTTCAGAAGCAGCATCACCGTCACCGAAAGGATGCCGCCCGCCAGCGCGTACAGCGCGCCGATCGCGTTGCCGAACAGCAGCGACGACAGCCCGACCTTCAGAAGCATCAGGATGACCGTTTCGGCGGGCCGCATGTAAAACACGGCGTACAAAAGAGCGAGATTGGACAGTCCCAGCTTGATGCCCGGAACGGACGGGACCAGCGGGATCAGCGAATCAATGTATCCGAGGATCAGCGCAGCGGCGGTCAGAAGCGCCATCTTCGTCAGCGTTCCGATCTTCATCCGCCTTCCTCCGAAAGCTCGATATACACGCGATGCGGCGCGCATACGATCCACGTGCCGAGCGGCCGCTTTTGGACCGTGTCCGGATTCAGCCGTCCCTGCTTCATGCACTCGCCGTGCGGACAGTTCGCCTGCTCCATCCACGCCTCGCCGTGTTCGATCCGGATCACGTTCTCGTCGCCCTCCCCCGTCTGCTCATCCGCGATGCGCCCGTCGCGAATGACGACCGTGCGCGTCTCCCATGCCGCCACGGTCAGCGTCTGTCCGTCGCCGTAGCGGATCACAAAGCTGCCCGCGACCCCTGTTTTCGGCCGGAAAAGCAAACAAAGAACGACCGCAAGCGCGGCAAACAGGATCGCCGCCCCCAAGAGCAGCAAATTCCGTTTGCGATGCGCTGCGGCCGTATTGCGTTCCATTTGTTAACCGTTGTCCTCCTGCTGATTGCGGAACGTGCCGCACAGCTCAGAATAGCCCCAGGTCAGTCCGTCCGGCATCGTGCGCTTGCCTGCGGAGAGTCCGTTATAGCGTCCGTTGCCGTGGCGGTTGATCTTGTTGCCCATGAAGATCATGGTCGCCGACATGCCGCCGTCGAGGTTGTACGACACAACGCAGCCGAGGTCCTTCATGATCTGCGCGCATTCGCCGCCGCTGGTACCGACGCTGTAGCCGTCCTGACGGCCGTCGACGACGACCGCGATCAGATGTCCCGGCTCCACCATGCCGATCATGGTGCGCTGCGCATTCTCGCGGCGCTGATCGACGGCAGCCTTGGTGATCTCGCCGTTTTCGACCAGGATCGGTCCGAACGAGAAGCAGTTTTCAACGCCGCTCTCAAGAAGCTCCTGTCCGCCCATGGCGTTCTTCTTGACCAGCTCGATCGTATGCGTCTTCGGATTCAGCCAGCACGAATCGATGCGTGCGGATTTCTGGAACAGATATCCGTCGCGGATCAGCGTGCCCTTCTTCTCGGTGTCCATATGGATCAGGTTGTCGCCCGTGATCCACAGCACGCACTTCGAGTCGATCGCCATGTCGAGGGCGTCCGCACGGTCCGTACCGTTGTGGCGCCAGCTGCCGAAGGTCGGCCGGAAGCTGTCGTATTCGCGTTCATAGATATGCGCGACGAAGTACACGACCGGCTTTTCGCGGTTCCGGTTGCCGTCCTTCATCGTCGTTTCGACACGGTTGATCTCGACCGCGAGAATGTCGGACCGATAGATCCACTCGCCCTTCTCGTTGTCGATCGAGACGAATTCCGGATCGTCCTCGTTTAGGAAATGCTCGTCAAAATTGGTCTTCTCATAGACGCGCACCGGGACGGCGGTCGGCTCCGGCGTGGGCTCCGGCGTCGGCTCCGGGGTCGGCGCTTCGGTCGGCTCCGGCGTGGGCTCCGGGGTCGGCTCCGGCGTCGGCGCTTCGGTCGGCTCCGGCGTAGGCTCCGAGGTCGGCTCCGGCGTCGGGACCTCGGTGGGCTCCGGCGTTTCCATCTCGACGCTGACGCTCTTTTCCTTCCCGCACGAGCAGGAGAACCAGCCGCTCTTGTTTTCGGAGGGCTGCTCCTGCGCTGCCGTCGGCGCGGCTGTCGGCACGGGCGTTTCGACCGTAACGTCCTCGTCGTCAATGATCACGTATGACTTCGGTGTTTCCGCAGCGGGCGCAGGCGTTTCCTCCGCGATGATCTCCGGCGTTTCGACCGCCGCCTCGACCGGCGCCTCGGTCGGCGCTTCGGTCGGCGCTTCCGTCGGTGCGGGCGTTGGCGCGCTGTATGCGATCAGCGTGGTTTTATCGATGTTCTCCAGCAGGTCGTTCCCGTCGCGGTCGGCCCCCGTCGTCTGGATCGCCAGGCGGAACGCGGGCGTTTCGGAAAGGCGGATCCGGTACATGCCGCGGGAATCCATCAGCCGATAAGCCTCTTTCGCGACCTGATGCGCCGTCCTGTTGTTCAGCGCGGGCATCGCCTCCGTACAATCGATCTTCGTTCCGCCGGACGCGGACGCGACGTACAGCTTGCTCACCGACGTGCCCGAAACGGCCGCCTTGACGAGCGCATAGGTCTCCGCGCCGCGAAGGCCGTCGCTTCCGTCGACGGTCAGGACGATCTTCGGGTTCAGCGCCGTGATCAGCGCGTTCAGCTTCTCCTGCGGCTTGTCCGCAGCCCAGCGCTTATGGATCTCCTTCTGATCGAGGTAATTCAGATCGTTCAGGCCGAGCGTGATGGGCGCGTTTTCGATCCCCATCTGATTCAGCGCAAGATTGAGCTCCTGCAGTCTGTACCGGTAATCCACGGTCATGCAGACGATGCCGACCGACATGCCGTACCCCTTTGCGTATTTGGCAAGCGTCGGGCCGAAGCTCTCCATCACATCGGACGGCGTCGGCGCGACGATCAGCAGATCGCACGCAAGCGGCGCTTCGGACATCCAGCAGCGCTCCGGTTCGGTTTCGGATACGAACATTGTCGACACAATGCATTCGGCGCTCTTCGGCTTCAGCACGAGCTTTGTGCACGTCTCGTTGACCGGAACCGTGTCGGCGTAGCGGTCGGACTGCACGAACGCCTCTGTGCTCAAAAGCCTGCCGCCGGCGTCGTACTGCTCCAGCACGGCGTCCTGCGGCGGCGCAAACCATTCGAGGTACAGCGTACGGCCCGCGCCGGGCTTCGACATCGTCAGCACGAGCTGCTTGTAGCGGCCGACCGTCATACGCGTCATGACGTCCATATCCGTCAGCCGACTCTCCGGCAGCTTGTCCGGCGTCGTATATGTGACGCTGAAGCCGTCCGCGCCCGCCGTGTACGGAAAGCACAGGCAGGCGATCGCAAGCACAAGCAGGATGCACCCAATTCTCTTCATGATGAATAATCCTTCCTCATTCTCTCATTCCGGTATGCGCCGATCCGCAGCGCAATCCGTTCGACCGCATCTTCGGAAAACGGATCCGCAAGCATTGCCGCGCGCAGCGTTTCGGAAAGCGTCGCATCCCCGCCCCTTCGCAGGATCGCACGATACGCATCCGCCGCAGCAGCCGGGTCCTCCGTTCCGTCCAGAAACAGCTCCAGCGCGGCAAGCATGCCGACCGCACGGCCGATCCCGGAGCACGGCGTCAAGAACAGATACGGGTCCCGCGTCCATGCGCGGGCCTCCGCGCCGAACGCGTCCAGTCCGAAGCGTTCGGCGATCCGTCCGTATGCCGCGTTCAGATCCCCGACCGTCGGCCGGTCCGCAGCGAAGGCCGCCTGCTCAAACGCATTCTCCGCACAGCCGTCAAGCAGCGCGTATATCGCATAGAACAGCGCAGCGGCTTCTGCCGCATCCGAAAAATCGCCATATATGGTATCATACCGCAAAACGGTCAACAGTTCAAGCCCCTGCGCGTCGATTTCCGAAAGATCGGACAAAAACCGCGCGCCGTACCCGGAATCTGCCGACGCACAGCGGCCGAATGTATGGATGAGCACGGCCGGCATGTCGAACGCCCCCGTCCAGTCGATGAACAGAACCGGCAGCCCGTACCTCGGCAGGGACGCAGCAAAGCTCACCGGCATGCGCGCCTGTCCCGTTCCGACGTCGAAATGTCCCTCGGCAAGCAGTTCATCCCACCGCGTTCCAAGCTCCGGAAGCAGCGAAGCGACCGCGTCCCGCGCGCATGTCATCCCCTGCTCCGGAGAGAAGAACAGCCCGTACAGCCGCGCCGCGGCAGAATAAAAACCCGTCTGCATGCCTGAAAGCTGCGGCACAAACGCCGATCGGATGCGTTCGGAAAGCGTCGCTGCGTCCGCCGGCGCGTACGCGCGTCCGCGCTGCGCATATGCATATGCGGTGTAATCTGCAAAGCCGTTCCGATGCGCGATCTCCCTTCGCACCTCGAGCAGCTCCAGATAGATCGCGCCCGCCTCGGCGCTGAACCGTTCCGAATACGCCTCGTACAGCGCGGCGAACGATTCCTCCGAAAGCGTCGGATCGTTCAGGATCGCGTCGCCCGTCCACGCACTGCCGTCCCGTTCCACGGTGAGCGTGATCGGCAGCAAAAAATACTGCATGACCAGCGCGCGCTCGCGCGAAAGGAGCCGACACATTGCCGGATCGTCCGCAAAACGCATCCGGTCGGCTTCGGCTGCAAGCGTTTCGTATTCCCGCGCTTTCGTTTCATTCGTCATATCGCGGCACCATGCAAGGTACGCGATCCCTGCGTCCGTTTCGATTTCCGTTAACTCCCGCGCCGTCCGTCGATTGCAGCCGGATGCGGTAAAAAGCACGGCGATCATCATCCATAAAACGATCCGTTTCATACGCCCCTCCCGTCAAAGCGTACGCGAAACCGCGCGGAATTTGCATAAAATGCAAGAATCGGTTGTCATTGCACGAAAAATGTGCTATAAGATAGAATAGAGAGGTATGGATATGAAGATTGTGGTTTTGGCAGGGGGCCTTTCCCCCGAACGCGAAGTTTCGTTCTCCAGCGGGACGATGGCGGCAAACGCGCTGCTGTCCCTGGGTCATCGAGCGATCCTTGTGGATCTGTTTTTCGGCATGCCCGAATGGGACGGCAAAACCGACCCGTTTCTCAACGCGCGGCCGCTTCCGCCGTACCGCGTGTCGGAGACGGAACCGGATCTGGACGCGCTGCGGCTTTCGCGCAAGGACGGATTCAACGAGTTCATCGGCGTCAACGTGCCGGAGCTGTGCGAGCAGGCGGATATCGTCTACATGGCGCTGCACGGCGACTGCGGCGAGAACGGCAGGCTGCAGGCGTTCTTTGACGAACGCGGCATCCGCTATACCGGCTCCGGCGCCGCAGGCTGCCGCAACGCGATGGACAAGTGGATCAGCAAGCAGCTGTTCGAGTCCGCAGGCATTCTGACGCCGCGCGGAACGCTGCTGCGCGCCGGCGAACCGTTCGATCCGGAATCGCTGCCCGTCCCCTGCGTCGTCAAGCCCTGCAACGGCGGCTCGTCGATCGGCGTATCGATCGTGTACGACCGCCGCGAGCTGTACGATGCGCTGCGGCTGGCGTTCTCGATGGAGAACACGATCCTGGTCGAGGAATACATCAAGGGCCGCGAGCTGTCCTGCGGGATCCTCGGCGACCGTGCGCTGCCGCCGATCGAGATCATCCCGCTGCACGGCTTCTATGATTACAAGAACAAGTATCAGGCCGGCGCGGCAAAGGAGGTCACGCCCGCCGAGATCGGACCGCAGGCGACCGAACGGCTGCAAACGATCGCGCTGCAGGTGTTCCGTCTGCTCGGCCTGTCCGTGTACGGACGCATCGACTTTCTGCTCACCGAGAACGGCGACGCATACTGTCTCGAAGCGAACACGCTGCCCGGCATGACCCCGACCTCCCTGCTCCCGCAGGAGGCGGCGGTCGTCGGCTACTCCTACGAACAGCTCTGCGACACGATCATTTCGCTGTCGCTTCAGAAGTGATTATGGCACGGTTTACGATCAAGGAACTGTTGGATGCGACCGGCGGCACGCTGTACGCGCCGTCCGATTTCGGCGATCCGGTCGTCGAGGGACTCACCATCGACACGCGTACGCTGACGCCCGGCATGGGCTACGTCGCGATCCGCGGCGGCACGTTCGACGGGCACCGCTTCATTCCGGACGCGATGAAAAAGGGCGCGGTTTTGAGCATTTCGGACACGGACGTGCCGTACCCGCACATCCGCGTCAAAAACACGGTGCTTGCGTACCAGAACTGCGCAAAGCTGCACCGTGAGCGGTTCGATCTCCCGGTCGTGTGCATCACCGGCAGCGTCGGAAAAACGACGACCAAGGAGATGGTGAAGGCGGTCCTTGAGACGACGCTCTGCACACACGCGACCGTCGGCAATCTCAACAACCAGACCGGCGTTCCGACGACGGTCCTGCAGATCAACGAGACGCACGAGGTCTCGGTCATGGAGCTCGGCACCAACCACTTCGGCGAGATCGACGCGATCGCGCGCGTGGCCGAGCCCACGATCTGCCTGTTCACCAACATCGGCGAAGCGCATATTGAATTCTTCGGCTCGCGCGAGGGCATCTTCCGCGGCAAGACCGAAATGCTCCGGCACATGCGGCCGGGCGGAACCGTCATTGCAAACGGCGACGACGATTATCTTTGCACGATTCCCGACGCGATCACCTACGGTCTGTCCGAGGGCGTCGACGTGCGCGCCGTCGATCTGCGCGAAAACGGGCTTTCGGGCGTGACCTTTACGGCTGAGCTGTTCGGAAAGCGTCTGCCCGTCACCCTGCACGTCGCGGGAAAGCATATGGTGCAGAACGCGCTTGCGGCGCTGACCGTTGCGCATCTTCTCCACGTGCCGGACGACGCCGCGCTCGCCGCGCTTTCGGCGTTTCAGCCCGGCACAGGCCGCTCCGGCGTGATCCAAACCGCGCGGTTTACGATCATCGACGGAACCTATAACTGCAATCCGACCTCGATGGAGGCTGCGCTCGATGTGCTTGCATCCGCCAAAACGCGCAAGGTCTGCATCTTCGGCGACATGCTGGAGCTCGGACCCGACGCGCCCGCCTTCCATGCCCGCATCGGCGCGTACGCGAAGCGTCTCGGCGTCGACCGCATGCTGACTGTCGGACCGCTTGCGAAAAACGCCGCGTTCGATTCCTCGGACGCATACGACACCGTCGACGCGCTGTCAAAAGCGCTTCCGTCCCTTTTGTGCGACGGCGATACGGTCCTTGTCAAAGCCTCGTTCGGCATGCATCTTTCCGCCGTCGTCGACGCGATCAAAGCACTGTAATGGATCCTGAATTTGTACGCATATTCTCCTTATTCTTCGACGCCGCTCCGATCGCCGTGCAGACGATCGATTCAAGCCACGGCGACAGCGATTTTCGAACGACCTTTCTTGTCGAAACGGATGCGGACGTCAAGGTCGTCCTGAAGCTCGCCGACAACGATTTCACCTTTCCGGAGAAGATCGCCGTCTGGCAGCGCACGATCGGGGAGTACCGCAAGCTCGGCTACGATTGTCCGCGGATTCTGACGGACAAGTCGGGCGGCTTTCCCGTTGTCTCATACCGCGGGCACCGCTGCACCGCATACGCCGAGGAGTTCTCCGCGTACCGCACCGCCGCGGACAGGGGCAGCAACAGCACGGATTCCGCGCTGTATGAAACGTACAAGCGGGATATCTGGCATATGACGGCGCAAATCGCCGCAAAGCATCTCGATTATACGGAATACCCCTCGGCCTATTGTCTGTTTGAAACGTTCTGCCCGAGCGATCAGGCGGACGAGGTCCTTGAAAACGCGCTGGAATGGAAGGAATACGCGGACACGCTGCCGGATATATTCAAAGAGCAAACCGAACGGATCTTCCGCATCTGGTCGGAGAACCGTGCCGCGCTGGAGCCGGTCTACCGCACGCTGCCGACCTCCGTATTTCAGGCCGACCTCAACCCCACCAATCTTCTGCTTGACGAATCCGGCCGGTTTGTCGGCGTATGCGATTTCAACCTCTGCGGCAGAGACGTCTTTCTGAACTACCTCATGCGCGAGAATTACGGCGAATTCGAAAAAGAGCTTGCCATGATCCGCGACGCGCTGAACATCGTCAGCGAAGATTACCGGTTTTCGGATGCGGAAAAGGATGCGGCGCTGATGCTGTACCGCTGTCTGAAGCCGCTGTCGTTCATCAGCCTCGACACGCTGAAGGCGTGCGGGACCGACCCGCAGGCGATCCGGGCCGTTCTGGACGAAACGGAGCGGTATCTGACCGCCGATCTTGATTTCAGATCCTGCATGCAATAATCAAAAAAGGGCATTTGCGCCCTTTTCAGACAGTTTGAGCGGAGGACGCGTTTGCATCCTCCGTTTTTCCATTCATTTATCGCCTGCGATATCTGTAAAGCGTACGAGACTCTGTCCTCACGCTGTATGTTGTGACAGACTCCGAATTGAGACTTCCGAAACTATGAAAGGCAACGTTATACGGATCCGGTTCCTGATCCGACCAATCCGTCCAATACGTATAGTAATCTATATCTGTCACTGTCCAATAAAAGTGCTTGTAAACGATCCAAAGGCCGGTTTCTTCATTTTTCTCAAATGTGTACCGGACTCTTTTTTCATTTATCCCCGATTCCGTAAACTGGTCCGTCGTTTCAAACTCGCCGAGTTTTTCAGATGCATCCCGCCTGATTCTCGGCGTATCGCTGATGGCATAATAGTGTAATCTATGGCGAGTCTCCTGCTCCATTCTCGCCCACGACTGCAGCTCTTCATCACCGGGCGGATCCTCATATCCGCGATAATCCGGTCCGTCCTTTTCATGGAGTCTTGCATGCCATTGTGTCTTCTGTTTCGTTTCCAGCGCGTCCTGCGGCGGAAGCTCCGTGTTCCATTCCGTTCACTGCGGACCGTCAAGGTAGTCCTCCGTGAACAGGTTGTCCTCCGCGCCGCAGATCCGCACGCGGCAGATCACCCATTCGTGCTCGATCACGCCGTCCTTCGGCCGTCCGTCGCCGAGCCCACAGATACACCTCGGTCCCGTCCTCGAGCAGTGCGGCGTAGCACGGAAGCTCCGATTCCGGCACGTCCTGCTCCCACGCTTTTGTATTGCGGTATGCGATATAGTCCTTGAGGCTGTGGACCTCCCGGATCTCGACGATCGGGCTCTCGTTCACATATCCCTGCTCGTTGTTTCCGGCGAGGATGTCCCGAAGACTGTACAAAAGGAACTGCGCCTCGATCGCCGGAAGCTCCGTCAGCCGCTGCAGCGTCTCCTCCGGCGTTTCGGGCTCGGGCGTCGGTTCCGGGGTAGGCTCCGGCGTCGGCTCCGGCGTCGGCTCGGGCGTCGGCTCCGGCGTCACGAGCTCGGTCAATGCGGACGCTGCGGTCGGTTCGGGCGCGGGCTTCTGCACGACTGCGGTCTCGGCAGCGCGATCCTTGCTGACCGAAAGCGCAACGCCGGTCCCGATGCCTGCCGGCGCCGCCGCGATCGCTTTGAAATCCCTTTTTGTTTTCATATCTCTTCTCCCCTTAGCATAGCATACAGGCTGAATGGCTCGTTTGCAAGGTCTTCCCTTGCCCCTTCGATCAACAAGACTGCTCCATATGCGATCCGGTTTTATCGTTTTTGCAAATTTCTCAAAAATCTTCAGCTAAACAGAAAAAGCCGGATCCGATGCGTTCGATCCGGATCCGGCGGCCGCCGTATTCTGTTTATGCGTTTTTCAGCCGTTCGACCGCTTCAAGCAGCGCGGTCACGCGGTCGGTTTTTTCCCACGGGAAATCGGGATTGCCGAAATGGCCGTTTTTCGCAGTCTGCTGATAGATCGGGCGGCGGAGACCGAGCGTTTCGATGATCGCCTTCGGACGGAGGTCAAAGACCTCGCCGATCGCGCGTTCGAGCAGCGCATCCGGGACCGTGCCGGTGCCGAAGGTGTCGACGCGCACGGAAACGGGCTTCGCAACGCCGATCGCATAGGCCACCTGCAGCTCGCAGCGGCGGGCCAGCCTGGCCGCGACGACGTTCTTTGCGATGTAGCGCGCCATATAGCATGCGCTGCGGTCGACCTTGGTCGGATCCTTGCCCGAGAATGCGCCGCCGCCGTGACGGGCATAGCCGCCGTAGGTGTCGACGATGATCTTGCGGCCGGTAAGACCCGAATCGCCCTGCGGTCCGCCGATGACGAACCGTCCGGTCGGGTTCACGAGCACGCGCGTCTTTTCGTCGAACAGCGCCGCGGGCAGCGCGGGACGGATGACATGCTCCAGAACGTCCGCTTTGAGCTGTTCGTGCGTCACATGCTCGTCGTGCTGCGTGGAAACGACGACGGTGTCGATGTGCACGGGCTTGTCGTCGGCATACTCGACGGTGACCTGCGCCTTGCCGTCCGGTCGAAGATACGGCAGCGTGCCGTTTTGCCGGACCTTTGTGAGCTTTCTGGTCAGCGCGTGCGCAAGGTCGATCGGCAGCGGCATCAGGATCGGCGTTTCGTCGCAGGCATAGCCGAACATCATGCCCTGATCGCCCGCGCCGGTGTCGAACGGATCGGCGTCAATGCCCTGCCTGCTTTCAAGCGAACGGTCGACGCCCAAGGCGATGTCGTCCGACTGCGCGTCGAGCGCGACGATCACGCCGCAGGTGCTTCCGTCAAAGCCGAACTTTGCGCGGTTGTAGCCGATGTCGCAGACGGTCTTTCTGACGATGCTCTGGATGTCCACATAGCAGTCCGTGGTGATCTCGCCCATGACGAGCACAAGGCCGGTCGTGCAGGCCGTTTCGCACGCAACGCGCGCGTCCGGGTCCTGCTCAAGGATCGCGTCGAGCACGGCGTCGCTGATCTGGTCACAGATCTTGTCGGGATGCCCGATCGTGACCGACTCACTGGTAAAATACGATTGTTTCATGTTCTCCTCTTTCCGCCTTACCGACAAACAAAAAAGCTCACCGAGATGAGCTTCCATTCATCTCATCTTTCAGCTAACGCTGCGGGAATTGGCACCTTGCGAAAGCAGGTTGCCGGACTTCACAGGGCCCGTCCCTCCGTCACTCTTGATAAGGCTGTTTATTTTGTGCGTATTGTATCATCGAATCTTGCAAAATGCAAGCGAAATATCTATAATAATAAAAGATTCTTTCCGGAGGTCCCGTATGAAACGTCTGCTTCTCATCCTGTTGGTGCTTTTTCTGCTGTCCGGCTGCGCAAACGCCGCCGTCAGCGGGATCATTCAGTGGGGCGAAGGCGGCGGTACCGACACGCTGGTGCGCCCGCTGTGTTCCTATACGGAGCCGTACCTTGACAGGACGATCTCGCTGCGCAACATGACCGGCGGCACCGGCACCGTCGCGACGCAGTACGTGTTTGACAAGCGCGCCGACGGACAGACGCTGCTTCTGGGTGCGGAGAATCCCGCCATGTACGACGCGCTCGGCCTGTCCGAGCTCACGTACGCGGACTTTGACTGCGTGCTTCTGATCGGCAGCGAGACGGTCGGCGTGGTCGTCGCCGCCGATTCGCCGTACGCGGACTTTGCGTCGCTTGTCGACGCGGCGAAGGCATCCCCCGGCACGATCCGCCTTGCGACGACCGCAAAGGGCGGGCTGCCGTGGACCGTGGCGCGGTTCATCGAAGCCGTGACCGGCGCGACGTTTTCCGAGATCCCCTACGACAGCGACGCCACCGCCCGCACCGCCGTTCTGAACGGCGAATGCGACGTGACCGTGATGAAGCTGCAGGCGGGTCTCGACGCGGTCAAAGAGGGCAAGATCCGCTATCTCACGCTGCTTTCCGACGCGCCGATCGACGCGCTTCCCGACGTTTTGCCGATCACCGCGTATGATCCGGCGTTTGCGTCATACCTCCCCTGGGGACCGTTTTACGGCGTGTTTGTGAAAAAGGGCACCGATCCCGATACCGTTCAAACGCTGTCCGACGCATTCTTCAAGGGCTTTTCCGAGCCCGCCTATCAGGCGCTTCTCCGCGACCTGCATGTGGATCCGCTCGGGCTTTCTGGTGACGCCGCAAACGAATGGATCGCGGCATGGCGCGCGGCGAGTCTTGCCGCGCTGAACGCAGAATGAAGCGGTTTTTCAAAAGCTTCACACCCGACCGCATCGTCGCGCTTGCGCTGCTTCTCGGCGCATGCGGGGCGTTTGCGGCCGCGCTCGTTCTGGAGCTTTCCCACGGCGGCGTCGGCGCGGGCACGTTCCCGCTTGCCGTCGCGTCATGCTTCCTGCTATTTGCAGGGCTGAATACGGTCTTTGCGTTCCGGAAAACAGCGGACGCGCCGCGCGGCTCGCTCTCGTCCGTGCTGTGGGTCGGCGCGTTGCTGCTCGGCCTGTGCGCGGGGCTGCTGCTGCATGTGCCGTTCTGGATCGTCTGCCCCGTCTTCCTGTTCGTCGCTTCGTTCGTCGTGCTGAAGCAGAAGTGGCTTCCCTCGCTGCTTGCCGCCGCGCTGACGACCGGGCTCGTTTATCTCGTGTTCGCGGTACTGTTCCGCGTGCCGCTTCCGTGAGGCGTCTATGCAGGATCTTCTCGATGTGCTGTCCAATCTGATCCGGCCCGAGGTGCTGTTTCCCGCAGCGCTCGGCACGCTTCTGGGCGTTTACGTCGGCGCGATCCCCGGGCTGTCCGGCACGATGGCGGTCTCGCTGCTTGTCTCGCTCACCTACATCTGGTCCGACGTCCCCGCGATCGCGCTGATCATCGGCGTGTTCGTCGGCGTGGTGTACGGCGGTTCGCGCTCCGCAATTCTTCTGAATATCCCCGGCGCTCCGGCAGCCGTCGCAACCGGCTTTGACGGCTACCCGCTTGCGCAAAAGGGCAAGGCGGCCGAGGCGATGGGCCTTGCGTGCGTGCAGTCGTTCATCGGTACCGTGATCGGCATCCTCGCTTTGGCGCTTCTGGCCCCGCAAATCTCCAGGATTTCCTCGCTGTTCAAGTCCGTCGACTACCTGCTGCTCGGCATGCTCGCGCTGCTGCTTGTCGGCTCCGTCTCGCGCGGGAGCCTCATCAAAGGGCTCCTTGGCGCGTCGCTCGGTCTGTTTTTGGGCTGCGTCGGCAATACCTCGCAGTTCTCCGTCAATCGCTTCACGCTCGGCGTCCGCTATCTCGACGGCGGGATCAGCTTCATCGTCGCAATGATCGGGCTGTTCGGCGCGGGCGAAGCGCTGTATCAGCTTTCGGTCGATCAGCCGACGGTGAAACAGGACGTGCCGAAGCGCATCGTCCCGCCGTTCAAAACGATCGTAAAGCATCTGCCGCTGACGCTGTACAGCGCGTTCATCGGGCTTTTTGTCGGCGCGCTGCCGGGCGCGGGCGGCGATATGGCCGCGCTTTTGGGCTATGACGCGGCAAAGCGCACGGTGAAAAAAAACGAGGTCCCGTTCGGCGAAGGCGCGGTCGAAGGTCTGATCGCGCCGGAGACCGCCAACAACGCGGCGATCGGCGGCGCGCTGATCCCGATGCTGACGCTCGGCGTGCCCGGCGACGCGATCACCGCGGTGCTCCTCGGTGCGCTTTCCATGCGCGGCGTCAGCCACATCTCGCTGATGAACGCACGGCCCGATCTCTTTTTGCTGATCCTTGCCGCGCTGATCCTGTCCGCGCTCTTTCTGCTGCTGTTCGGGCTGACCGGCATCCGCGTGTTCGTCAAGGTGCTGAAGATCCCGAAGGGCATTCTGATGCCGATCATTCTGGTGCTGTGCGTCGTCGGCGCGTATGCGATCAACACGAACGTGTACGACGTGCTGCTGATGACCGGCTTCGGCTTCCTCGGCTTCGCGCTGAAGCGTTTTTCCTACCCCGTCGCACCGGTCGTGCTGGGGCTCATCCTGCGCGGGCTGCTCGAAACGAACACGGTCCGCGTTTCGCTGCTGGGGCTGCATCTGTCCACATTCAGCATTCTGACGCCGTTTTTGCTGGCCGCGCTGATCGCTTTGCCGATCCTTTCGCGCATCCGCGGCAGAAAGGAGCGCGTATGAAGCTTTCGATCGAACGCGCCGCAGGCACGATCATTGCGCCGCCGTCCAAATCCGCGCTGCACCGCAGGCTGATCCTGAACGCGATCGCAGGGCAATTCGACGCCGTGAACGATCCCTGCGCCGACGTTGCGGCAACGGTTTCGGCGCTCCGTGCGCTGCGAGACGGAACGCCTGTCGACTGCAAAGAATCCGGCTCGACGCTGCGCTTTCTGCTGCCGGTGTCGCTGCTGTTCGGCGGCGGGACGTTTACCGGTTCGGACCGGCTTTCCGCCCGCCCGATCCTGCCGCTCATCGAGGCGCTGAAAAGCCACGGGGCACAGATCGTTTCCGATACGCTGCCGCTGACCGTTTCGGGCGCGCTGCAGCCCGGCGACTTTCTGCTGCCCGGCGACGTCAGCTCCCAGTTTTTCAGCGGGCTTTTGCTTTCGCTCCCCTTCCTGCCCGGTGACAGCACGCTCCGTTGGACGACGCCGCTTGCGTCCGCAGGCTACGTCCGCCTGACCGAGCGCATGCTCTGCGAGCACGGCGTGACCGTGATCCCGATCGAAAACGGATACCAAATCCCCGGCAAACAAAAGCCGAAGGCGCTGCCCGTCACGGTCGAGGGCGACTGGTCGTCCGCCGCGGCGATGCTGATCCTCGGCGCGATCTCCGGCAGCGTCACCGTGACCGGACTCGATCCGAACAGCGTTCAGCCGGACCGGATCGTACTCGATGTGCTCCGCCAGTGCGGCGCGCACGTTGCGGTCGACGCGGATTCCGTCACCGTCTCGAAAGGTCGGCTTCTGAGCTTCAAGCAGAACGGCGACGCCGCGCCGGACCTCGTGCCCGTTTTGTGCGCGCTTGCGTGCGCGTGCGAGGGCGATTCGGTGCTGTACCGGCTCAGAAGGCTTTGCGACAAGGAAAGCGACCGGTTTGACGCGCTTGTCAAGCTGTTGACGGCGCTCGGCGCGGACGTCGAGACCGAACGCGGCGAAACGATCCTGATCCACGGCCACGGCGTACTGGACGGCAACGCGGCGGACGTCCCGCCCGATCACCGCATGGTGATAGCCGCAGCGCTGATGAGCGCCGTTTCGACGCGGCCGGTCACGGTCGGACACGCCGACAGTCTTGATAAATCCTATCCGGACTTTTTGTCCGATTTCAAAACGCTTGGAGGACACGTCGATGCAATCTGAATGGGGAAATGCGCTGCATATCACCGTGTTCGGCGCTTCGCATGCGCCGGAGCTCGGCGTGAAGATCACGGGGCTTCCGAAGGGGCTTCCGATCGATCTGAACGCGCTGCAGTCGTTTCTTGACCGCCGCGCGCCGGGAAACAGCGCGGGCAGCACGCCGCGCAGGGAGCCGGACCGCGTTCTGATCCGTTCCGGGATCACCGACGGGCATACGGACGGCGAGGCGCTTGTCGCGGTCATCGAGAACAAAAACGCCGATTCTGCGCCGTACGCTGCGTATCGCGACGTGCCGCGCCCTTCGCACATCGATTATCCGGCGCGTCTGCGCTTCGGCGAGGACGTCGACCTCTCTGGCGGCGGGCATTTTTCCGGGCGCATGACGGCGGCCTACTGCATCGCGGGCGGCATCGCCCTGCAGATGCTCAGCCGCATGGGCGTACAGATCGCCGCGCACCTTCTCTCGGTCGGCGACGTATCTGACACGCCGTTCGATCCGGTCGATCCCGATCCCGCCGTGCTGACCGCTTTGGGCAAAAAGCCCTTCCCCGTCCTTGACGACGCGTGCGGCGAACGCATGCGGGAACGGATCGACGCCGTGCAGCGCGCGGGCGATTCGATCGGCGGCACGATCGAATGCATCGTCACGGGCTTTCCGAAGGGACGCGGCACGCCGCTGTTCTCGGGCGTCGACAGCCGCCTTGCTGCGCTGCTGTTTGCCGTTCCTGCCGTGCGCGGCGTCGGCTTCGGCAGCGGCTTTGCGTCGGCCGATATGACCGGTTCCGAACACAACGATCCGTACTGTCTGCGAAACGGCGAGGTCCGCACCGAAACGAACCGCCACGGCGGGATCCTCGGCGGGATCACCACCGGCATGCCGATCGTGTTCACCGCTGCCATCAAGCCCGCTTCAGGCATTGCGCTGCCGCAGAGAACGCTGAATCGAAAAACCGGCGAGCAGGAAACGCTGACCGTCAAAGGCCGTCACGACGCCTGCATCGCCGTGCGCGCCGTCCCGGTGATCGAAGCGGTCGCCGCGCTCGCGCTGTATGATCTTCTTATGGAGGAAACGAAATGCTGAACGAATACCGTAAGGAGCTCGACCGCATCGACGACGCGATGCTCCGGCTGTTTTCGGACCGGATGGACGTGATCGAGCGGATCGGTCGCTATAAGCGCGAAAACCATCTTGCGCCGCAGGACAGCGACCGTGAGCGTGAAATGCTCGAGCGACTCTGCGCCGGGGTCCCGGACGACCGGAAGGACGCCGTGCGCGCGCTGTACCGGTCGATCCTTGCGATCAGCAAGGCGCGGCAGGGATTTCTGAACACGAACATCGTGCTGATCGGCATGCCCGGCTCCGGCAAGACGAGCGTTGCACGGCATCTGTCCGCGCTGCTTTCCCGACCGATCGCCTCCACCGATGAAGCGGTCGAGGACAGGATCGGCATGACGATCGAAGCGATGTTCCGCACGCAGGGCGAAGCGGCGTTCCGCGCCGTCGAAGCGGAGGTCGTACGCGCGCTGTCCTCGGTCTGGGGCAGCATCATCGCGACCGGCGGCGGCACGGTCCTGTCCGAGGAAAACCGCAGCGTTTTGCGGCAGAACAGCCGGATCTATTATGTGCGCCGCCCGCTCGGCTCCCTCGATACGGCGGGACGTCCGCTTTCACAGGGCGAAGGCGCGCTCGAACGGCTGTACGAGGCGCGGCATGCGATCTATGAATCATTTGCGGACGTACAGCTGGACGGTGCGGACGATTATCGCGTGACCGCGCAGACGATCGCGGACGAATTCACGCGGCACTTTTGCGTATAACAGCCAAAAGAAAAAAGAGGCGCAGAACGATTCTGCGTCTCTTTTGATAAATTGCTTTACATGCGCTTGCCGAAGAAAAAGTTGACAAGCACCGCTGCCACGAGCAGAACGACGCCGATGATCGCGACCGCCCATGCAAAGCCGGGCTTGCCGATGCACAGCGCAAGAATTCCGAACAGGAAGAAATACACTGCGGCAAACAGCTCGATCCAGCCGACCCGCTGTGCATACGCAGCGTCCACCTTGCCGGCATGGCGCTCCATCACGTAATTGGTGATCAGCGCATACTTGCCGCGCATAGCGATCATATAACCGAAAAATCCCAAGGCCAAAGCTCCCAGGAGCATCAGGATACCGAGCACAGTAGACATATCTCTTCCCCCTTATATGGTATAAGAATAACACAATTCTTTCTTTTTCTCAAGTTATTATACCCTGCATTTGCAAAATAAAATCGTATTCTATGTTAAGAATTTACGAATTTTGCATCATTTGAACAAATTTCTGGCACATTTCGCCCGAAATTTTATGAATAATCTGTTTCGGGTTGTCGTTTTTGATTGCATTCAAACAGACAATATGGTATACTTTGCATAAGATGAACGGACATATGTCCGCTGATCCGGAAATTTGATAAAGGAGATTGTACTATGTTCTGTCAAAAATGCGGCGCTCAGATTCCTGACGATTCCGTTTTCTGCAGAAGCTGCGGCGCGCCGGTTCCCGGAGCGCAGGGCGGCCAGAAAACGCGGACCTCTTCCCAGCCTGCTCCCCTGTTTGCCAACCTGCTCAACCAGCTCAAGGGCTTCTTTTCCGGCAAGCCCGAAAGCGGTCTGAAGCTCGCGGGCGAAAGCAATACGCATGAATGGTCGATCCTGATCGGCGCAAACATTCTGGTCTTTGCCTTTGCGTATGCTGTCAACCTCATTGAAATGAGCAAAGGCCTGCTCGGCGGCTTGATCAGCATAAAGTTTGGATTCGGCCTGCTGTTCGGCTTCCTGATTTCTCTCGTTGCCAACGTGATCCTGTTCGGCGGATATCTGCTGCTGGAAAAGGTCATTCACCGCGGCGAACAGCCGATCGTCGGCGCGCTCAATACCGTTGCGTATTCCACGATCCCGGTCACGATCATCTGCCTGTTCAACATGCTGTTCGGTCTGATCTGGTTCTACCTGATCATCCCGTTCTTCATCACCGCGATCTTCGCGCAGCTCTTGCTGCTGCTCATCGCGCTGAAGGACAATGCAAAGGATCACAAGGTCAGCTTCCTGCTGGTGATCGCGATCTTCTTTGCGATCTTCACGCTGACACTGCTGTTCGGTTACCTCTTCACGAAGGCCGGCATGAGCGCAAGCATAAAGTCTTCGTACAGCAGCTTCAGCGGCTACGACTACGGCGGCTACGGCTGGTAAGCATTCATCCGTATACAGCGAGCTGTCCCGTTTGGGGACAGCTCGTTTTTGTTTGCAAGGAATTGTCAGGAAAAGCGGCGTTTGTTGCGGCCGGGGAACGTATTGAAGCGATCCGGCGTCCACACGGGGTCGATGTCCGCCACGGCCTCCTCCGCGGTGACGACCCGGTCGCCGTGATCGATGTCGATCAGCGTGTAGCGATCGTTGCCCATGCCGAGCTCCTTCATGTAGCTGAGCTGCCGCAGTCCGTGCCGCGTTTCGATGCGCTCGGTCAGCGCCTTTCCGCCGAAGGCCGGAAGCGCATAGACGAGATCGACGCATGCGGCGTCGCAGGCAAGAATGTCGAGCGACGCGACGATGCCGACGTCCGGCGTCACGACCGGCTCGGCCTCCGGTCCTTCGCAGTCGCAGGAGACCGACATGTTGCGCATCGTGTTGATGAAGCAGATATGCGGCGCGAAATGATCGACCGTCGCCTTGGTGCTTTCGGTCATGCGCTCCATCAGCTCCTCTTCGGCAATGCTCCACATGTTGTCGCTGCCGACGGCGGTATGGATATTGCGCTTGCCGATGCGTCCGTCCGCGCAGCCGATGCCGATGTTCTTGTTGGAACCGCCGAAGCCGCCCATGATATGGCCCTTGAAATGCGTCAGCACGAGCAGCGAGTCGTAATTGAGCATGCTCTTTCCGACATGCATCTCTGAAAACCATTTGCCGCCCTTGACCGGCAGCGCCGCAACGCCGTCCGCATCGGTGATGTCGACCGGACAGAACGTCCAGCCGTTGATTTCGAGCGTTTTGCGGTGTTCCTCGGTCGTGTACCTGCTGCCCTCATAATAGGTGTTCGTCTCGATGATCGTTGCGTCCCTGAGCCTTGCTCCGATCAGTTCCTTCACCCACGGACGCGGAATGATGTTCGGCCCCTCCGCTTCGCCTGTGTGCAGCTTGATCGCGACCCTGCCGCACAGCACCGATGCGACACGATCATAGGTTTTCAACAGTCCGTTTTCGCTGAGATCGCGCGTAAAGAACACGACGGAGCGTTCGCCGGTACGCTGCTCAAACGGGATATACCGGTCGCCGCCCGTTCCGGGCACGGGATTCTTGTCATTCATGGGACGATCCTCCTTTTCATTTACCGGTATTATCTCCGAAAACCGCGCATTTTGCAAGTAAAAAAGCGCTTTCGGTACAGTATTTTGTATCGAAAGCGCCATGCGGGCTGTCCGCTGGTATGGAATCTGCGCGGCTCCTGCCTCCGCCGTCGAAGTGCGTCAGGACGTCTTTTTGCGGCTTGACCGGCTGATAACCGCCGCGTTTCGTTACGCGCGGATATCCTTCCGTCCGTAATGTACAAACGCTGCGACGACGCCGATCGCGGCATAGACGACGCCGGGGAGCAGATACTTCAACTCAATCGCGCCGGAGGAAGCGATCAGCGTTCCGTCCGCATACGCAAACGGCGTGATGTATCGCAGCAGGGCGGCTTTGTCGGTCAGGTTGGCAAGGATGTTCATAAAATACAGCACGAACGCTGCGCCGAGCGCGATGCCGAGCCCGTTTCCCGCGAGAAACGCGGAAACGCCGAACATGACGCAGGCGATCTCAAGCTGCATCATCAGGTAGCCGAGAAAAATGAGGAAAAACAGCTTTGCGTCGATTTCCTGCCCGATCGCAAGGCTTGCCGCAACCGTGACGATCACGACGGCAAGATTCAGAACCAGCACTTCGATCAGGACGGCCGCCAGCTTTTGCGCGACGACATACGTGCGTGAAACGGGGTGCGAGAGCAGAAACTCCGCCGTACGCTCCCGCTCCTCCCTGGCAAGCGCGGCAATGCCGAGCAGCGCCGCGAAGAACGCGCCGCCGAGTCCCAGCACGTTGCCGCATTCCACGGCAAAATAGCCTTTGAACTCGCCGAAGTTAATCTTATCCATATTGAACGCGGCGGAAAAACTGCCCATTTCGGAGAACATCTCGCCGAAATCGCCCATTTGCGATGTGATTTGCGGATAGATCACGATGCTGATCATCAGCATGCCCGCGATCACGGCCGTCCACACAAGGAGCTTGGGCCGATCCCTTTTGAGCTCGTGAAGCAGCAGCGTCATATCATTCGTCCTCCTTCGTGTAGTAATGCAGAAATACATCCTCGATATCCGGATCGGTCATCGTGATATCTTCGAAGGACAACGCGGCAAGCGCGCGAATCAGCGCGTCCGCGCGGCCGGCGTACAGGAAGCTGGCGCCCTGCTCGTTTTGCTGCACGTCCCGCATGCCGTCCAGCTGCGGAAGCACGGCCGCGCCGTGCAGGGTAACGCGTTTCGTCCCCGTTCCGATCAGTCTGTCGACACGGTCCTCGCGAATCAGCTTCCCTTCGCGAAGAATACCGGCGTGTGTGCAGTGTCTTCCGATCTCCGAAAGCACATGCGAGGAAAGGAACACCGTTGCGCCGTCGCTGCTGCGCTCCTTCAGAATCGTGAAAAACTCCCTCTGGACCAGCGGATCGAGCCCGCCGGTCGGCTCGTCCAGAATGTACAGGCGCGGCCGGTGCTGCATCGCCGCAACGATGCCGACCTTTTTGCGATTGCCCAGCGAGAGCTCCGCGATCCGCTTGTTCCAATCGAGCTCCAGCCGCTTTGAAAGCTGCTTCGCCTCTTCGCGGCAGTCCTTTCCGCGCAGCCTCGCCGAAAGCTCCAGCACGTCGCACACGCGCATGCCGCCGTAAAACGACGCCTCGCTCGGCAGATAGCCGACCTCCCGAAGGATGCGTTCACGGTCCTTTTCGATGTCCATTCCGAGCATGCGCGCGCTGCCGCCGCTCTTTCGGATCAGGCCGAGCATCGTGCGGATCGTGGTGCTTTTGCCTGCGCCGTTCGGGCCGATGAAGCCGTAGATCTGGCCCTCCCCGACGTTGAGATCGACGCCTTCGATCCCCCGCGCCTTGCCGTAAAACTTTGTCAGTCCCTTTGTTTCGATTGCTTTCATCCGATCTGCCCTTTCCGGAACCGTATTCGATTCTCCTTTGGGATAAAACAAGGTGGAACCGCCGTCCTGCTTTTATGGGTCTCCATTTGCAGAGCAGCTTTGCCTTCATTCTGTAAAGGCGGATATACTGAAAAAAGCACTTGCATACCGCAAGTGCTTTTATCTGGCGCGCCTGGCAGGATTCGAACCTGCGACCTACCGGTTCGTAGCCGGGCACTCTATCCACTGAGCTACAAGCGCATGCACGCTTTCGCGTACTTTATTATTTTAGCGGTATACGCCCGGATTGTCAAGCATTTATTTCCGGAAAAATCGTATATTGTTACAGCAGCTTCTGCGACTGGCGGTAAACGTCGCCGCTGCCGACCGTGATCACGATATCCCCCGGGACCGCGTGCGCATCGAGATACGCCGCAATGTTCTCGAACGTGCCGAGATACTGCGCGTTGTGCGTTTCGCGGTTGATGCCCGCAACCATGTCGCGTGCGTGGACAATGCCGGTGTCGACCTCGCGGCCCGGATAGATATCCGGGACAAGCACCTCGTCCGCGTCCCTAAAGCAGGTCACGTTCTCACAGAACAGCGTCCTTGCGCGCGTATAGCTGTTGCACTGGAACACGCAGAAGATCTTTCCGTGCGGGACGTGCGTCGCCGCGGCAAGCGTCTCTTTGATCTCGTTCGGGTGGTGGCCGTAATCGTGGAACACCTTGACGCCGTTCTTCTCGCCGAGCAGCTCAAAGCGGCGGCTGGTGTTGCGGAAGCGTTCCATGGCCGCGACGTAATGCGCAAAATCGACGCCGCAAAGCTTCGACGCGGCATAGACCGCAAGCGCGTTCAGCACGTTGTGCCGTCCGGGTACGCGAAGCCGCACGCGGCCGATCCGTTCGCCGTGATCGTAGAGGTCGAAGGACGGGTGGCCGAGTTCGTCAAACGACAGCGCGTCCGCGTGGATATCGCCCTCCTCGAGCCCGTAGGTCGTGACGTTCCCGTGAATCTCCGGCAGCAGTCCGCGCACATACGCGTCATCCGTGCAGAGCAGAATGTGTCCGTCGTCCGGCACCAGCGCAAGGAACTTGCGAAACGCCGCAATGATGTGGTCGATATCGCCGAAGTAATCCAGATGGTCGTTGTCGATGTTGTTGACGATCGCGATCGTGGGCTTCAGGGTCAGAAAGCTCTCAACGTACTCGCACGCCTCGGTGATGAACAGGTCGCTCCTGCCGAGCCGCACGCCGCCGCCCAGAAGCTCCATGAACCCGCCGACGTGCACCGTCGCGTCGAGCCCCGCCTCCTCGTTGACAAAGGCCAGCATGGACGTGATCGTGGTCTTGCCGTGGCAGCCTGCAACGGCGACGACCTCATGAAAGCGCGCGGAAAGCTGGCCCAGGGCCACGCTGCGCTCGAGCTCCGGAATGCCGTGCTCGCGCCCGTAGACGCGCTCGGGATTGTCCGGCTTGATCGCCGCGGAATAGACGATCAGATCGGCGTCCTTCGCCTGCTCGGCCTTATGGCCGTAATACACCGTAATTCCGTCCCGTTCAAGCCGGTCGGTAAACTGCGTGACGCCGCGGTCGCTGCCCGTGACCTCGTGCCCCTGCGCCTTCAGGATCCGCGCGATGCCGCTCATGCTGCAGCCGCCGATCCCGATGAAATGAATGCGTTTCGCTTCGTCGATACTTGCCGTCATACGAACTCCCCAATGCCTGATTTCTGCCCTATTATACGCGAATCCTGTCGGATTTGCAACCGGTCAGTTGTCCCATTTCAGCGTTTTTCCGCCGATCAGATGCAGATGCAGATGCGGCACGCTCTGTCCGGCGTCCGCGCCGATGTTTGTGATCAGCCGATAGCCGGTCTTGTCAAGCCCGTTTTCGACTGCGATCTTTCGCGCAACCTCGAACATGTGTCCCAAAAGCGCGTCGTCACCGCGCGAGAGCGCCTGCGCGCTTTCGATGTGCACCTTCGGGATGATGAGAATATGCACCGGCGCCTGCGGCGCAATGTCGTAGAACGCATAGACGGTCTCGTCCTCATACGCCTTCTTTGACGGGATCTCGCCCGCCGCGATCTTACAGAACAAACACATAAAGAATCCTCCTATTCTTTGACGCCGATCGCGGTCGTTCCCTCCCGCGCGGCAAGTCTGACATGAACCGTGTCCCCGCACGCGCCGTCGCAGCGCACGCGGACGTAGTTGCCGGTATAGCCCGTGCCGTCGTCCTCCATAAGCACGTCGACGCGTTTTCCGAGCTGCCGGTCGATAAAATCTTCTTCGAGCCGTTCGCCGAGCGCGATCAGCTCCCGCGTGCGCGCCTCCTTCAGCGCGCGCGGCAAATGTCCCTCCATCGCGTCCGCCTTCGTGCCCTTGCGGCGCGAATACGGAAAGACGTGGATGCGCGCAAAGCCGATCTCCTCGACAAAGCGCATCGTTTCCCGATGCTCCTCCTCCGTCTCGCCGACGAAGCCCGCGATGATATCCGTCGTGATCGCGGCGTCCGGCAGCACCTTGCGGATGCGCGCGACCGCGTCGCGGTACTGCGCCGTCGTATAGCGGCGGTTCATGCGGGCAAGCACCGTGTCGGACCCGCTCTGCAGCGACAGATGAAACTGCGGACACAGCGTCCGGCTGCTCCCGGCGACCTTCAGGAAGCGGTCGGTGATGACCCGCGGTTCGAGCGAACCGAGCCGCAGACGGTCGATGCCCGGTATGCCGTCCGCAAGCAGGATCAGATCGGCAAGCTCCGGCTTATCCGGCAAATCGACGCCGTACGCCGAAAGCTGAATGCCGGTCAGCACGACCTCCCGATACCCGTTCTCCGCAAGCGTCAAAAGCTCGCGCTTTGTGCTTTCGAGCGTGCGCGAACGCAGCGCGCCGCGGGCGAACGGAATGATGCAGTAGCTGCAGAAGCTGACGCAGCCGTCCTGCACCTTCAGCGTCGCACGCGTACGCGAATCGGCGGTTGCGGACAGCTCCTCGAACACGCGGCGCTCGAACGGCGCGGGACACGAGAACGCGGTCTTTTCGGTCATGGCCTGCTCGACCAGCCGCACAATGTCCTTCCGTCCCTCGGTGCCGAGCACCAGCGAGACGCCGGGAAGCGCTGTTACCGCATCCCTTGCAACCTCGGCGTAGCAGCCGACCGCCGCGATCAGCGCGTCCGGATTTCTGCGGTGCGCCTGCGACAGCATCTGCCGGGATTTCTTGTCGCTCACCTGCGTGACCGTACACGTATTGACGATGTAGGCGTCGGCGTCGTCCTCGAACGGGACGATTGTATGCCCCGCCGTTTTGAACAGCTCCTCCATCGCCTGCGTTTCGTAATGGTTGACCTTGCAGCCGAGCGTGTAAAATGCGACTCTCACGGCTCCACCTCGTAAAGGATCTGCGCGGTCATCGCCATGCCGGCGGTCTCGGTGCGCAGGATCCGCGTGCCGAGCGTGACCGCCCGCGCGCCCTTCGCCGAAAGCTTTGCGATCTCTGCCTCGGAAAAGCCGCCCTCCGGCCCGATCACGATCGCAATGCGTTTTCCCGCGCCTTCGCGCAGCGCCGCCTTCAGCGAAACGGCATGCTCGTTTTCATAGGCGACAAGCGCCGTATCGAACGGAGCAAGGTCCAGCTTGTCCAGCGCGACCGGAAGCGAAACCTTCGGGATCACGCCGCGGCGGCTCTGCTTTGCCGCCTCCTCCGAAACGCGCTGCCAGCGCTCGATGCGGCCCTCATACGGCGGCTTCAATACGACCACGCAGCGCTCGGACTGCACCGGCACGAACGCGCATGCGCCGAGCTCGACGCATTTCTGGATGATCGTCTCCATTTTGCCAGCCTTCGGCAGGCACTGAAACAGCGTGATCGATACGTCCGGCTCGCTGTTTGCCCTGCGCCACGGCGCGGTCTCGAACGTGACTGCATCGGAAAGGATCTCCGAAACGGTCGCGTCGCATTCGTTCCCGCGGCCGTCGCAAAGCTGCACCGCGTCGCCCCGCTTCAGCCGCAGGACCTTCGCGATGTGCTTTACATCGTCGCCGCGCACCACGGCGCGGCCGGTCTGGATGTCATTCGTAAAAAAGCGATGCATTATCGGCAAAGAAAGGCGTTCCAGCCTTCGGCGCGGCTGTGCTCCGCTATCGCAAAGCCGCTGTTGTTCAATGCCTGGACAACCTCGTCCACGCGCTCGTCAATGATCCCGGACACGAGGAAGACGCCGCCGGGCTGTACCAGCGTGCGCGCAAGCGGCGCAAGCGCGATGATGACGTCCGCCACGATGTTTGCCGCAACGACCGGATACTGCCCGGAAATCTCGCGCTGAATGCGCAGATCGTCGAGCACGTTGCCGATCAGCACGCGGTAGCCGTCGCGCCCGATGCCGTTCATCTCGGCGTTCTCATACGCGATCGACTCGGCGATCGGATCGATGTCCACGGCCGTCGCCTGCACCGCGCCCAAAAGCCTTGCCGCGATCGACAGGATGCCGCTGCCGCAGCCGAGGTCGAGCATCGTATCGCCCGGACGCACGGTTTTTTCAAGGAATTCGAGGCACATGCGCGTCGTCTGATGCGCACCGGTGCCGAACGCCATGCCGGGGTCGAGCTTTAAGACGATGCGATCGGTGTCCGGCCTCTCCTCCCACGAGGGCAGCACCAGAAGGCGTTTACCGATCGGGAGCGGCTTATAGTACTGTTTCCAGTTGTTGACCCAGTCCTCCTCGTCGAGCGAGACGACCGACATGGACAGCGTGCCGATGTCATACGGCAGATCGAGCGTTCTGAGCCGCGCAACCGCCGCCTTGGCGGCTTCGACGACGGGCAGATTCTCCGGACAGTCCGCGACGTAGCCTTTGACGCACGGCGTGTCCGTGCCGATCTTGTCCATGTCCGCAAAGTCCCAGAAGATCGCCGCTTCGCGCAAAAACGCAAACGCCTTCTCGCGGCTCTCCTCGATGGACAGGCCCATGATGCCCGCGCCGTTCAGCGCGGCGCACACCGCCTCCGTCCCCGCATCAGTCGTATAGACCGTCAGCTCCAGCCATTTCATCTGTCAATCCCCCGATTGTTCTTTCGGATTAGTATACCATAGATTCGTCCGCTATACAAGTTCCATATATCGCGCGATCACGGGGATCAGCGCGTCGGCGCGCTTGGGCGCGTAGCGCGGCGAGATCGCAAGGTTCATGCAGGCAAACAGCGTGCGGACAGACACCTTTTCCGGATCGTTGTACACCGTCAGCGGGATGCTCGGCTCCGGCCCGTACTGCGGTGCAAAGAGCGTCGAGACGAACGAGCAGAGCCGGATCGGGCGGTACCCTTCCCCGTCCGGCTCGCAGAACGGCGGCAGGTCGGGCCGGGAAAACGGATCGCGCACAAGCGTCAGCTCGTCGATCCAGCGGAAGGCCAGCGCGAACAGCAGATAGTTCGCCTCATCGAGCTGCTTTTGCGCATAGTAGCGGGCGAACGCGTCGCGCTCCTTCGGCGGAATGCCGAGCACGTTGTTCAGTACAAAGCCGGGTCCGGGCTTTCCGATGCCGAGGTCCGCGTGCGCGTCGACGTGCATGACCGAAAACGGGCGTGACAGAAGCCCGGCGTCCATGCGCTCCTTCCAGAAGCCGAGCGCGCCGTCGTGCGTTTCCGTGATGCGGCCGGGGATCGGATGAGCCGGATTGAGACCGAGCCCGTTTTCCAAAAACGCGACGACCGCCGCCTCCGTCCACGGCGCTGCCGCGTCGGGCGAAGGCCGCTCTCCCCTGTTCGCAAGCGGACAGCAATCGTCCAAAAAGAAATCCAGATCGAGATCAAGTACCCACATGCCGGTATTGTACCGTTCCTTCGGACAAAAAACAAGCAATTTCGTTGATTAAACCTTGAATTGGTCTCAAAAATAATACATTTCTGTTACATTTGCATGTTAAAATTTTCAAAACGGACACGATTGCGGATGAAAATATATTGCAGGCACCGGAATCCTTTGCTATAATATAGGTATCTTTGCGGAGGATGAATATGAAGCCTGCTGCGATTTTGGACATCGGCAGCTCAAAGGTCGTGTGCCTTTTGGGCAGCGTTTCAGATAAAGGCGGCATCGTGGTGCACGGTGCCGGTGTTTCCGGCTGCGACGGATACCGGGAGGACACGTTCTCGGACAAGCAGAGCCTGCATGACGCGATCATTGACGCAGTCCAGAAGGCCGAGCAGGAGTCGCATACGCGCATCCGGGATATCGCACTGACCGTGCCGGTCTCCTTCTCGAAGCTCGTGCTGTCGGATATGACGCTGACGCTCGGCGAACGCGCACGCGTGGTCGATCCCTCGGACGTGGACAGGCTGATCGAGCTTTCGTTTGAGAAGATCGTCACCCCGCCGGGACACATCCTGATGCACAGCACGCCGGTGTTCTTTCTGGTCGACGGCGTATCCTCGTCCGAGATGCCGCAGGGCGTGCTGACCGAGGAGATCTCCGGCCTCATCGCGCACATGTTCGTGCGGGAGGAATACATCGAGACGATCCAGAACGCGCTGGACGATCTCGGCATTGAGATCTCGATGTGCATCAGCGCCGCTTTGGGCGAAGCGACGATGCTGATTCCCGAGGAGGAACGCGTCCGCCCCGCCGTGCTGATCGACGTCGGCTATCGGCAGACGGACATCTGCGTGATCGAAAACGCCGCGCTGACCGGCGTCGCTTCGATCCCGATGGGCGGCTACCAGTTCGCTTCCGACCTCGCGTTCGGACTGGAGGTCACGCTGCAGTCTGCGGAGCAGGCCAAGCGCCGCTTCGTGTTCTCGCTCGATTACGGCGACAAGACGGAGATTCTCCGTTCCGAGACCGCGTCGAAGCGCGTGGAAAACAGCACGATCGCCTACATCATCGAGGCGCGTGCGAACGACCTTGCAGCGCACATCCGCGAGGAGCTCGACCGGCTGCAGGTCAATCTGGAATCCCGCCCGATCGTGTACCTGTCCGGCGGCGGACTCCTGATGATGCGCGGATCGCTCGACTTCCTCAAGAAGGCGCTGGGCTTTCCGATCAAGCGGGACATGCCGTGGACGCCGCGGCTGTCGTCGCCCAACTACTGCAGTGCGTTCGGCGCACTCAACTTTGTCCTCCGCGCCAACCGCGCCGAGGATCGTCCGACCTCCGAAAAGCCGGACGAAAAGAGATTTCTGCAAAAATTGAAGGACTTCTTCACGAAATAAACAAAGGGGGAACCACCATGTTCGAAACCAATGTAGACAGCACCAACTTTGCTCAGATCCGTGTCGTCGGCGTCGGCGGCGCAGGCTGCAACGCCGTCAACCGTATGGTCCAGTACGGTCTGCAGGGCGTGGAATTTATCGCGGTCAACACCGATAAGCAGGCGCTTGCCTTGAGCGCAGGCCAGAAAAAGATCCAGATCGGCGAAAAGCTGACCAAGGGTCTCGGCGCAGGCGCAGATCCCGAGATCGGCCGCAAGGCCGCGGACGAGAGCCGCGACGCGATCATCGAAGCGCTGAAGGGCAGCGACATGATCTTCATCACCGCCGGTATGGGCGGCGGCACCGGCACCGGCGCGGCGTCGGTCATTGCGGAATGCGCGAAGGAACTCGGCATTCTGACCGTCGGCGTCGTTACCAAGCCGTTTACGTTCGAGGGCCGCGTGCGCATGCGCAACGCCGAGCAGGGCATTGCAAACCTCAAGCCCGCCGTCGATACGCTGATCACGATCCCGAACGACAAGCTGATCTCGCTGGTCGGCAAGTCCAGTCTTCCCGATGCGCTGCGCGTGGCGGACGACGTCCTGCGCCAGGGCATTCAGGGCATTTCCGACCTGATCGCCGTCCCCGCGATGATCAACCTCGACTTTGCGGACGTCAAGACGATCATGAAGGAAAAGGGCATGGCGCACATGGGCATCGGCTCTGCCGTCGGCGAAAA
>JAEEGF010759099.1_pt1 | contig 43808 bp, 33 predicted proteins | sample 9134171 | NCBI WGS metagenome assembly JAEEGF01 (sample SAMN16246542, study PRJNA631951) | gut metagenome | biome: gut microbiome; feature: rumen; material: AP-attached | host: Bos | place: Iran: Karaj | collected 2018-10 | reverse complement strand
CGTCGTTACCACGCCGGCCATCAGGCCCAGATACAGCGTCGCGCCGATCCTGGTCTTAAAGTACTCCCAGACGTCCAGGCCGTTGTTGTAGGATTTTCCCAGGTCGCCCTGGAACATCTTGCCAATGTAGATGACGTAGCGCTCTATCAGCGGCTTGTCCAGCCCGTAGTGGGCCCGCATGGCCGCGACCTGCTCTTCGGTCATATCCTCGGTGATCAGGCTGTCTACGTAGTCAGTACCGGAAAGGTTCATGGCCGCATAGATAATGAACGTCACGCCGAGAAGTACCGGGATCAGCAGCAGCAGGCGCTTGATTGAGTATTTTAGCATTACTCCTTCTCCTTTCTTCACGTTGTAATATGAAGGGTTCACGAAGGGACGGCGTTCTTTCCTCTCGTACAGCCGTCTCTTCTGCCGAATTCAAAATGATACAGCCTCTCCGCCGGTCTCCTTGGCCGGGGCGGCTTCCGTTCGTCTCTTATTCTTGTAAAGCCTCAGGTTTTCACACTTAACTTCAAAAACATTTTAACGGTTTTAACTTAAATAAGCAAATACATTCCGCATTGTTTTGAATAACTTTTGTGTTATGCAGAATCGAAAAAACCGTTCAAATCCCAACACAAAGGGTCGTTTATGCCCGTTTTATTCACAATTCCCGTTTTTTCTTTCGCAGCATGAAACAGAGGCGTCAGATCGCCTCCGCCGCCTCTTCGGCAAACATCTTTTCAAATTTCGCACGGGCCGCATCCAGGAAACGGTCCCAGGCGGCCGGATCGATCCAGGCATCCGGATCTCCGGCCAGCTGGCGGGCCCGGCGGCCGAAGGTATCGTTGTTGTCCGGATGGTTCCCCAGGTGGATATCGACCTTCTCTCCCCGTACCTTTTCCAGGGAATCCAGCATGTCCTGCTGCAGGGAAAGCGGCTGATGCCGGTGCTCCAGCACGCATTTGCGCACGGACCCCAGCCCCGCGCCGCCGAACAGGCCGGCCCGCAGCGTGCGGCCGTTTTCCGCAAGGTCAAAGAAGAACGCCATAGCGCCCGGCGTATGGCCCGGCACCTCTACGCAGTGAATGCTGAGGTTTCCGCAGACAAAGTCCTCGCCGTCCTCCAGCAGATGATCAAAGGCCGGCGGGATGTACGCCAGAGGCGTCACGATGCTGCTCCAGGAGCCCGAAGCGGCCGATGGGTTGTCCCGGATCAGTTCCGCGTCGGTCCGGCTGATGACGAGCTGACAGCCGTAGAGCCTTTTAAATTCATTGGAGGCGCCGTAATGATCGTAGTGGCCGTGCGTATGAATAATATAGCGGATGTCTTTCGGATCGAAACCCAGGCGCCAGACGGAGTCCACTAACAGGTGGATCGTGTGCGGGTAGCCGGAATCGATGAGGACCAGGCCGTCGCCGGTATCGATCAGGTGCTCGCAGACGCGCTTGTCTCCCACGTAGTACAGCGGGCCGAAGATCCGGAAGGGCTCGCAGGCGAAATCGCCCGGATCGCGGTAAAACGCCAGATGGTGCTGCTGATACTTCTGTTTCACTTCCTCGTAGGTCATGCCGGGGCTCTCCTTTTCTCCTGCTGAAATCCGCCCCCGCGAAGGAAGACTCCTCGCACGGGGGCGGACCGCTTTTATGTTTTTGTTTTTTACTGCTGCTGCCTATGCATAACGCAGGTGCTGAAGTGGCCGCCGCCCAGATCGTTGAGCGGAAGGTCTCCCTCCGTGCACTTTGCGGTCGCGTACTTGCAGCGGGAGGCGAAGCGGCAGCCCGGCTTCGGGTTGATAGGGCTGGTCAGCTCGCCTTTGATAACTTCGATCTCTTTATGCCGCATGGATACGTCCGGTACCGGGATGGCCGCTAAGAGCGCCTGCGTATACGGGTGCACCGGATTCGCAAACAGCTCCTTGGACGGAGCGATCTCCACGCACTGGCCCAGGTACATGACCATGATCTCGTCCGAGATGTGCTTGACCACGGACAGGTCGTGCGTGATGAACATGTAGGTCAGGCCGCGTTCGTCCTGCAGGTCCATCAGAAGGTTCAGGATCTGCGCCTGGATGGACACGTCCAGCGCGGAAACCGGCTCGTCGCAGACGATGAACTTCGGGTCCAGCGACAGCGCGCGGGCGATGCCGATACGCTGCCGGCGGCCGCCGTCCAGCTCGTGCGGGTAGGAGCCCGCGAAGCGTTCTGCGAGGCCGACCGTTTCCATCAGCTGGTCCACGCGGTCCCACAGCTCCGCCCGGGAGCTGCAGACCTTGTTTACGATCATGTATTCCGCGATCAGCTCGGACACCGACATACGGGGGTTCAGGCTGGAGTAGGGATCCTGGAAGATCAGCTGCATGTTGCGGCGCATCTTCTTCATCTCGTGCTTGTTGTAGGAGACGATGTTCTCGCCGTCGTACAGGATGTCGCCGCCCGTCGGCTCGATCAGGCGCAGGATGGTCCGGCCCAGCGTGGACTTGCCGCAGCCGCTCTCGCCCACGACGCCGATGGTCTTGCCGGGCATGATCTTGATGTTGATGTCGTCCACCGCATGCAGCAGGCCCTTGCGGACGTTGAAGTACTTTTTCAGATGCCGGGTCTCGATCAAAGGAGTCTGTTCCGAAACGTTTTTCTTCACTTCTTCACTCATCGTTTACTGCTCCTCCTCTGCAAATCTCCAGCAGGCGATCTGATGGCCGCCTTCCTTGTACACCGGCGGATGCTCGCTGCGGCACTTGTCCGTCGCGAACGGGCAGCGCGGACTGAAATAGCAGCCGGCCGGCAGGTCGGTCGGATCCGGCATCAGGCCCGGAATGGGTTTCAGACGGTCCGTATCCTCGTTCAGGTTCGGGATGGATCCGAACAGGCCTTCCGTGTACGGGTGACGCTTGCCGCTGTTGTAGATCTCTTCGGCTGTGCCGGTCTCGATCAGCTCGCCGGCGTACATGACGGCGACCTTGTCGCAGGTCTGGGCCACGATGCCGAGGTCGTGCGTGATCATGATCATGGCGGTGCCCAGACGGTCACGGAGCTCGCGCATCATGATCAGCACCTGCGCCTGGATGGTCACGTCCAGCGCCGTGGTCGGCTCATCCGCGATCAGGAGCTCCGGCTCGCAGGCCAGCGCCATGGCGATGACCACGCGCTGCTTCATACCGCCCGAGAACTGGTGCGGATATTCGTTCTTGCGTTCCGGCGTGATGCCCACCATCTTCAGCACTTCGTCCACGCGCTCGTTGATCTGCTCCCGGGACTTGTGCTCCCCGGAGTGCAGCTCGATGGCTTCGTAGATCTGTTCCCCGACCGTATAGACCGGGTTCAGGGCCGTCATGGGATCCTGGAAGATCATGGAGATCTTGTCGCCGCGGATGTGGCGCATCCGCTCCTCGGATACCTGCAGCAGGTTTTCGCCGTCGAAGTAGATCTCGCCGTGCGGGATCTGCGCCGTGACCTCGGGCAGCAGCCGCAGGATGGCCAGGGCCGTGGTGGTTTTGCCGGCGCCGGTCTCTCCGACCAGGCCGACGGTCTCGCCCTTGCCCAGCTCCAGGCTGATGCCGTTGACCGCGTGAACGGTGGTCTTATCGGTTTTATAGTTGACTTCCAGGTTTTTGATGACCAGCAGCTTATCGGTATCGATACGCGGCTCGCCTTCCTGGCTGATCAGCATTTTTTTCTTCGCGCACATTGTCTCGTCCTCCTTCCTTAAGACCTGAGCTTCGGATCCAGCGCATCCCGCAGACCGTCGCCGATCAGGTTAAAGGAATACGCGGAAAGCATGATGAAGAGGCCGGGGAAGATCATCAGCCAGGGCGCGGTGCTCATGTACTCGCGGGCGTTGGACAGCATGGAGCCCCATTCGGGTTCCGGCGGCTGGATGCCCAGACCGATGAAGGACAGCGAAGCCGCCTGCAGGATCATCTGCGCCATGGCCATGGAGGCCTGGATGATGACCGTGCCGATGCAGTTCGGCACGATGTGCTTGAAGATGATGCGCGGCGTGGACGTGCCGCAGGCACGGGCCGCTTCAAAGTATTCGCGGCCGGCGATGCCGATAACGGCCGAGCGCACCAGACGCACCTGAGCCGGCGTCTGCGAGATCATGATCGCGATGATCAGGTTGGTCTTGCTGCCGCCCAGGGCCGCCACGATGGCTAAGGCCAGCACCGTGGTCGGTATCGATTTCAAAACGTCCAGGATACGCATGACCACCTGGTCCAGGATGCCGCCGAAGTAGCCGCAGAGCGAACCGATGACAACGCCCATGGACAGAGCGCAGACCATGGAGATCAGGCCGATTTCCAGAGAGTTGCGGCCGCCGTAGAGCACGCGGGCGAAAATGTCGCGTCCCAGTTCATCCGTACCGAAGATATGGCCGGCCACAGGCGGGCTTGTCAGATACTCCCAATCCGATTCTTCCACTTTGCTTTTTTCCACAAACAGCGGAGCGCAGACCACCATGAAAAGGATCATGGAGAAGATGATCAGGCCGAGGACGGAGGTTTTCCTTTTTTTGAACAGCCGCCAGGTATCCGCCAGCTTGCTGTTTTTTCTCTTTTTCTTTTTGACCGCAGTCGTTGTTTCTGCCATAACGTCTTACCCCCTTCCTACTTAATGAACCGTGCTTTGGTCCGGGGATCGATATACGCGTACAGGATATCGACGATCATGGTTACGAAACTGTAGACCAGCGCGATGATGACCACGCAGCCGGTCACGATCGGGACGTCGCGGTTGCCGATGCCCTTGACCATCAGGGAGCCGATGCCGTTCACAACGAACAGCTTCTCGATAATGACCGTGCCGCCGAACATGGCGCCGAAGCTGTTGCCGATAACGGTAATGACCGGCAGCAGGGCGTTTTTGACCGTGTGATGCCAGATAACGCTGCGTTCCCGGCAGCCCTTGGCGCGGGCGGTGCGGACGTAATCCTCACGGATAGCTTCCAGCATGCTCGAACGCGTAAAGCGCATCTGACGGGCCGCATGCGGCAGACCCAGGGCCAGTGTCGGCAGGATCAGATCCGAAAACTTCCCGGTGGACAGCGTGGAGAACCACCCGAGCTTCACCGCAAAGAAATACATCAGCAGCATGCCCAGCCAGAAGACCGGCGTCGCGGCAAAGACCATGGCTAAGGCGGTCGGAATCGTATCCAGGGCGGTGTACTGCTTGACCGCCGTCAGCACGCCCAGAGGTACGCCGATCAGTGCCGCCATTGCCAATGCCATAAATGTCGTTCGCAGGGAGATGGGAATACGGTCTTTCAGTTCGGACCACACCGTGGTTTTGTAATAATAAGAGGTTCCGAAATCCCCCTTCAGCAGATTCCCGACGTAGCGGAAATATCTGACAAAGAAAGGATCGTTGAATCCCAGTTCCTCGTTATAGGCGTCGTATTCTTCCTGCGTGAAACCGGGACCGAGGAGGATCTCGGCAGGCGTTCCCTTGCTGAAACTCAGGACGAAGAAGATGATCAGGATCGCCCCGAGCACGACAGGGATCAGCAGCAGAAGTCTTTTAACAACATATCGCCACATGAGATCTTACACCTTTCGTTTCTTGGATAAGGAAAGGGCCCCTTCCCCGGGAAGCTTCCTCCCCGGGGGAGAGGCCCTCTGGATCATTCAGTTCAAGACTGATTTGTCACAGGAACGTCGGGTCGCTTACGCCCGATTATTTCCAGCTCCAGTACTGAATGTACAGGTAGTACGGGTTGGACAGATCGGCATCCAGGTTCTTGTCCCAGGCAAAGCCTTTCACGTGGTAGTAGATCGGGATATTGATGCTCTGATCGTTCAGCCATTCGTTCAGTTCGCCATAGAGTTTGTCGCGTTCCGCATCGGTCGTGGCGGCCTGGGCGCTGTCGTACAGTCTGTCAAGGGTTTCGCCTTCGTTGTTCGGCAGCAGGGCGTACTTCGCAACCTGAGTCTTTAAGGTACGGGAGTGCATGGCGCGGGAGCCGTCGCTCATATGGAAGACGTAGTTGGAGTTGGTCAGATACAGATCCTGCGAACCGGTCTTGGATTCGGAAGAGGCAGTGGAGGAGTCTTTCTGGTCGAGCTCAACGATGATGCCGACCGCTTTCAGCATCTGCTGGATAACTTCCGCCACGGATACGGAGTCGCCGGTCTTCGGGACCAGGAACTTCTGCTCCAGGGTGAAGCCGTCCGGATAGCCGGCCTGTGCCAGCAGTTCTTTCGCCTTGGCTACGTTGTACTCATAGGTCCCCTCGTTCACGGTGGAAGAGCCGATGATGTACTTCGGGTTGTACAGCGTGTACGCGACCACGCCCATGCCCTTCGCGGCACTCTTGACGATGGCTTCACGGTTCAGGGCGTAACGGATAGCCTGACGGACCAGCTTGTTGCCAAGCGGGCTGCCTTCGCGGTAGTGGTTGACGATCATCGTGCAGATGGTGGCGGATTCCTGAGCTAAGGTGTTGAACTTGCCGGTGGCAACGACCTGTTCCCAGTTGGCCGAAGGGACCTGGACCATGTCAAGGTCGCCGGTCAGCAGGGCGTTGTAACGGGTGGAGTTCTCGGTGATGATGTTGATCTTGACGGTCTTGATGTTGCCGGTGTTGGCGGTATCATAGTAATCCGCAAACTTCTCGAGCTCGATCAGACGGTCCTTGTCGTAGGACTTGATGGTGAAGGGGCCGGCGCCGGCATCTTCGGCAACGCTGCCGAACTTGGACGGCTTTTCTACGTAGTAGGCTTCCTTCCACTGCTTCTCGGCGGTCACGGTCTTGCCGTCGGCATCGGTCTTGTCGCTGAACGCTTCGATCTTCGGAGCCTCGGTGATGCCTTCGATCTCATATACCTTGGACTGGTTCAGGATCTTGATGCGGTACAGGTTGTACAGCAGGGCGTTGTCCGGATTCTTTAAGGTGATGGTGACTTCCTTGTCGCCGGTCTTCTTCACGTCGGTGAAGCTGGCGGTATAGTTCTTGTAGTACGCCATATCCGTGCAGCGCTCGATGGACCATACCACGTCTTCGGGAGTGACTTCTTCGCCGTTGTGGAACTTCACGCCGTTGCGGATGGTGAAGGTGTAGGTCAGGCCGTCGGCGCTGACCTTGTACTCCGCGATACCGGGCCTGATGGTGCCGTCGCCCGACACGAGGATCAGGCCGTCATAGACCCAGTGCGACAGCTGCTGCGTCATATCCTTGCTGTTGCCGTGAGGGTCGTTGGTGACCGGAGCGTCCGTCAGGGCGATGTTCAGGTCGTCTCTGACCTTATGATCCGGGGCGGGAGCGTTGGTTTCGCCGCCCGACTGCTGCGACCCGGCGGGGGTGGTTTCGTTCTGTCCTCCGCCGCAGCCTGACAGCAGGCAGAAGCACAGGACCAGAGCCAGCACCATGGCCAGAACTCTTTTCACGTTCTTCATAATTGGTTCCTTCCTTTCTTTTACAGAAATTTTTCCGGACCGCTTTCCTCCGCGGTCCTATTGTTTTTTATACACGACAGCAGAGATCTGCTGTTCACTGCCTTTCGTTACTCTTTGATCTCCAGCGGGATGCGGCGGGAGGTGTAGCAGCCGAACGCGTTCTTCGCGATCAGGTACAGCTCCGACGGAACGGCCACGTTCGGGCCCGCGATGGTGACTTCCTTCTCGGTCGTCAGATCCAGCCAGCCGCCGCCGTTGCCCTTGTCGTCGGCCCGCTTGTTGAACTGCCAGGCCACGATGGTATCGCCGGCCGGGTTGTCGATCTTCAGCGTGACCTTCTCGCCGAGTGCGTACTCTTCCTTTTCCGCCTTGATGATCAGGCCCGTCACGCAGAAGCTGACGGAGGCGCTTCGCTCCTCACCCTTCACGCAGGCGGCCTCATAAACGCCGAGCTTATCCGGATCCAGCTTCACAAAGCCGTCTTCCACCGGCCAGAGGGTCTTCTCGCCGTCCGGATCCGTGATCTCCACGGCCTCGCAGCCTTCCTCGAACACGCTGATCACCACCGGCTGCTCGCCCCGTCTGTAGTTCGCCTTGTTGCCAAAGTCAGGCATCAGGGAGCGGTTGATGAAGGGCTCGGGCATGGTCGGATCGCCCTCCACGGGAGCGAAGGGATCCGGCTCGTAGGGCACGTCCTTCGCGCCGTCGTAGCGGAAAACGGTGTAGCCGTTCGCCAGCCAGTAGTTCCGGAACTGCTCCGGATTGAAGCGCGTGACGCGGATGTAGGGGATGGTGCTCTCGGAGACCGTGATAAAATGCACTTTGCCTTCCAGGTCCCGCTCGATGTCCGTCACGATGGCGATGTGCGACTTGGGATTTAAGACCACGTCCGCCAGCTTGATGTTCTCCAGCTCCGTGGTATCGACCGTGTGGATGCCGGGCATGGACGGCCAGCGCGCGCAGTTGGTGCGGTAATGGATATTCAGGCTGTAGCTCACGAAGCAGGAGCAGACGATGCCGTAACGGTTGTGTACGTTCTGGCCGGTCCCCTTGATGGGATCCGTGTACATGACGCTGTTCGGATTGGACAGGGCGGTCACGAAGGTCTCCGGCGTGATGTTGTAGCCGACGTAGGTCTCGCTGCGGCGCACGGAGGAATAAAGGATGCCCTTTAACGGCAGCCAGGGCGCGGCGTGCGACTCGATCAGGGTCGAATCCGGCTTCTCGAGCGTCGGGCGGAAGCGGTCGATGATCGGAAGCGGCTTAATGGCATAGTATTGAAACTGAGAAAGCCGTCTGGCCCGCTTCAGTGCGTTCTCAACCCCCTGGCAGTAGGGGATGTCGTGATATAACTGCATTTTCATCTCCTTTTTACGTTTCGGTGCCGATATGGTTCTTCCGTATTATACGACAATTATCCTAAGAAAACAAGGTTTTTCCCAAACCAAAATTAACAGAACAAGTTTTTCGTCTTTTCCGCTTCTCTTGTGAAATCATTGTAAGGTTAATGCCGGATATATTCAAATAACAATTCCGACGCCCTGCATAACGTAAAGGTTATGCAAGAAATTTTCCGTCTGAAAGCGGGACAGCCGCGCCGTTTTCCGTCAAGTTTTTTCTTGTCAAACCGTCCTTTTCTGTGTTATGATTCAGAAAAATCACAGACATCCGCTTCTCCGGCGGCGCGTCCCGCGGAGCGTCCGGCCGGAAGCGTTCAGGAGGATCCTATGCGTCCGTTCATCGGCATTACGGTAAACTTTCGGAACGACGGGGAAATGGAATTTTCCAGACGCCTCGGCTATCCCGAGCAGAAATGGCAGGCTCTGTGCGACGACTATATCGAGACGGTTCAGCGCGCCGGCGGCATCCCGGTCATGCTGCCCGTCCTGAGAGGGGAAGGCGCCGCCGAAGCGGCGAAGGAGCTCTGCTCCCGTCTGGACGGCATCCTGTTCAGCGGCGGCTGCGACGTGGATCCGCAGCGCTACGGCGAAAGGACCACCGGCCGGACCGGGGAGCTGGTCCCGGAGCGCGACGAGCAGGAGATCCTTCTGTGCCGCTACGTGCTGGAGGAGACCGATCTGCCGGTCCTGGGCATCTGCCGGGGGCTGCAGGTCGTCAACGTCGCCTTAGGCGGCACGCTCCTGGAGGACGTGCAGGCGGCGGGGCATCCCTCCCACACCCTGCACATGTATCCGCGCACCGAGGCCTCGCACCGCGTGGAGGTCGCGGAAGGCTCTCTTCTATCCACGATCTGCGGCGCCGGAGAGCTGCCCGTCAACTCCCTGCACCACATGGCTATTAAGGACTGCGCGCCTTCTCTCAAAGCCGTCGCCCTTTCCGACGACGGCCTGACCGAGGCCGTGGAGCTGAAGGATCCCGCCTCCCGTTTCTTCCTGGCGGTCCAGTGGCATCCCGAGATGATGTCCTCGAAAGATCCGCTGCAGCAGGGGATCATAAGCGCCTTCGTCGCAAGCTGCCGGAAATAAAAGAGTCGCGGAGCCGCCCGGTCTCCACATAGGAGCCGTAAGGCTCCTTTTTTTCTTGCGGCCTCCCCTTCCTTGTGCTATACTTTACAGTTAAGAAAAGTCTGAGGTGTTTTATGCGCTTTATTCATACAGCCGATTTGCATCTGGGCGCCGCGCCGGACCGGGACAGACCCTGGGGTCCCGCGCGCGCCGACGCCGTCCGGCAGTCCCTGCCGCGTCTGATCGATCTGTGCAATCAGGAAGCCGTGGATCTTCTGCTGATCGTCGGCGATCTCTTCCACCGCCCGCCCACGGAAGCGGAGCTGAAAGAGACCGATTACCTGTTCTCGCAGCTTTCGATCACCAAGGTGGTGCTGACCGCGGGCAACCACGATTTCCTGCGGCCCGGCTGCGCCATGGCGGAGCACGCCTTTCCGGCGAACGTCAGCTTCATCGCCTCCCCCGATCCGGAAACGGTGCATTTCCCCCAGTGGAACCTGGACGTGACCGGCTTCAGCTATTACGCGGAGCAGATGCGCCGCGACCTGACGGCGGAGCTTTCCTGCCCGCAGGACGGAAAAAGGCACATCCTGATGCTGCACGGCGGCGATAAGGATCATCTTCCCTTTAAGCTGTCCGCCCTGCAGGAGCTCGGCTGGGACTATATCGCGCTGGGCCACATCCACAGGCCCTCCATTTCCGCGGACGGACGCGCCGCCATGCCCGGCTCCCCCGAGCCGCTGGACAGGAACGAGACCGGCCCGCACGGCTTCTACGACGGATCCCTGACGAACGGCGCCTTTTCCTTAAGCTGGCGCAATTTCTCGGATTTCGAATACACGGACCTGAAGATCAACCTGACCCCGGAGGTCAGCTTCGCCTCGCTCGAAGCTCTTTTGCGCCGGCGCATGAAAAACGACGGCAGCGAGGTGTACCGCCTGATCCTTAGCGGACGGCGGGATCCCGCCACGGACTTTGACGGCGAAGCCCTGCTGCGCCTCGGCTGTATCAGCGAGGTAGTCGACAACAGCCAGCCGGATTTCCCCTGGGAGGAATGGGCCGCCCGGCCTTCCCACGATATCCTGGCGCGGCTGACCGCCGCTCTTACGCCGGCGGAGGACGATCCCGAGGCGGAGCGCAAGAAAAAAGCTCTCGTTTACGCGGCCGAAGCCCTGCTTTCCACGGTGAAGCGGCCCGGAGGGGAGGTGCTGCGATGAAGATAAAGCACTGCTCCGTTTACCGCTTCGGCAAGCTGAAGGATAAAGATCTGGAATTCAAAGACGGGATCACCCTGATCCAGGGCCCCAACGAGAGCGGAAAGACGACGCTTCACACAGCGATCGCCGCCCTGCTCTTCGGCGTGGAAAGAAACCGGGGCCGGGCCGCCGCAAACGATACGTACAAGGCCAATCTGCCCTGGACCGAGCCCGAGCTCTACGGCGGCTCCATCGACTGGGAGCGCGGCGGCAGCCGCATCCACGCGGTGCGGGATCTGGCCAAGACGCCGCCCCGTTCCTTCCTGAGCGAAACGAAGGACGGCCGCACGCGTGACATTAAAGAAAACGAGCAGCCTCTGCCCGATTCGCTGACGCCCTATCTGTTCTACAACACGCTCTCGTTCAGGCAGATGGGCTCCGGCCTGGAGAGCGGCATGGCGGACGAACTCAGAAGCCATATCATCAACCTGCAGGGCAGCGGCAACGAATCCATGGACGTCGCGGCCGCGCTGGCGGACTTAAAGGCCCGGCGGCGGGAGCTGCAGAAGGGCCTGGGCGAAGAGGCAGAGGCCGAAAACACCGCGCTGGACCAGGAGCTGCGGGAGCTGGAGCGTGCGGGCTTCCAGACCCTGCCTGACGGCTGGAGCGAGGCCGGCGACGCCCTGCGTCGCCAGGACGCGCTGGCGCAGAAGATGACCGCCGAACGCGACCAGCTGACGCAGGACATCGCGCGGAAGAAAAAGATCCTCTCCGAGCTGAAGATACAGGACCGGGAGGTCCTGGAGGAGGACTGCGAAAAAGCCGCCGTCCTGACCGAACAGCTGAAGGTCTACGAAGCGGATTACGAGCCGGACATGCCCGCCCCGGGCCTGGTCCGGGCGCTGTCTTACCTGACGCTGCCCTTTATGCTCCTCTTTTTCTGGCAGATCTTAAACGGCCTGCAGTACCGGCAGTATCTGCGCTGCGCCATCGGCGTCGTCGGGCTCTTTGTCACCATGCTGATCTCGACCCGCTACGCCCGCCGCTCGGACGCGCTGGACGCCCAGAAGCAGAACAAAGAGCTGCTGATCCGGATGCTGGCCGTTTACGTCCCGGACCATGAAGCGCAGGGAACGGCAAAGGAAGCCGAAGAGCTGGCCGCCTATCTGGAGCGGATCAAGGGGCTGTACGGGGAGATCGAGCAGCAGGAAGCCGCCCGGGAAGCCGGAACAGCCGATCTCGTGGAGGTCTTAAGCCGCCGCGAGGCCTTGAGCCGCCGCATGGAAAAGGAGCTTTCCGTCAAGGTCCGCCGCGAACAGTGGGAAGCCCGCGTCCGGGCCGCACTGGACCGCAAGGAACAGCTGAAGCCCGTTCTGAAGGAGAACGCCCGCCTGAAGGAAGAACTCGCCGCGCTGGATCTGGCCCGGAGCACGCTTTCTTCGCTGGCGACCGGCGTCTACAGCGATTTCGGCGCGCCGCTGACGGCGGAGGCTTCCGGCATCTTCAGCCAGATCACCGGCGGGCACTACGACGGCGTGCGCATCAGCGACAAGCTGGAGATCTTCGCCGTGCAGCAGGGCCGTCTGGTCGCGCCCGGCGCCCTGTCCGGCGGCACCATGCAGCAGCTCTACTTTGCCTTCCGCATGGCCATCATCCGCCTGCTCTGGCCGGACGAGCCCATGCCGCTCTTCTTCGACGACGCGTTCGCGTACTACGATAAGGACCGCCTGGCCGCTTTGCTGAAGTGGCTGCATGAGAATTATAAGGGACAGATCTTCCTCTTCACCTGCCAGAACCGCGAAGGGGAGCTGCTGGAGGAAGCCGGCATCCCGTTTGAAAAGATAGACCTGTAAGAAATGACCTTGCCCTCCGCACCGGCGGGGAGGCGAAAGAAGGCATATGAACGAAAAAGTCTTAAAAACCCTGGAATACGACAAGATCCTGACGCAGCTGGAGGCGCTGGCCGTTTCCGACGGCGCCAAGAAGTGCTGCCGGGAACTCAGGCCCATGACGAAGACCGAGGATATCGTCCGGGCGCAGAAGGAGACCTCCGACGCGGAGGCCCGCCTGATCGCCCACGGCGCGCCGGGCTTTACCGGCATCCACGATATCCGCGCCTCCGTGAAGAGAGCCGAATCCGGCTCGTCCCTAAGCATCATCGAACTGCTGCGGGTGCAGCAGCTGCTTGCCATGGCCTCCAAGGCCAAGATCTACGGCCGGGAGGACTCCCGCGAGGTGCCGGACAGCCTTTCCGAGCGCTTCAACGGTCTCGCGCCGGTGACGCCGCTGAGGCAGCTGCTGGAAGCGGACATTTTAAGCGAGGAAGAGATCGCCGACAACGCCTCGCCGGGCCTCGCCCGGGTCAGGCGGCAGCTGCGGACCATCTCCGACCGCATCCACACCGAGCTGAACAGCCTGCTTATCAAGAACCGCTCCTATCTGCAGGACGCGGTCATCACCATGCGGGACGGCAGATACTGCCTGCCCGTCAAGACCGAAAACAAGGGGCAGGTCTCCGGCATCGTACACGATCAGTCCGGCTCGGGCAAGGCGGTCTTCATCGAACCGCTCTCCGTGGTCAAGCTGAACAACGAATGGCGCGAACTGGAGATCCAGGAGCAGAAGGAGATCGAGCAGATCCTGGCCGAGCTCTCCACCCGCGTGGTGGAGCATGCCGGGGAGGTCACGGCGGACTATAAGCTCCTGACCGAGCTGGACTTCATCTTCGCGCGCGCCAGGCTCTCCCGCTCCTACAAGGGCGTGGAGCCGGTGTATCCAGAGGCCGCGAACGTAGTCCTCCGGCCTGCGGGCGAAAAGACCTTCGACTACGGCGGCTTCGAAGAGGATGAAACGAACGACTATCCGCGCGTCATCGACCTGAAGAAGGCGCGGCATCCGCTGCTGGATCCCGCGAAGGTGGTGCCGATCGACCTAAGGCTCGGCGACGGCTTCGATCTGCTGATCGTCACCGGCCCGAACACCGGCGGCAAGACCGTTTCTTTAAAAACCACCGGCCTGCTCTGCCTGATGGGACAGAGCGGCCTGCACATCCCGGCGGCCGTCAACTCGCGCCTGTGCATCTTCCGCGAGATCTACGCGGACATCGGCGACGAGCAGAGCATTGAGCAGAGCCTGTCCACCTTCTCCTCGCATATGACGAATATCGTGAAGATCATGGCGGCCGCCGATGAAAAGTCCCTGGTGCTCCTGGACGAGCTGGGCGCCGGCACCGATCCCGTGGAGGGCGCCGCCCTGGCCATGGCGATCCTAAGCCGCCTGCACGCGCGCGGCATCCGCACCATGGCGACCACGCACTACAGCGAGCTCAAGGTCTACGCTCTTTCCACGGAAGGCGTGGAAAACGCCTCCTGCGAATTCGACGTGGAGACCCTGCGTCCCACCTACCGGCTGCTCATCGGCATCCCCGGCAAGAGCAACGCCTTCGCCATCTCCCGCAAGCTGGGCCTGGACGACGATATCATCGCCGAAGCGGGCGGCTACATCGACACGAACGAGGAAGCCTTCGAGGACGTGATCGCGGATCTGGACCGCCAGCGGAAGGAAATGGAGAAGACGAAAGAGGAGGTCCGGCGCCTGCAGCAGGAAGCCGAGGACCTTCAGAAGGGCGCCAAACGCCTGCAGAAGGATCTGGAAGCCAAGAAGGCCGCCCTCCTGCACGACGCGAAAGAGGAAGCGCGGCAGATCCTGCTCGACGCCAAAGAGGCCGCCGACAAGGCCATCCGCGACATGCACAAGAAGGGCGAGAAGGTCAGCCGCGAAATGGAGGAGGCCCGCACGAGCCTGCGGCTGGCGCTTGAAAAGATGAACGACTCCGACCGTTCCGACGAGCCCCGCCGCGTCACGGTCACGGAAAAGAAGCTCCGGCTGGGCGATCTGGTCTTCGTCCACTCGATGGGCTTAAAGGGCACCGTCGCCTCCCTGCCGGACGCTAAGGGAAAGCTTTCCGTCCAGATGGGGATCCTGCGCAGCGAGGTGGACGCCTCCGACGTGGAGCTGGTCCCGGAAGAGACCGCGACGCTGGAGGGAAAACGCACCCGGACCTCCGTCTCCGGCTATTCCAAAGGTCTGACCATCTCACCCGAGATCAATCTGATCGGCTTAAGGACGGACGAAGCCATCCAGCAGCTGGACAAATACATCGACGACGCGTATCTGGCGCGTCTGGAGAAGGTCCGCATCATCCACGGACGGGGCACCGGCGCCTTAAAGAGCGCGGTCGCCTCCTTCCTGAAAAAGAATAAGCACGTCGCCTCCTACAGCGAGGCGCCGTTCAACGAAGGCGGCTACGGGGTGACCCTTGCCGAACTCAAGCAGAAATAAGAGGTTTCCCATGTCAAAACAGAAAATTCTCATTGTGGACGACGACGCCAACATCGCGGAACTGATCAGCCTGTACCTGACCCGCGAATGCTACGAGACCCGGATCGCGGGAGACGGCAACGAAGCGCTTGCCCTGTGGAAGGACTTCCAGCCGGACCTGATCCTGCTGGACATCATGCTGCCCGGCCGCGACGGCTATCAGGTCTGCCGCGAGATCCGTCAGGAAAGCGACGTCCCGATCATGATGCTTTCCGCCAAGGGCGAGATCTTCGACAAGGTGCTGGGGCTGGAGCTCGGCGCCGACGACTATATGATCAAGCCCTTCGACAACAAGGAAATGGTCGCCCGCGTCAAGGCGATCCTGCGGCGTACCCGCCAGAAGGACCGCGACAAGGATGCGGCCGGCCGGGAGGTCAGCCTGCCGGATCTGGTCATCAGCCTGAACAACTACACGGTGCTGTTCGAGGGCAAGCCGCTGGACATGAGCGCCAAGGAGACCGAGATCCTCTTCCTGCTGGCGTCCTCGCCCAACCAGGTCTTTACCCGCGAGCAGATCCTGGACAAGATCTGGGGCTACGATTACGTGGGCGATTCCCGCACCGTGGACGTGTATATCAAGCGGCTGCGGCAGAAGCTCCCGGCGCATCCCCTCTGGCAGCTCTCCACGGTCTGGGGCGTCGGCTACAAGTTTGAAACGAGCAAGGTATAAGCGCGCCGCCGGCCGCGGATGCGGCGCGGCGCATTAGGGAAACCGCAAGGAGGCGGCTTTGAAAAATCGTCTTTCCGGTAAATTTCTGCTGGCTTATCTGGGCTTCGGGCTGGGCGTTTTCCTGCTCGTCGCCGTCTGGGGCGGGCGCCTGTTTCAGAACTCGGCCCGTCGCACGGCGGCGGAGGAGCTCTACCGCCAGGCCGTGGGAATTGCCGACGAACAAAGCGAATACTATGCCTCGAAACAGCAGCTGAATCTCGGCGAGCTGTCGCGTTTCTGCACCCTGGCGGACCTGCGGGCCCTGATCTTAAACGACAGCAACCTGGTCGTCTACGACAGCGGCGGCCTTCTGATGGGCCGCAATATCAGCGCCTTCAACCCCGCGGAAAGCCGCTACAATTACCGGATCGGCGATTTTTACGGCAGCTTCCCCCGGGATATGGTCAGCGCCTTCGCGCCGATCGGCGCCGGCTTCCGCCATTACGGCTACCTGGTCCTGTGCCAGAGCACCGCCGTCGCGGACGCCCGCGCGAACGACTACATGCGGCAGGCGTACCTGATCTACATCCTGATCTTCCTGCTCTCGCTCCTGATCCTGGCCCTGATCCGGCGCTGGGTGCTGCAGCCGGTGCGGCGGATCACGGAGGGCGCGCGCGAGTTCGCCGCCGGAAATCTGGAGCACCGGATCCGGCTCTCCTCCGAAGACGAGCTGGGCTATCTGGCCCGGTCCCTGAACGATCTGGCCTCCCAGCTGCAGTCCAACGACGAGGCGCAGCGGAAATTCATCGCCAACGTCGCGCACGATTTCCGCTCTCCCTTAACCTCCATCAAAGGCTATCTGGAAGCCATGGTGGACGGGGTGATCCCGCCGGAAAACCAGGAAAAATACATGAACATCATCATCGGGGAGACCGAGCGCCTGACCAACCTGACCCAGAGCATGCTTTCCCTGAACTCCCTGGACGAGGCCCGGATGGGGCTGGAGCTGTCCCGCTTCGATATCGTGGCGCTGATCCGCTCCGTCTGCGAGACCTTCGAGGGCGTCTGCGGCAAGCGCGGCATCAGCTTCGATCTGATTTTCGGCGCCCCGCAGATCCCGGTGCGGGCGGATTACGGCCGCATCGGCCAGGCCCTGCACAACCTGATCGACAACGCCATCAAGTTTTCCTACGATGACGGCCTGATCCGGATCCGCGTGCAGGAGCTGGGCGAAAAAGCCGCCGTCTCCGTCAAGGACTTCGGGCAGGGCATCGCCAAGGAAGACCTGGGCAAGATCTGGACGCGCTTCTTCAAGGCCGACGCCTCCCGCGGGAAGGACAAGCGCGGCACGGGCCTGGGCCTTTCCATCGTGAAGGAGATCATCACCGCGCACGGCGAGACCATCGACGTGGTCTCCACGCCCGGCAGCGGGACGGAATTCACCTTCCGCCTGCCGCTGGCCAGAAGCGGCGACGCCTGATGCCAAACGGCAAAATCTCTCCGGATTCGCTGCAAAAACTTGCCCCTTTCCCCGCCCGGTGCTATAATACGCCAGTATTCTCCCCCTTTTTGCGAGGTATGCAATGCAGCACAGCTTAGCGCATTACAAACGAATCGTAAAGATCTTCCGGCCCCTCGCCGCTCTTTACCTGAAGAGCAAGTTCCGTCTGAAGAAGACGGAACTGCCCGAGCTGCCGGAGACCTTTCTTCTGATCTGCAACCACGCCACCAATTACGACGCCATTGCGATCTCCGTCCTGCTGAACCGGCCGATCTTTTACGTCGCCACGGAGCATATCTTCTCGCTCGGCTGGATCAGCCGCTTCATCGACTATATGGTCGCCCCCATCCCCCGTCCCAAGGGAGGGCAGGCGGCCGGCGCGGTCATGGAGATCCTGCGGCGCATTAAGGAAGGCGGCAGCGTGGGGCTTTTTGCCGAAGGAAACTGCAGCTGGGACGGCCTGACCGCCTCCTTCGCGCCGGCTACCGGGAAAATGGTCCGGGCCAGCGGCGCGTCCCTGGTCACCTGCCGGCTCCGGGGCGGTTACTTCGCCTACCCCCGCTGGGCCTACAGCGCCCGCAGGGGCCCCGTCTGGCTGGAGATCACCCATATCGTCAGCCCCGAAGAGCTCAAAAAGATGAAGCCCGACCAGATTAACGCGCTGATCGCCGACGGCATCCGCGAGGACGCCTACGAAACGAGGAAGGAAAGCGGAGCGCTCTACCCCGGCAGACGCCTGGCGGAAGGCCTGGAAAACGCCCTTCTTTTCTGCCCCCGCTGTCACGGCTTCGATACCCTGCGCAGCAAAGGGAGCGGCTTTTCCTGCACCTGCGGCCTTAAGGGCTGCTACGATGAAAACGGCTTCCTGACCGCGGAGGGCACGGACTTTACCACGATCAGGGAGTGGAACGCCTGGCAGCTTAGTTATCTGGACAGCCTGCCTCCTGCCGCCCTTCCCGTTCCCGAAGACGAAGATATGCAGCTGCTGGAGATCAGCGGCCACGAGCGCAGCCTGGCGGCCTCCGGCCGGCTCCGCATGGACGCCGGGAGCCTGAGCCTGGGCGAATTTTCCGTGCCCGTTTCCGATATCGTCTCCCTGGACGTGCGCCTGCGCGGCACCGTCTCCTTCCTGACAAGGGACGGCGGCTACTTCGAGATCAAGAAGCAAAAGAAAAAAGCGCGCTACAACGGCCGAAAATACCAGCTGCTGTACCGGCGCCTGCAGAAAGAAACAGACGGCGCCTGATCAGATGGCGCCTGCCGCATATATCTTTTACCCAAAGGAGTTCCCTTATGACAACCGGAATCAATTTCTGGGACGGAAGCATCTGGACCTTCGTCACCACCCTGACCATCCTGCTCATCGCCATGCTGGCGGCCGCCATCCTGCGGCATGCCTTCCCCGCGATCCGCAAGCTGATGATCCCCTCGAGCGTGCTGGGCGGCTTTCTGATCCTGCTCATCGGCTATCTTTACAACAAGCTGACCGGTCACAACCTCTTCGACCGGAGCCTGCTGGAGACGCTGACCTATCACGGCCTGGGCCTCGGCTTCGCCGCCATGAGCCTGCGTAATCTGGATCAGCAGAGCCAGGAATACAAGGGCGACTCCTTCCGCACCAGCATCAGCGTGGTCAGTTCGTACCTGATCCAGGGCGTCGCGGCGCTCCTCATCACCATCCTGCTCTCCTATCTCATGAACAGCTTCTTCGCCTCCGGCCTGCTGCTGCCCATGGGCTACGGGCAGGGACCCGGCCAGGCGTACAACTGGGGCCGCAACTATGAAAACATCTACGGCTTTACGGACGGCACCAGCTTCGGCCTGACTGTCGCGGCCATGGGCTTCATCGCCTCCAGCATCGGCGGCATCATCTATCTGAACTCGCTGCGCCGCAAGGGCATCGTCGGGGCTTCCGCGGAATATCAGGAAGAAAAGCTGACCGCCGAGCAGATCTTCGGCAAGAACGAGATCCCCATGGCGGACTCCATCGATAAATTCACCGTCCAGCTGGCCCTGGTCTTCGGCGCCTACTCGCTGGCCTACCTCACCATGCGCGGCGTCAATTCCATCATCGAGACCGGCGCGCTGGGCAATTTCGGCACCAACACCCTGCAGCCTCTGATCTGGGGCTTCAACTTCCTCTTTGCCACCCTCTTCGGCATCCTGGTTAAGACCGTCTTCCGCCTGCTGCAGCGCAAGGGCGTCATCAAGCGCTCCTTTACGAACACCTTCATGCAGAACCGCATCGCGGGCTTCATGTTCGATATCATGGTGGTGGCCTCCATCGCGGCCATCAACCTCTCCGCCTTCACGCACGCAGAATTCGTGGTGCCGCTGCTTTCGATCTGCATCGCCGGCGCCGTGCTGACCTACCTGTATCTGCGCGTCTTCTGCCGGCGGATCTATCCCGGCTATCAGCACGCGGCGTTCTTAAGCCTTTACGGCATGCTGACGGGCACCGCCTCCACCGGCGTCATCCTGCTGCGCGAGGTCGATCCCGGCTTCGATACGCCGGCCGCCAACAACCTGGTCTACCAGCAGGGCTGGTCCATCCTCCTTGGCGCGCCGATGCTGCTCCTGATGGGCGTCGCGCCGCAGTCTATAGGCAACGCCTTCATGACCATCGGGATCATGGTGGTCCTGTTCTTCGTCCTCAACTTCATCGCCTTCCGAAAGAAGAAGGAAAAGAAGAAGTAAAGACGGAACTGTTCGTTCCGCCGCAATGCGAAGCGCCCGGCCTTCCGGCCAGGCGCTTCGCGCATTCATTCCTATATACTGTCTCACCGGATGCCGAAGATCTCGTTCAGCGCGGCGACCTGAGAATCGTTCAACAGCGCTGAGCCGATGCCGCCCCATTCATAAAAAGCTCCCCGTAAGGCATCATATTTCAGACTGTCGATGACTGTTCCGCTCGTTAAAACAATTGTCAGATACCGGCCGCCCCAGATGGGATCGTTGCTCGCCGGATTCCAGTCGGTATCACCCGCGGAAAAGCTGTAGGTAAACAAGCGTGTCTGTCTGTCCGTTTTATTATATTCGGTGTCCTTCACGCAGCTCCAGAATCGGGCAATCTGTAAAGGATCCATGATGCTTTGCATTCCGATCTGCTCCTTCACCGCTTGGTTTTCCTGCGTACCGCCCAATAGCGCCGCCTCCGCAGTGAGGCTGACAATATCGTCTGCCCCGTTTACCCCGTAGATTAGACGGTAGACCTCGCCGTACGTCATCGGGGAATAGTCGGCGTCCGGATAATACCAGCGAAAATCAATCCCATTCTCCAGCTCATTCGAAAGCAGCGGTTCCTCCGAGGTAAGAAAGCTCCCGAATTCCCACAGGCTGAGCCAGCCTTCCGGCTCCTCTAAAATCAGATATTTCAGATCCTTCGCCCCTGCCGGGCAGTACCAGTGCTGCTCCTCAAACCGAACTAACTCCCTCCCGATCATACGGCTGTCCGCTTCAATCACCAAGAACTCTTCGCCCTTCATTTTCGCAAGCTTTTCATTCAGCGCTAGGTTCCGGGCGTCAATATCAACCGCCGGAACGGATGGCTGAGTCGGACGGCCGCTGTCTTCGTTATAAAAATCCGTCTGGTGAGTCGGCTCTGAGACGCTTTCGGGAATCCAACGGTACAGCCGACAATTATACCAACAGACCCGTCCCTCAACAGGAAGCAGGGTGATTCTTTGAGCGGCAGCCTCGAATCTCTCGTTGCCGTCACTGTTCATAAGGGCGGTGATCTTATCCTGCAGGCTTTCTTCAGACAAAACGGCGGTCGGCTCCGGCTCTGTTTCCGAGGACGGTTCAGACGTATTCAGCGGTTGCGACTTCTGCGAAAAGCGGGAAGCGGCGAACAGGACCAGTCCCAGACAGGCGGCGGCCGCCGCAGCTTTCATCCACGTCTTGATCCGGCGCCGCTTGTTCGGCCCGGCTTCCGCGAGCGCCTCGCTCTCTTTTATCAGTTTTTCATCGACGCCGCCGACGGCATCCAGGAGATCTTCTGCTTTCATACCACGTACCCTTCCTTTTCCAACTTTTCTTTCAGGGCCTTCCGCATCCGGAAAAGGATGCTTTTCACCTTGCTCCCGCCGAAGCCGAAGCGCCGGCCGATCTCTTCGATGCTCTCGAAGAACCAGTAGCGCCGGATGAAGACGGCCCGCTGCTCCTTCGGGCAGCCTTGCAGGAAATCCGACAGGATCCGGCTCAGCTCCGCCTCTTCGATCCGGCTTTCCACGTCCTCTCCCCCCGGCAGGCATTCCGCCATCTCCTGCGTGAGCTCGCAGTATTCGGCACGCCGCTTTTCGCTTTTCATGCGCCGGCATTCGTCGATGGCCAGATGCCTTACGATCCGTCCGAGATACTCGAACAGATATCCCCGTGGCTCGTTCGGCGGGATGCGTCGCCAGGCCTCCAGATAGGCGTCGTTTTCGCATTCCTCGGCGGACTCGCGGCTTTCCAGGATCGCGAAGGCGATTGCCCGTAAGCGCGAGCCGTACTTGGCCGCCGTCTCGCGGATGGCAGACTCGTCCCGGGCCAGATAGAGATCTATGATTCTGTCGTCTTCCAAGATTCTTTCCTCTAACAGAATAAACTACTGTATCATTTCACTGTCACATTCCGTAAGACAAAAATACTTCCTCAAATGATCCTACCACCTCTTCAAACAAATCAGAACATTTTTCTTTCTCATCATCCGTCATCGGTCCGTTTCGAAAGAAAACGGGGATACACCCCATGGAAGGCGCATAACTGTCTAAAACGTACGGACGATATTCATAGAGCGCTTCTGTTTTTTCATCCGCGGATCCGGCCTGACAAACTATTTCAAGCGCTTTTAAATCCTCCTGAATCTGCTCAAGCAGCGAGACCATGTGAGAGTACAAATAGTTACCTTCCGTGATCTGATAATCTGTCTGAAGGTCGATACTTCTTATTTCTTCAAGCACGGCAGGCTCGCCTGGATCAAGTACCAAAATAACCAATTTTCTGTTGTCATCCGTGTAATACCCGCAATAAGCAGAAGCGAAAGCCCCTTCTGTTTCATCTTCCAGATAATTCTCAAGCAGTTCAATGTCCCGCAACACGTCTTTTCGTTCCCGCCTCGTCTGGTCTGGGATCTTTTCCTCTTCTTTTTCGGGAATCGGGTATTGTTCGGCACTTAATCTTGAATCGGAAAGCGCCGGTATACATGTTTGAACCACCGTATCTTCCAGCAACAGATATCGCTGCCTGATTATCTCATAGTCTCCTGACAGGTGTTCCTCTCCCGCAGAATCATCTGTTCCGCTATTCAGTTTATCAAGCCCCAGATAAGAAGCCATAGCGCCAGCCCAAAGAATCGTCCCGATCTCCTTCTTTGCCGTTTTAACGGCATAAAGATAAGGATCCTCGTCAATACCGCCGCTTACAGATCTTTCCCGAACGAACTTCCAAAACTGTGTGAAATCCATCCCGATCTGCTCGGCGTTCGCCTGATATTCCTTGATCAACCCTTCCGCGTACTGTTCAACCTCATCTGTGTCATATACAATCTGACAATTTGCCAATGCTTCGGAAATGAATTTCTCTCTGGCCGAAAAGCGCTTTTCCAGGGACTGATCCTTCACATGCTGCCGGAACAAATGGAGAAAAAACTCCGACGGTGACGTAATTCCTTCCGAATTCAGAGACGACTCAAAAATTGCAGAACGAAGGGTACAGGCAAAGACCTTTGTCACCGTATAAGAAATTGTTTTTCCTTCAAATCCCAACTGAGTCCATTCCTCAGTTATTGGGAGGGTGCCGGTCCCCGCGAAGCCTGTATGCTGCCCAATCAGCCTCGTCTGCAGCTCCGAGTACAGCTTCCCATTATCTGCCGCTATCATAAAGGTTTCTTCACTTTGATACAATACCTCATCCCCGTCGTTTATCATGATACTCATCTGAACCAGATCGTTTTCAGAGATTGTGCTTTGAACATCCTTTTCTTCAAGATCATAATAAACGGAAAAATAATCGTTTATGATAAACCCGATCAGCTCCGTGAAATCAACCGGCTGAATTTCGGTTTTCCATTGTCGGATTTTTTTAAAATCACAATCGAGAATCCGGCTTTGTTCTATCCCCATTAAATAAAGGAATTCCTGGGCATACGGATGCAAGGCTTTTACTTGTTGCCGGCATCCGGAGAGTACTATGGAAATGCACAGAAAAATTGCAATTGTCGTCGTGTGTTTTCCTGTTTTTCGCTTTTGTCTGAATAACGTCATGACTTTTATACTCTTAAAAATGGCAGGATCAGGTCAAAAGGCTATTTGACCAAAGCAGCGGCATATGCAGCGTCTTGCTTTGCGCTGCCTTTATAACGAACTCCCAACTTTGTATCATCAAAGTGTTTTCATTCAACATTGCCACGGTTCCCAAGACCTGTCAATGAGATCCGCGCAAACGCTGGATGGTCATGAGAACCGTGGCATTCTTACAACTTCGCAAATCGTACTCGCTTCTCTTAGTAGATATGAACTCCCAGGAACAGTTCGATAGCAGCCGCTTTTAAAAACAGGGTTACTGTACTGTCTCCACCTTCCACGCCTCCGACAGTGCGTCTCGACGTTCCACTTAAAACCATATAAGTTATCCCACCACTATCCCCGGTACTTGCGATTTGAGATGCTACCGAAATCATGTCAGTAATATACTGTGTGCCCACGGTAGCATTATAACTGGTTGATGCAACCGTTCCGCCCGTCTTCCCTGTGGCAGCCCCCACCTTATAAATTGTAGTGCCTGTAGTCGGTGTTGATATATAACTGTCCAGCACTTCAGAAGGACTGGTAGAATAAATCGTTTGGCTCCCGCCATAATTGCCTCCCAGTTGAACAAAAGCAGCATCAATATTGGTGGACAACTGACGTAATGTAATGGAGCCGATGTTTGTCGTTGTAGAGGCAAAGTAAACCGACTGGCCTATAGCGTTCCCGTGAGCAGCAGTAATCATTCCATACCGTTTGTTTACTCCATCCATATAATAGGCGCGAAAACCCAGAGAATAATCGCTGGCCCCGGAAATATAAATACCACGTCCCGGTTGAACGGGAGACAGATAGAATGAGAAGTTCAGCTCATCCTTCCCGCACGCCTCAAAAGAGAGTGCCTCATAACTACCGACCAGCTTGATAAATAAGCCCTTCGCATAAGCAAAGTCATTTTCATCTGTTACAGCCATCTGAACCAGAATAGAATTGCTCTGATCATAATAACTGATACAAGGCCTATATCCCATAAAAGCGCTTTCTTCATCTGTTCCACAAGCATTCTGAACATGTTCGTTGATCTCAATGATTTTCGCATTGATATGGCTCAGCCGTTCCTTTACCGCATAATAAGACTCCGTTTCCTTTTTGACAAGGACCTTCGTCTCCAGTCCAAGATCCGTGAGTTGCTTCCGGCAAGCATTCTCTTCTCCGAAAACATTGACGATCAATTGAGAAGATTCATCAATGTACATTCCCGAGAAATACTGATGAAGCACACTTTCCGGGTTTTTATCCAAAAATCTCCATACCAGATCGGCGTCTCTGCTGGCTGCCTGATTCTTCAGTTGCCAGACTTCATCCACCTCAGTTTGTTCGCAGGCTGCATCCCGCTCAGTATCCTTGTTTCTGAGTATCTCGGCCAATTCCATGTCCGAATCTCCTTCCGCCTGCGTATGCGGAACAAGCAGAAACACGCTACAAAGTATGATCAGCAGCAGTGAAAAAAACAAAACTCTTTTTCATTTCCCTTACCTCCTCTTTTGGAATAATCCTGTTGAACAGGGGTCTTGTTTGCCGTAAAACACATCATCGGTGTGACTATAGCATTATCCGCAGCTGCCCCTAACCGATTTTGTTTTCATAGCCTTACCTGTTATTCTACATAGGCGCTTCCTCCCTTCTGATATGCTTTCAATTCGCATTTGCCGCAAATCACCTTTTCCGAAATTTCCCTTCACCCTCTACGGCGAAAAATGGCGTGCGCCGGTCGCACGCATACCTGAGTTTTTTTGTTTTAAGTTGTTTTTTACAGATTTTTCAGCAGGGTCATACGCCGGAGAAGGGGGCGACTTGTCAGGGACTCTTCCTCAGTTCGCCCCCTCCTGCCCCTTCGGGGCACCCTCCCCCGCCTTCGCGGGGGAGGGCAAGGAGGCCCTGGCGAAACGTGCTATCCGGCTTCCCCGCCAATTCCGTAATCTCATACCGCGTACTGGCTCTTGATATGAGCTACCGGGTACACTTCGATGGCGGCCGCCTTAATAGAACGAAAAGTTCAGTTCATCCCTTCCAGCCGGCTCAATTGTCAGGTCCTCAAATGTTCCGACCAGCTTGTTAAACAAATCCTTTGCAACGGCAAAGTCATCTTCGTCAGTTACCGCAAAACGCGCCAGAAGGGAATTGGTTTGACCAATATGGGCGATACAAGGCAAATAATCCATAAACGCACATTCTTCGTCTGTTCCGCATCCGTTCAGAACATGTTCGTTAATTACGCTGATTTTTGCATTGATTTGACTCAGCTCTTCCATGATTGCATAGTAGGACTTCGCCTCTTTTTTGATAAGGACCTCCGTTTCTAATCCAAGATCCATGAGCTGCTTCCGGCAAGTGTCTTCTTCGCCGCAAATCAGGATAATCAGCTGAGAATCTTCATCAATGTACATCCCCGAGAAACACTGATGAAACACACTTTCAGGATTGCTGTTCAGGTATTTCTGTACCAGATCGGCGTCTCTGCTGGCTGCCTGATTCTTCAGTTGCCAGGCTTCATCCACCTCAGATTGTTCGCAAATTGTGTTTTGCTCAGTATATCTGCTTCTGAGTGTCTCGGCCAACTCCACGTCCGGATCTCCTTCCGCCTGCGTATGCGGAATAAGCAGACACGCACTGCCAAGTACGATCAGCAGCAGGGAATAAATAAGACTCTTTTTCATTTCCGTTACCTCCTCGATCCTGATATTCTTCCGTTGGACTTCTGTCACGAATATCCTTTTGTTACTTTCAGCTTTCTGCTATTTCCCCTTCACCCTCTACAGCGGATTTCGCGCGGCAAGGTTGCATAAAAAAGCAAGGTTTTGCGGTTTTTAGCAGAAAGTTACAGATTTTTCAGCAGGGTCGACACCCCGGAAAGCATGACGAGCAGGTAGATGCACTTCCGCAAGGTATCCGGCGACAGGCGGTTCGCCAGCTTCACGCCGATCAGCTTGCCGGCCCAGATGGCGGCGGCGCCGACGAGGACCACCGGCATCAGATCAGCGGTAAATATCCCGTTGACGACGCGGGCGCCGGTGTTGATCAGATTGGTGAGGAGGAAAAAGAGCTGCAGGTTGGCGGTATATTCCTCTCGTTTCGGGAATTTTTCCAGAAACAGAAGCGACATGAGCGGGCCGCCGACGCCGAAGCAGGCGGAGCAGATGCCGGAAAAGAGGCTGCAGCCGGCCGTCGCGACCGGCGTGTCCTGGATCCGGGCCTTCGCCGCGAAGAAGAGATAGTACAGGCCCAGCAGGGTCAGAAAGGCGCCGAACAGGATGCCCATCAGCTTCAGGTCGATCTTCTGCACGAACTGCAGCAGGGTCAGGCTGGCGGCCAGATACAGGACCAGGCTGGGCAGGACCCTGCGCGGCTTTAAGTACTGTTTATACTGCCAGATCAGGAAGACGGACAGGACGGCGGCTGTGGCGGAGGCCGCGGCCGCCGACTGTACGACCGTACGGAAATAGGGCAGCACCAGCATCATAACCAGTGCCGCCCCGAAGCCGGTGAGCGTCTGCGTGACGCCGCCGGCGAAAGCGATCAAAGTCCAGGCAAGCCAGAACATACGCGATTCCTCCTGTCCGCATTGTAGCGGATGTCAAGCCGATTTGCAATCTTTCACTTTACAGCCGCCTCGCTGCCTCGATAAAACTTTTCTCGGACCGTTCGAAGACCTTCCTGAATAAAACAGGCATTGTCAGGTCTTCTCAATGGTCTGAGAAAAGTTTATTCGGGCGCGCTCGGCGGGAAAATGCCAGTCTGCCCAATTCCCGCTTTATATCGCATACTGGCTCTTGAAGAGTTCGTAGTAGAAGCCCTTCTCTTCCAGCAGCGACTTATGCGTTCCTTGCTCCACAATCTGCCCGTCGCGCAGGACCAGGATCAGGTCCGCGTCCACGATGGTGGAGAGACGGTGGGCGATGACGAAGCAGGTACGGCTGCCCATCAGGCGGTCCATGGCCTTCTGGATCAGCAGTTCCGTGCGGGTGTCCACGTTGGAGGTGGCTTCATCCAGGATCAGCAGCGGCCGGTCGGCCAGCAGCGCCCGCGCGATGGTTAAGAGCTGCTTCTGGCCGGAGGAGACGGCGGTGCTGTCTTCGGAGATCACGGTGTCGTAGCCTTGCGGCAGGCGGCGGATGAAGTGGTCGCAGTAGGCGAAGTCGCAGGCTTTTTCGATCTCCTCGCGCGTGGCGCCGGGACGTCCGTAGGCGACGTTCTCCGCTACGGTGCCCTTAAAGAGCCAGGTGTCCTGCAGGACCATGGCGAAAAGCTTTCGGTTTTCAGCCCGGGAAAGCTCGGCGGTATCCCGCCCGTCGATCAGGATCTGGCCGCTTTGGATGTCGTAGAAGCGCATCAGCAGGTTGACGATGGTGGTCTTGCCCGCGCCGGTGGGGCCGACGATGGCGACCTTCCGGCCGGGCTTAACGTCCATGTTCAGGTCGCGGATCAGCGGCTTTTCGGGATCGTAGGAGAAGTCCACGTGGCGCAGCTCCACGCGGCCGCGGGTCGGAGCCTCCACGCGTCCCGCCGGATCCTCCTCTTCGGGCAGATCCAGCAGCGTAAAGACACGCTTCGCGGCGGATTTAATGTGCTGGATGTAACCCAGGCCGTAGGCGACCTGCTCCAGCGGCCCCGCGAACTGACGGGCAAAGAGGATCACCGTGACCACGGTCCCGATGGGCAGGCCGTGCCGGATGATCAGCCAGCCGCCCACGACGGCCACGGCGATGTAGGCCGCCGCATCCACGAAGGCGATGACCGGCTGCACGATGGACGAGAGGAAATTTCCGAAGATGCCGCTCTTCTGGTGGCGTTCGGAGAGCTCGTCGTAGCGTTCGCGCAGCTCCTTCTCCCGGTTGAAGGCCTTCGTGGTCGGGTAGTTGGTGAAGGCCTCCTCCGCGAGAGACGTCAGCTTGCCGCCCAGCTCGTAGTGGTTGTCCCAGTGGCTCTCTCCCAGACCCGCCATTTTCGCGGAAAGAAGGACCGACAGGGGCGATAAGAGCACTACGGGGATGGCCAGTCGCCAGTCCGTAATGAGCAGGATCGCCGCGATGACGGTCATCTTGAGGAAGCCCGAGAGCAGGATGTCCACGATGCCGAAAATGCTGGCCGACATGTCGCTCACGTCGTCCATCATCCGGTCGATGACGTCGCCAGCCGGCGTTTTGTCCATATACAAGACGGGCAGGCGGCGCAGCTTTTCCGACAGGCGGATGCGCATGCCCGCGCAGTAGTAGCGGCTGACGATGCTCTGCAGCAGGTAGTACTTGCCGTAGGTGAGGCCCGCTTCCAGCGCGTACACGCCGGCCAGGATTCCGATGCCGGGCAGCAGGCTCTTCGCCAGCCCGGGCGTTTTTTCCTGCGTCCAGGCGTAGAGCTGGTTCACCAGATCGCCCAGCAGCTCCGGGATCGCGACCGAGCAGCCGATCAGGATCAGGCAGATGAGCGCGGATAAGAGGACCCAGCCGCGAAGCGGCCGGATCTCCTTAACAAGGCGCTTTCCGGTCTCGTCGAAGATTCGGGTCTTTTCTTTCTTACTCATACGGCCTCACCTCCCGTCTGGGAAAGGTAGATCTCCCGGTAGATGGAGCAGCTTTTCAGCAGCTCTTCGTGCGTCCCGGCGCCGGCCAAGGCGCCGTCCGCCAGGACGAAGATGCGGTCGGAGTGCATGGCGGAGACCACCCGCTGCGTGATGACGATGCGGGTCTTCCCCTGCAGTTTCTCGTTCAGCGCGCGGCGGACCTTCGCTTCGGTGATGAAGTCCAGCGCGGAGAAGGAATCGTCGAAGATGTAGATCGGCGCGTCTTTTAAGATCGCCCGCGCGATGGCGAGCCGCTGCTTCTGGCCGCCGGAGATATTGGTCGCGGCCGGCTCCAGTCTGAATGCCAGCCCTTCCGCTTTTTCCTTAAAGAAGTCCGCGATCTGCGCCAGTTCCAGCGCCGCCCAGAGCTCCTCGTCCGTGGCCTCGGGCCGGCCCATGCGCAGATTTTCCGCCACGGTGCCCGCGTAGAGCATGGATTTCTGCAGCGCGCAGCTCACGTTGGCGCGGATATCCTTCGGAGAGATGGCGGCGGCGTCCCGCCCGTCGAAGGATAAGCGTCCCTTCGTCGGCGCGCGGAAGGCCAAAAGCAGCTCCGCCAGCGTGGTCTTGCCGGCGCCGGTCCCGCCGATGACGGAGACCCACTCGCCCGCCTTGATGTGCAGATCCACGCCGGACAGGGCAGGCAGGGAGCTGCCGGGATAGGTATAGCCCGCGTGATCCAGATCAACGGCGCCGGAGAAAACGAGTCCTTCGGCAGGCTTCTCCTCCTCCAGGCCGGTGGATTCCGTGATCTGCTTTAAGCGCTTGAGCGTCACGCGGATATGCGGAAGGGCGACGATATCGTAGGAGACGGCAACAATCGCCCCCAGGATGATGTTGATGTACTGCACGATGGCGAAGATGTCGCCGGCGGTCAGGCGGCTGCCTTTTTCCATACGCACGCCGCCCAGGAACACGATCAGCAGGGCCGCCAGGTTCAGGACCAGCGCCGCCGCCGGATCCACGATCTCCATGCGGACGTTGGCGCGGATGAAGCTTTCGGCCATGACGTGCGTGGCGTCGGCGATCCGTTCGTGGGACTGCTGCTCCCGGTCGAAGGCGCGGATGACGCGGATGCCCCGCAGGCGCTCCCGGACCAGCTCGTTCTGCTTATCGCACTGCTTGTCCCCCAGATCCCAGAGCTGCTCCATGTTCCGGCTCATGAGCAGGCCGGCGCCGATCAGGAGCGGCACCGCGATCAGGATCACCAGCGAGAGCTGGATATCCTTGCGCATGCAGAGGAAAACGCCGCCCAGGAACATCAGCGGGATGATCAGGATGCTGCCGCAGAGCGACGAAATGATCCAGTTCAGGTTGCCGACGTCGTGCGTGATCCGCGTGACCAGATCGGAGGTCCCGATGCGGCCCACCTCGGAGAGCGTCATACGGTGGACCTGCTCAAAAAGGGCGGAGCGCAGGCTCTTGGTGTAACCCGCCACGACGTGATAGACCAGCCAGTAGCCGCCGGCCACGGTGGCCAGGCTCAGGGCGGAAAGCCCCAGCATCCAGCCGGCGGTCTTCAGGATATAGCCGAAGGTGTCGGCCTCCGCCGCGCCGTAAACGCCCTTGTCCAGCACCTCGGACATGAGCGTGGGCAGCATGAGGTCGCAGACCGCCGAGACGGCCATCAGCAGGGTGGCCAGCGCGATCTTCCCCCGGTACGGTTTCAGATATGAAAAAATCTTACGCAAAATGAACGTCTCCTTTCAGCCCCGCCGCCGTCAGTTCGTAAACTTTGGTACAGACTTCGCTCAGGAACTTGCGGTCGTGCGAGACGCTGATGACGGCGCCGGGATACTCCGACAGAAGGCGGCGTATCACCGGGCCGGACAACGGTGAAAAATTGCGGGTGGGCTCGTCCAGGATCAGGACGTTCGCCCCCGATAAACTTGATTGTAAGAGCAGCAGCTTGGCGCGCTGGCCGCCGGACAGCTCTTCCATGGGATGCTCCATCTCCTCGGTCGTGTAGCGCATGGCGCCCAGGTAGGTGCGGATGCGGGTCTGCTCCGCCTTATCGCCGAGGGGGCACAAGAATTCCAGCGGCGGCAGGCTCCCGTCCAGGCTGTCCGCGTAATTCTGCGGCATATAAGCGGCGCTCAGGTCCTGCCGGGGCAGCAGCCGGGCCGCGATCTCCTTCAGGAGCGTGCTTTTCCCGACGCCGTTCTTCCCGACGATCCCGATCCTTTCCGGGCCGCGCACGAAGAGGCTGACGTCCCGCGCCAAGAGGCGCCCTTCCGGATTCTTCAGTTCCGGCAGCTCCAGCTCCAGCACGGTCTTTCCGGCCGGCATGGCCGAACGCGCCGTATCGAACCTGAAGAAGATGGCCTCCTCCTGCTCGGGGAAATCCGTCATGTCCTCGTCCTCGCGGGCGAAGCGCCGCTCCAGCGACTTGACGGTATGCATCTTTTTCTTTAAAAGCCGCCCCGCGGACGGAGCCTGCCGCGAGACGTTCGCCTGCGCGGCCTCCACGCTGTCGTGGATCCGGCGGAATTTTTCGTCCCGGATCTTTTTGTCGCGCCGCTCGCTCTGCGCCTCTTTCGCCTGCTGCGCGAAGGCGCTCTCCCGCTGCCGCACGTACTCGCGGTAGGGCAGGCGCGCCACGGTATAGCGCGGCCGGCTCTTTTTCCGCAGCTGCTCCAGATGGATCACGACGTTCGCGGTCTTCTCAATCAGGGTCTCATCGTGCGAGATGAACAGGACGGTCTTATCCGTGCGGCGGATGAAGCTCTCCAGCCACTCCAGGGTCTGAAGATCCAGGTCGTTGGACGGCTCGTCCAGAAGAAGCACCGTAGGATCGGCCAGCAGCAGCTTTAAGAGCTGCGCCTTGATCAGCTCGCCGCCGGAGAGGGTCGAAAGCAGCTGCGCCGACTGCGGAAAGTCCTCCGGCAGCCCGAGCTCGCGCGTTAAGCGCTGCAGTTCCTTCGGGGAATGCTCCCAGAAGTCCGACGCCTCCTCGAAATAAGCCGCCAGCGTCTTTTGCCGCCCGGCCGCCGGCATCTCCTGCGGGAGATAGCCCAGCCGCTCGCCGGGACAGATTCGCTCCCCTTCGGCTTCGGTATAGTCTTCGGTCAGGGACGGATCATAGATCCATTTCAAGAGCGTGCTCTTGCCGTTGCCCTCCTCGCCGATCAGGACGGCTTTGTCGCCCGGATTCAGGGTCAGATTAAAGTCCTCCAGAAGGAGGTGCAGGTCTTTTTTATGTGAGATCGTTACGTTTCGTACTTGCAGCATGGAGCGTTCCTCCTTTTCATGATTCCGCACACAAAAACAGGTCCGTTCGTTCCGAAACGGACCTGTCTTCAAAAGGCCTGTCTGACAGAGCAATAAAACGCTCTTTTAGGAAGGCGGTCTGAGCACGGTAATCCGATTCGGCACGAACAAAGAAACCCGTCCCGGGCTTATACTCTCTGTTCCTTTTTACCGATCGCAGTTACCGAATGGTCATCTTAGCCTCCGTCAGCTTCTGTCTTTATTCCAGATACTTTTTCAGTTCCTCTGCCTTGTCTGTCTTTTCCCAGGGAAAACCCTGATCCTCGCGCCCGAAGTGGCCGTACGCCGCCGTCTTCCGGTAGATGGGCCGCTTCAGATCCAGCATCTCGATGATGCCGGCCGGCCTTAAGTCGAAGTGCTTCCGGATGATCTCCACCAGCTTTTCGTCGGAGAGCTTTCCGGTCCCGAAGGTCTCCACCTGGATGGAGGTCGGGTGCGCTACGCCGATGGCGTAGGCCAGCTGCAGCTCGCAGCGGTCCGCCAGGCCCGCCGCCACGATGTTCTTCGCCACGTAGCGGGCGGCGTAGGCCGCGCTGCGGTCCACCTTGGTCGGGTCCTTGCCGGAGAAAGCGCCGCCGCCGTGGCGGGCCATGCCGCCGTAGGTGTCCACGATGATCTTCCGGCCGGTGAGGCCCGAATCGCCCTGCGGCCCGCCGATCACAAAGCGGCCCGTCGGGTTGATATAAAAGCGCGTGTCCTCCCGAAGCATTTCCTTCGGCAGGATCGGATCCAGTACGTATTTCTTAATGTCCTCGTGCAGCTGTTCCTGTGAGATTTCAGGCGCGTGCTGCGCGGAGACGATCACGTTGTCAATGGCACAGGGGTGTCCGTTTTCGTCGTATTCGATTGTCACCTGCGTTTTTCCGTCCGGCCGCAGGTAAGGCAGCGTGCCGTTCTTGCGCACGTCCGCCAGCCGTTTCGCCAGCTTGTGGGCCAGCGAGATCGGGTAAGGCATCAGCTCCGGCGTCTCGTTCGAGGCGTAGCCGAACATCATGCCCTGGTCGCCGGCGCCGATGGTATCCTTGACGTCGGTCTTGTCCCGGCCGCGCTGCTCCAGCGCCTCGTTCACGCCCATGGCGATGTCCGGGCTCTGCTCGTCGATGGCGGTGAAGACCGCGCAGCTCTGCCCGTCGAAGCCGTATTTGGCCCGGTCGTAGCCGATCTCAAGCACCGTGTCGCGCACGATCTTCTGAATATCCACGTAGCCCTTGGTCGTAATTTCTCCCATCACGACCACAAAGCCCGTGGAGGTCAGCGTCTCGCAGGCCACACGGCTGTCCGGGTCCTGTTTTATAAGTTCATCCAGGATCGCGTCCGAGATGGCATCGCACATCTTGTCGGGATGCCCTTCCGTCACCGATTCGGAGGTAAATAATCGTTTTTCCATATCTGTTAACACCTCATCCGTCACGGCTCTGCCGCGACACCTTCCCCTCGAGGGGAAGGCAGGGTTTATCCTATCTTTAATTTGGCCTTCTGCAGCTCGTCCTCGTCGGTCACCAGCTTGATCTGCGCGCCTAAATTGCTCAGCTTTTCGGCAAAGTCCTCATAGCCGCGCAGGACGTAGTCCACGTTGTCGACCACGCTGATGCCTTCGGCCGCCAGGCCCGCCAGCACCAGCGCCGCGCCGGCCCGGAGGTCGGGCGCCACCAGTTCCGCGCCTTTTAAGTTGCCGCCGCCCTTGAAGATGGCGACCGAGCCCTTCACTTCGGTGTCCGCGCCCATCTTGTTGAGCTCGTCCACGTATTTGAAGCGGTTCTCGAAAATGCTCTCGGTAATGGTGCCCACGCCGTCCGCCATGCAGAGGGCGACGCCCATCTGCGGCTGCATATCCGTCGGGAAGCCGGGATACGGCAGGGTCTTGACGTTGCAGGCGTACAGGCTCGGCCGGCCCACCACTCGGATGGCGTCGCCGTGTTCGGAGACCTCGCAGCCCATCTCAAGGAGTTTCGCGGAAATAGCGTCCATGTGCTGCGGAATGATGTGCCGCACCAGGATATCGCCCTTTGTGATGGCCGCCGCCATCATGAAGGTGCCCGCTTCGATCTGGTCCGGAATGATGGTATATTCCGTACCGTGCAGGCGCTCCACGCCGGTAATGCGGATGACGTCCATGCCGGCGCCCTTGATGCGCGCCCCCATGGAGTTGAGCATGTTGGCCATATCCACGATGTGCGGCTCCTTCGCCGCATTCTCGATGATGGTGTTGCCCTTTGCCAGGACGGAGGCCAGCATCAGGTTCATGGTCGCGCCGACGGACGCCATATCCAGATAGATATGGGAGCCCTTCAGCTCCTTCGCGTCCAGCACCACCATGCCGTTCTCGTTGTGAGAGCTGGCGCCCAGCATCCTAAAGCCCTTGATGTGCTGGTCGATCGGCCGGTTGCCGATATTGCAGCCGCCGGGCATGGAGACCTCCGCATGGTGGTACTTGCCCAAAAGTGCGCCCAGCAGATAGTAGCCGGCCCGGAGCTTTTTAATGTACGGGCTGTCGGCGCAGGCTGTGAAGATATTGGCCGCGTTCAGCTTCACCGTGTGGCGGTCGGGCCGCTCGACGATGACGCCGATCTCTTTGAAGGCGGAAAGCAGGACCGTGACGTCGCTGACGTCCGGCACATTTTCCACGGTTACCGTATCATCCGTAAGGATCGCGGCGGTCAGGATCCCCAGCGCGGCATTTTTCGCGCCGCTGATGGTGACCTCCCCCACGAGGGGGTTGCCGCCCTTCATAACATATCGCATAAAAACTCCTAAGAAGGGGCCGATGCGGGCATCCGCCCCCGTTTGTTACCGATTATCAGGCTTTTCCGTTGCAGCCCAGGACGTTCACGAGCTTGTGCGCCACCATGGCCTTCACGGCCGCACGGGCGGGCTTTAAGTACTGGCGGGGATCAAAATCGGCCGGATGCTCCGCGAAATACTTGCGGATGGTCGCCGTCATGGCCAGACGGATATCGGAGTCGATATTGATCTTGCAGACCGCCATGCGGGCCGCCTGGCGCAGCTGATCCTCCGGCACGCCGACCGCATCGGGCATCGCGCCGCCGTAGGTGTTGATGATCTTCACGAATTCCTGCGGAACGGAGGAAGCGCCGTGCAGCACGATGGGGAAGCCGGGCAGACGCCGGGAGACGTCTTCCAGAATGTCGAAGCGCAGGGGCGGCGGCTGCAGGATGCCGTTCTCGTCGCGGGTGCACTGATCGGGCTTGAACTTGTAGGCGCCGTGGCTGGTGCCGATGGCGATGGCCAGGGAGTCGCAGCCGGTGCGCTCCACGAATTCCTGCACGTCCTCGGGACGGGTGTAGGAGCCGACCGCATGGCTGACTTCGTCTTCGATGCCGGCCAGGGTGCCCAGCTCGGCCTCGACGACCACGCCGTGATCGTGCGCGTACTTCACCACTTCCTTGGTGACGGCGATGTTTTCCTCAAAGGACTTGGCGGAGGCGTCGATCATGACGGAGGTGAAGCCGCCGTCCACGCAGCTCTTGCAGGTCTCGAAGGAATCGCCGTGATCCAGGTGCAGGCAGATCGGCAGGCCGGAGTCTTCCACGGCAGCTTCGACCAGCTTCTTCAAGTAGATGGGGTTGGCGTAGGCGCGGGCGCCTTTGGACACCTGCAGAATCAGCGGGGCGTTGTTTTCTTTGCCCGCATCCACGATGCCCTGGATGATTTCCATATTATTAACATTGAACGCCCCGATGGCATAGCCGCCGTCGTAGGCTTTGCGGAACATTTCAGTACTGGTTACTAATGGCATAGTAAAACCTCCTCAAATATTTTCGGTGCTATCATTGTAGCACAAAATCCAAAAAAGGCAAGAGGGAAAATACGCCGGACCTACCTTATACGGAAAACGTGCCTGCCTTTCCCGCGGGCGGCGATGGGCGCTTATATTTCTCCGTACCGCTCCAGCGCCTCTCTGATTCTGGCAAAGTCCACGCTGCAGGCCCCGTCCGAAATCCCAAGCGGAACCGTATCCGAAAAAGTATAGCTTTCCGGCAGTTCTTCATGTTCCAGGTCGTATACCGTGATCCGTTCTTTTTTCGGATCCACGATCCAGTATTCGCGGACGCCGGCATCTTTATACTTGCCAAGCTTGAGAAACATATCGTGGGCACGGCTGGACGGCGAGAGGATCTCCGTTACAAAATCCGGCGCGCCGTTGAGACGGCGGGGATCGCGGTCCTTATGACATGTAATCAGAAGATCCGGCTGCACCACGGTAAAGTTGTCATTATCAAGGCGGACGTCGAACGGAGCGATAAAAAGCCGGCAGCCGGGATGCGCTTCGACGCAGGGATCCAGCTGCAGCGCCATTTTGATCAGGATCGTCTGATGCAGGCCTGACGGCGCCGCCATGTCATAGAATTCCCCGTCGATCAGCTCCACCCGCCGGTCGTCCGGCAGGGCATAGTAATCGTCCAGTGTTTTCCAGCTTTCCATCCGGGCCGGAGTTGCCGGGTCATCCCGAAGCACCGGCGGCCGAAACGTTTCGGGCGAATAAACGACCGTCTTTCCCCTCTCGGTTTCGATCTCATACTTTCCCGTCAGCGCCATCTCCAGCGCTTCGACGGTTCTCTGGCGCGGCGCCTGCGTCTCTCCGGCAAAGATCTTCTGCACGGTACTCAGCGGCACGCCGGATTTTTCGGCGATCGTCTCGTTGGAGTAACCCAGTTCTCTCTTCTTCTGACGCATTTCTTCGATCGTCATAACGTTCCTCCGCGGTCTGTTTTCAATTGATAAATCGATTATACCCGTAATATCTCCATTTGTCAACCATTTTGTTTCCATTTACAGGCCTTGCTCCCTTATCGCCCCGCCGCCTCTGTCCGTTCATGGCACGAGTGCCGCGGCGGGCTTTTCCCCTTGTCAGCGCGTCTTTTTTCTGCTATGATATTTTCATCAAAACGTTCCGTGAGGTTTCCCATGAAAGAAACGAAAAAATATTCTCCCGAAGAACTGCGCTATCTGTCGCTTCTGGCCAAGCAGTTCCCGACCGTGCAGGCGGCCGGCACCGAGATCATCAATCTGCAGGCCATCATGAGCCTGCCGAAGGGCTGCGAGCACTTCATTTCCGACGTGCACGGCGAGCACGAGGCGTTCCGGCATCTGATCAACGCCTGCTCCGGCGTCATCCGGGCCCGCATCGACGAGCTGTTCGGCGACACCGTCTCCCTGGAGGACCGGGACCAGCTGGCCACGCTGATCTATTATCCCAAGGAAAAGCTGAAACGGATCCTGCCCGCGCTGAAGAACCCGGCCGAGTGGTACCGCATCACGCTGCACCGGCTGGTGGAGCTGGCCCGCACCGTGTCCGCGCGTTATTCGCGCTCCAAAGTGCGCAAGTCGCTGGATCCGGACTACGCCTACATCATCGAGGAGCTGCTCCAGACGCACGGCGGGGACGCGGAAAAGCACGATTATTTCGAGAACATCATCGCGACGGTCATCGAGATCGACCAGGCGGACGGCCTGATCCGGGCGCTGGCGGACGTGATCAAGCGGATGGTGGACCAGCTGCACCTGGTGGGCGATATCTTCGACCGCGGCCCGCGCGCGGACGTGATCCTGGACGACCTGATGAAGTACCACAACGTGGACGTCCAGTGGGGCAACCACGACATCCTCTGGATGGGCGCCGCTTCCGGCAGCCGCACCCTGGTCGCCACTGTCGTATCCAACTCCATCCATTACAACAACCTGGACGTCATCGAGACCGGCTACGGCATCTCCCTGCGTCCGCTCTCCGTCTTCGCCAACGAAGTCTACAAGGACTGCGACGTCTCCTGCTTCAAGGTAAAACTCACCGGCGACGACAAGGCGCAGTACACCGAGAAGGATAAACTGCTCTCCGCCCGCATGCACAAGGCCATCACCGTGATCCTGTTCAAGCTGGAAGGCCAGAAGATCCTGCGCCATCCGGAGTACGGGATGGACGACCGCCTGCTGCTGGACAAGATCGATTACGAAAAAAAATGCATCACGAAGGGCGGCGTCACCTGGCCGCTGGCCGATACGGACCTGCCCACCGTGGATCCGGCCGACCCTTATACGCTGACACCCGAAGAAGACAGCGTCATCCGCCAGCTGACCGCCTCGTTCATGCACAGCGAAAAACTGCAGGCGCACGTGCGCTTCCTGTATTCCAAGGGCAGCTTCTATAAGATCTGCAACGGCAACCTGATCTTCCACGGCTGCGTGCCCATGACGCCGGACGGCGAACTGCTCTCCTTCACGCTGGGCGGGAAGGAGCGGAATGGCCGCTCGCTCTTCGATTACGCGGACAAGGCCGCGCGCCAGGCCTATTATTTCAAAGCCGGCTCCCCGGACAAGGAACGGGGCATGGACTTCCTGTGGTTCCTCTGGGCCGGCCGCAACAGCCCGCTCTTCGGCAAGGACTGCATGACCACCTTCGAACGCCGGATGATCAAGGACGAAGCCGCGTGGGCGGAGCCGAAAAACGCCTACTACAAGCTGTATCAGAAACAGGAGATCTGCGAATTCCTGCTGAAGGAATTCGGGCTGGAAGGCGAGCACTGCCACATCATCAACGGCCACGTGCCGGTGAAGACCGGGAAGGGCGAAAGCCCCATCAAGGGCGGCGGCAAGCTGATCGTGATCGACGGCGGCTTCTGCAAGGCCTACCAGCCCACCAGCGGCATCGCGGGCTACACGCTGATCTTCAACGCAGAGCACTACCGCATCGTCTCGCACCAGCCGTTCGCCGGCAAGGAAAAGGCCCTGGACGAGAACTCCGACATCGACTCCACGCCCGTGATCTTCGAGCGCATGGAACAGCGTCTGAAGATCCGCGACACCGATACCGGCCGCGAGCTGGAAAGCCAGATCGCGGACCTCAAAGCCCTGCTGCAGGCCTACCGCGACGGCGTCGTGAAGGAAGACCACAGGAAGGCGTAAAGCGCCGATTGAAGAAAGGTGACTGCCATGACCTTGTTTTTGACCAGCAGCTTCTGCCTGCGCGAGACCGTGGGGATCGATCCGACCGCCGGCTTCCTGGATGAGATGAGAAAGCGTCTGCCTGATCCCTGCCGCCTGCTCTTCATCTGCTCGAAGGAGGACGATCCGGACGTGACCGACCTTTATGCGGCTTCCACGGCCGACTGCTTCAAGCGGGAGGGCTTCGTTTTCAGCCGCTTCCGGATCCTGGACGGGCGGAACGCGGACCGGGCGGCCGAACTGATTGAGGACAGCGATCTGATCATCCTGTCCGGCGGCCACGTCCCGACGCAGAACGCCTTCTTCACGAAGATCGGGCTGCGGAAGATATTGCAGAATATTACGGCAGCACAGAAGACCGTCATCGGCATCAGCGCGGGCACCATGAACTGTGCGAAGACGGTTTACGCCATGCCGGAGCTGGAAGGGGAGAGCCTGGATCCGGCGTACGAACGCTTCATCTCCGGGCTGGGCCTGACCGATATCAACGTGATCCCGCATTATAATCAGATCCGAGATGAGATGCTGGACGGGAAGCGCGTGATGGAGGATATTTCGTATCCGGACAGCTACGGCCATGCGTTTCTGGTCCTCGTGGACGGCAGCTACGTGCTGATCGAAGAAGGAAAAGCCCCCGAGATCCGCGGCACCGCCTGGTGGCTGAAGGACGGGAAAATGGACCCCGTAGTATCATGAAGCCCGAATTCTTCGCTTTCGATTATCTCGTTTACCACGCTGTCCGGCAGATCCCTGCCGGACACGTCGCTTCCTACTCGCAGCTGGCCCGCCTGATCGGCCATCCGGGCGCGGCCCGCGCCGTCGGCAACGCCCTGCATAAAAATCCGGACGGCTTCCGCACGCCCTGCTTCCGCGTCGTGAACGCGCAGGGCTTTTTAAGCGGCGCCTTCGCATTCGGAGGCATCTGGGAGCAGCGCGACCGCCTGCGCGCCGACGGCATCGAGGTCGTCAATTTCCGCGTCGACATAAAGAAATATCAGTGGGACGGATCCGGCTACGAGCCGCCCCGCCCCTGAAGAACGCCTTTTCCGAAAATGCCGAAAAGCGCGCATCCCCGAAAACCCTTTCTTGCATCGCGGCCCGAAACGCGATATACTACAGGGTAATTGAAAAATCTCAGCGAAACGTCTCAGGAGGTACTTATGAACGTTGTCGACCGTTTTCTGAAATACGTCAGTTTTGATACCACGTCCGACGAAGAGAGCCTGACGGTTCCTTCCACCCCGAACCAGAAGCTGCTGGCCGCCTACCTTGCGGAAGAGTTAAACGCCCTGGGCCTTTCCGGCGTCCGCATGGATGAGACCGGCTACGTTTACGGTTTTCTGCCGGCCACGCCCGGCTGCGAAAAGCTGCCTGCCATCGGCTTCATTTCCCACATGGATACGTCGCCGGCCGTCTCCGGCGCGAATATCAAGCCCCGCCGGGTACTGTACGAGGGAGGAGATATCGTCCTGAATCCGGACGTTGCCATCAAGGCTTCCGTCTTCCCCTTTATGGAGAAGTATATCGGCCAGGAGCTGATCGTGACCGACGGAACGACCCTGCTCGGCGCGGACGATAAGGCCGGCGTGGCGGAGATCGTCACCGCCATGGAGACGCTGACCGCGCATCCGGAGATCCCGCACGGCCCGCTGGCCGTCGGCTTTACGCCGGACGAGGAGATCGGCTGCGGCGCGGACCATTTCGACGTGGAAGGCTTCGGCTGCGACTTTGCCTACACCGTGGACGGCGGCGCCCTGGGCGAGATCGAGTACGAAAACTTCAACGCCGCCGGCGCGAAGATCAACTTCCACGGCGTCAATATCCATCCCGGCAGCGCGAAGAACAAGATGAAGAACGCGGTCCTTCTGGCCGCCGAGTTCATTTCCCTGCTGCCGCCCGCCGAAACGCCTGCCCACACCGAAGGCTACGAAGGCTTCTTCCATATCGGCGAGATCGGCGGCAACGAAACACTGACGACTCTCAAGATGATCATCCGCGACCACGACCGCGAAAAATTTGAAGCCCGCAAGCTTCTGGTCCGCCGCACCGCCAGCTTTATGAACGAGCGCTACGGCGCCGGCACCGTCAAGCTGGAGCTGGCCGACAGCTACTACAACATGAAGGAAAAGATCCTGCCCGTGATGCACGTGATCACCCGCGCGGAAAACGCCATGCGGGCCGCCGGCGTGGAGCCGGTCACGGTCCCCATCCGGGGCGGCACGGACGGCGCCAGACTCTCCTACATGGGCCTGCCCTGCCCGAATCTTTCCACCGGCGGCGAAAACTTCCACGGCGTGCACGAATTCGTCTCCATTCCCGCCATGGAAAAGATGGTGCAGGTCGTCATCAATATCGCGCGCGCACAGTAAGGAGTCCGGCTGCTTATGAGCAAGATCGACCGTCTGACCCTGAAAAAGAGCCTTCCGCTGCTGCTCTGCCTGCTGCTCTGCCTGGCGGCCGGCCTCTGGTTCAGCCTGAAAAAGCAGGGTCTCTTCATCGACGAGATTTATTCCTACGGCCTCTCCAACAGCGAATACGCCCCGTTCATCAAGGATTTAAAGGGCGGCAGCGTGGCGGGACAGACCTACACCCGCCAGGATCTGATGGATTACGTGGCCGTGCAGGACGGCGAGAGCTTCGGCTTCTTCCAGTCCGTCTATTACAATCAGGAGCAGGACGTGCATCCGCCCCTGTATTATTTCCTGCTGCATCTGATCAGCGCCTTAACGCCGAACGCCATGACGAAATGGACCGGCCTGGCGCTGAACTATCTCTTCTTTCTTGGTACGCTGCTGCTGATCTTCGCCATCGGGCGGCGGATCTTTGAGCGCCCGGCTTCGGTGTATGCCGCCGTGCTCTGCTACGGCCTGAGTTCGCTCGCGCTCTCCGCCCTCAACATGATCCGCATGTATATGCTGCTCTCCTTCTTCAGTGCCCTGCTGGCGTATTTCCTGGTCCGCTTTAACGAAGCGGAGGAGAACGGCCTTTCCGCGAAGAAGCGCTGGGGCTTCCTGATCCTTTTCGCCCTGACGATCACCGCCGGTCTGCTGACGCAGTATTATTTCGTGTTCTACGCCTTCTTCCTCTGCCTGGTCTATCTGATCCGTTCGCTCCTGCAGAAAAACTGGAGCCGCGCGCTGCGCTTTTCCTTAGCGTCGCTGGGCGGCGTCGGGCTGATGGTCCTGATCTTCCCGGCCGTGATCCGCCATCTGACCAGCGGGACGCTGGTCTCCGGGGACAACGCGCTGGACAACCTCTCCAACTTCTCCCGCTGGGCCGAACAGCTGAAGTACTATCTGATCGGCAGCGAGGTCCGGCTCTGGGCCGGCGTGCGGCTGGCGCTTATCTGCCTGATCGTCTGCCTGATCTTCGGCAAGCGCTTTTTTGCCCGCAAAAAAGCCGGCGAAGCAAACTTCACCGGCCTGTGGCTGGCGCTGCCCGCGGGCTTCGCCATGATCCTGATCGCGATCGTTTCCCCCGTGCAGACCCTGCGCTATATCTGGTCACTGGCGCCGGCGCTTTCCCTCGGCGCCGCCTGGCTGCTGGATCAGGCGCTGGCCGTCCTGCCCGAGCGGAAGCTTTCCGCCCGCGTTTCCTTCCTGCTGCAGCTGGCCGCCTTCGGCGTGCTGGTCCTCTTAAGCGTCTGGAAGGTCCGCCAGTTCCGGCCGGATTATCTCTATCCGGAGATGCCCGCCATGAACGAAGCGATAGAGGCCGAGATCGAAAAGGGCGCCGCCTGCCTGTATCTGACGAACGATTACTACTCGCCGCTGACGCAGGATCTGGCGCAGCTGGCGCTCTTCGATCAGTTCTACGCGGCGGATTCGATGGAGAGCGACGGCGTAAAGGCGTATCTGGCGTCTCAGGGCGATCCTTCCCGCCTCGTGGTCTTCGTGGATACCGACGAGTTCTGGTCCAGCGGCTTCAACGCCGAAGAACTGCTTTCGGCCTACGTTGCGCAGAGCGCCTATCAGAGCGCGCGTCAGCTTTACGCCTTCGGCCTGTCCGAGACCTGGGTGCTGGAAAAATAAGGCCGTTCCGCCACGCAAAAAGCGGCGCTGCAAAGGCCGCCCCTCGTAAGAAAGTTTTATAGTTTCCAGGAATGGCATGATCTTCGGGTCATGCCATTTCCTGTGTCATCAGTTCACTCAGCGGGATGAACCCGATCAGATC
>JAEEGF011020981.1_pt1 | contig 43856 bp, 34 predicted proteins | sample 9134171 | NCBI WGS metagenome assembly JAEEGF01 (sample SAMN16246542, study PRJNA631951) | gut metagenome | biome: gut microbiome; feature: rumen; material: AP-attached | host: Bos | place: Iran: Karaj | collected 2018-10 | reverse complement strand
CTGACGAGGATGTTGATACGGAGACCAGGGGATTCGAAGTGGGCGTATCCGACTTTATCAGGAAGCCGTTCAATCCCGATGTTCTTCTCAGAAGGATCGACAACATCATGTCGAACTCACAGGAGATGCATGACCTTAAGAGCGAAGCAACGACCGACAAGCTGACCGGCATGCTCAATAAGGGCGCGACCGGAGTCGAGCTGTCCAGGATGTGCTCTGATACCACGGGCTGCCTCATGATGATCGACCTCGATTCGTTCAAGCTCGTAAACGATATATACGGTCATGAGATGGGCGATAAAGTCCTTATCTCATGCGCTGACATAATCAAGCGCAATGTTCCCGAAGGAAGCAAATGCGGAAGGATCGGCGGAGACGAGTTCACGGCCTTTGCCGCAGGAATCACCACGGAATCCGCAGTCGCCGATATCGCCCGGAAGATCAACGAAGAGATCACCGCGAGTGCGAAGGAGCTCATGGGAGACGATATGAGCATCCCGCTGGGCGCTTCCATAGGCGGAATATTCGTACCCAGATACGGCAACGACTACACGTCACTTCTCAAGCTGGCCGATAAGACTCTCTATACCGTCAAAAAGAACGGCAAGCACGGCTACGGACTCTATGACGACGAAGCAGACGATGAGGAAGGAACAGGCACACTGGACATCAGCGCCATATCCGAGATCCTCGGTGAGAGATCCATCCAGGATGTGGCTCTGCAGCTCGACAAGGAATCGTTCTCCCCTGTCTACCGCTATGTCATGAGATACATAATCAGACATCACATCAACGCATGTAAGGTGCTGTTCACCCTTGCGCCCGCGAGCGGCAAGAGCGACACCGATTTCTACGATAATGTCGATGAATTCGGAAACCACATAAGAAGCTCGCTGCGTAAATCCGACATATTCATGAGGAATCACAAGAACCAGTACTTCGTATTCCTCACCGACATCAGGTCGGATTCCATCGAGAAGGTCGTATCCAACCTGATCAACAACTGGCACAACAAGAATTCCGAAGAACTCATTATCACGCATGAGACTGAGTTCATAGGAAGCAAGCAGGAAGTCGCGCACAACGGCGAGCCGAAGCGTGTAATCGTGGTCGATGACGACGTCATCAATCTCCAGGTCGCAGGCAAGATATTAAGCTCCGGCGGCATCCATGTCACTGCGCTCAAGTCAGGCACGGCTCTCCTTGAATATCTTGAGAAAGAGAATAACCTGCCGAACCTCATCATGCTCGACGTTAAGATGCCGGGCCTGAGCGGATATGAGACGATCAAGAAGCTCCACTCCCTGGATTCGGCAGCAGCCAATATCCCCGTCGTCTTCCTCACGGCAGACGAGAGCGAAGGAGCAGAGAAAGAGGGACTCTCCCTCGGTGCAATGGACTTCATAAGGAAGCCATTCGTACCCGAAGTACTGCTTATGCGCATTAACAATCTGATAGAGCTCGTCACACTGCAGAAGAGCCTCTACGATGAGATAGAAGAGAAGAAAAGAGAATTACAGATGAGAGGGTGACCTGTATGAGTACCAACGACAAGGACCTGTTCCAGACTTCGCACCTTACGATCCTGATAAGCTATTCCATATTCGCGGCGATACTTATCGCAGAGTCGCTGCTCCTCGGCTGGGAGAGATGGCCGCTCCTTATCATCGCTTTCGGCATAATAGCCGCATGGATACTTCACATCAGGCACAACACTCCTTCAGAGGTCCGTCTGTGGCTCTATGCCATCCTCATGATGGGGTGTTTCTTCTTCTACGGGATTCATCAGACAAGCACCTTCGACCTGGCGCTGGTAATGGCAGCCATAATAATGATCCACACTCTGACAGGACGTAAGTCACTCATCACGCTCTGCCAGTTCACTTTCTACATGACAATGGCTTACGAGCTGATCAACATGGTCCTCGCAGGAACCGTGTTCGATGCTCTCCTTATCTCGAGGACTATCCTTCACCTCGTCATGATCTTCTTCATCGGAAAGTTCTCCAAGATCATCATCGACAAGTGGATGCAGGTACTGGGCAAGTCCAAGTACGAGGTCGAGCAGCTTACCGAAGCTACCGAACATCTGAATGACTTTCTCGCCAACGTATCTCATGAGCTGCGTACTCCGGTCAATGCGATCATCGGACTTACGAGCCTTTGCATCGAGAAATCCAAGAACCGCGAGGTCGAGAATGACCTTATCGCGGTAAGGGATTCCGGACGCAAGGTCGCAGAACAGATCAGCGATATCCTGGACTACTCCGAGATCGACCGTAAGAAGGCGGTATGCAATACCGAAGACTACATGCTCTCATCGGTGCTCCACGATCTCGTCACCGACCTGAAGCACTACAAATCCAAGAACGTCGAGCTCATCATCGACGTTGACCCTTCCATCCCCGCAGTCATGAATTCTGACGTCGCCAAGATCAAGAAGATCTTAAGGGCGCTCATCACGAACGGCCTTAAGTACACTTCCGAAGGCGGTGTCTATGTTAGGATCACGACCGAGCCGCACGATTACGGCGTCAACCTCTGCGTCGAGGTAACGGATACCGGCAAGGGCATGACCGATTACGAGCTCGAGAAAGTCTATGACAGCTTCTACCAGGCAGATTCCGGCAGAGCACGTCAGGGCGGCGGACTCGGTCTGGGCCTCGCGATCACATCCGGTTTTGTCTCGCTGCTCGGAGGCTTCATGACGATCGAAAGCAAGCCTGACATTGGTACCACCGTGCATGTCAGCATCCCGCAGAAGGTAATAGATCCCGTCAGCTGCATGTCCGTGGCGGCTCCCGATAAGCTGTGCCTCGGTGCGTTCCTGCATTTCGAGAAGTACGATAATCCGGCGGTAAGAGATTACTACAATTCGATGGTCCTCAACATCGTTAAGGGACTGGGAGTACAGATGCACCGCGTAAACAACGCGGAGAACCTGAAGCTCCTGCATAACTCAGTTCATCTGACGCACCTGTTCATCGCAGAAGAAGAATATAACGACAATGTCGACCTCATAGAAGATCTTGCAAAGGAGATGGTAGTTGCCGTAGTTGCGAACGAAGGCATGGTCCTGCCGAAGAATACTCATGTTAAGATCCTCCCCAAACCGTTCTACTGCTTCCCCGTCGTCTCCATCCTGAATTCGACGAAGGACAGCAAGGAAGAGACCATAAAGCGTCTGCGCTGCGACGGCGTAAGGGCGCTAGTTGTAGATGACGAGTCGATGAACCTCGTCGTGGCAAGGAGCATCTTCGGAAGATACGGAATGAAGGTGTTCACCGCAATGTCCGGACAGGAATCCATCGATATCTGCCGTGAGAGAGTCTTCGACATCATCTTCATGGACCACATGATGAGCGGCATGGACGGTGTCGAGGCGATGAAAAGGATAAGAACGGATGTAGCAGGCCTTAACGGCACCGCACCTATTGTCGCTCTCACTGCCAATGCGATGAGCTCTGCCAAGCAGATGTTCCTGTCCGAAGGCTTTGACGGCTTCGTAAGCAAGCCTGTCGAGACGGACGAGCTCGAGCGCGTATTGAAGCAGGTACTTCCCAAGTCTGCAATATCCTTTGTGAACGAAGACGGCAGTGAGATCGAGGCGCACGAAGAGGTCGAAGAGCCGGCACCTGCGCCTGCTGAGGCAAGCGACTTCATAACTGATCTTCGCAAGAGCGGAATAGATACCGATGCAGGTCTTAAGTACTGCGTCGGAGACAAGGATTTCTATAAGTCACTGCTCATCCAGTTCGCTTCGGAAGCAGCAGATAAGATCGCTTCCATGAAGAAGTATCACTCTCTTAAGGACTGGCACAATTACGAGATACTCGTACATGCACTTAAGAGCACATCGAAGATGATCGGCATATACGATCTGTCGGAGAAAGCCAAGTCTCTCGAGATGGCAGCGAAAAACAACGACGAGACATACATACTCGGCAATCACGAAGCCATGATAAGAGATTACGATGACGTCACGGCTGTCATCAGAGAGCAGCTCATAACCGGCGCTCCCGACGATGACGGAGACGTGCTCGAATTCGCGCCCGAAGAGAACGGAGGTGACAAGGTATGAAAGACATGCTGAGAGTTATCTTCAAGCCTTCCACGCTTGACCGCGATGCAGTCAGGTCCGCCTACTACGAATCGGTCAGGCCGACGTTCGTCACGATGATCATCACGCTCATCGCAGCGATCACATTCCTCGTCCTGACATTTGCATACCCGCCTTACTTCGGCGGCACGACGGTGCTGTATCACCAGATCTGCTATGTCTGGGTAATACTCATAGCATTCATATGGATCATCGGTGCACACCATGCGCTGAAGGACTATGCTGCCAGATACCGCATTGTATACGGGCTCAATCACTTCATGGGCGTGTCGCTCTATGTCTGGGTCATCTGTCTGATGATCGTCAACTACATGGCAAGAGGAGCCGTCGACACCACTCTGTTCATGACGGTCGCGCTGGTAGTCCCTCTGTGCGTATACCTTAATCCGCTGGCTTACATATCTGTTGCAATACTGTCCAACATCGCCGTAATCTCTTTCCTCTACTATGCACTCTCAAAGGGATCGATCGAATCGAACGAGCTTGCCAACTTCATCATCTTCGCAGTATTCGAGATAGTCATGGGCATCATAATGACCTACACGAAGTTCAGGCTCAACGAGCAGCTCGTTACCGCGGAGAGACAGCGTAAAGAGATCTATATGCTCAACAAGTCACAGACGACGTTCTTCTCCAACATGAGCCACGAGATCAGGACTCCGATCAACACCATCATCGGACTCAACGAGATGATCTTAAGAGAAGACGTCAGTGATGAGGTCATCGAAGATGCCGTCAACATCAAGGCTGCCGGCAACCTCCTCCTCAACCTCATCAACGATATCCTCGACATGAGCAAGTTCCAGTCCGGAAGCATGCAGCTGCTTATCGAGCCGTACCGCACCGGAGATATGCTCTCAGACATCGTCGGCATGCTCTGGATCAGAGCGAAAGACAAGAAGCTCGACTTCAACGTCGACGTATCACCAGACATCCCTGCCGAACTCGTCGGTGACGAAGTAAGGATCAAGCAGGTCCTGATCAACGTTATCAACAATGCCATCAAGTACACCAAGGAAGGCTCTGTCTCACTCACCGTATCCTGCGAGAAGCACGAGGATAAGACGTGCACCATGATATACACTGTCTCGGATACGGGTATCGGCATCAAGTCCGAAGATATCCCCTACCTGTTCTCCGCATTCAAGAGAGTTGACGAGACGAGCACGAAGCACATCGAAGGAACGGGCCTCGGCCTGTCCATCGTAAAGCAGCTCGTGGATCTCATGGGCGGCAAGATCACGGTAAACAGCATCTACAAGAAGGGTTCGACATTCATCATCGAGATCCCTCAGAGGATCGAGCGCGACGGAACAGTTGGTACATACGACTTCAACAAGTCAGGCAGTGCCGACAAGCAGAAGAAATATGCTCCGAGATTCGAAGCGCCTGAGGCACGCATCCTCGTCGTTGACGATAACGAGGCAAACCTCATGGTCGTAAGGAAACTCCTCCGCGATACAAAGGTAAGAGTCGACACGGCAGCCAGCGGCGCAGAAGCACTCCGCAAGACTCTCAACATCAAGTACAACGTTATCTTCATGGATCACCTGATGCCGGAAATGGACGGTATCGAATGCAGAAGGAAGATCAAGGAACAGACGGGCGGCAGATGCCGCGAGACTGCAATAGTAATACTCACCGCCAATGCCGACGAAGAGAACAGAGCCCTCTATCAGAGAGAGAATTTCGACGGATACCTGGCTAAGCCTGTCAGCGGCGAAGCACTCGAGAACGAGCTGTTCAGCCACCTGCCGAAGGAAATCGTGAAGATCACCGGCGACAGGAGCGAGATCGCACAGGAGTCCGTCTCCTGGATGTCAGGCGCCAAGAAACGCAAGAGCATCGTCATCACGACGGAGAGCGTTGCCGACCTCACTCCCGAGCTCATAGAGAAGTACGGAATAGCGGTCATACCGCACAAGGTCCGCACGGACGAAGGTCTGTTCAAGGACGGCAAGGAGATCGAGACCCTGGGCATACTCAAATACATGGAAGACCCCAAGCATACTGTCCTGCCTCAGAGCCCTGATGTCAGGGAGGTCGAAGAGTTCTTCGCCAAGCAGCTCGCATACGCTAACAACATCATCCACATCTCGATCTCAAGCAAGATCGAGCACAGCGGATACGGACCGTCGCTCGAGGCATCCAGGTCCTTCGACAACGTGTTCATCATCGACTCCGGACATCTGTCCAGCGGTCAGGGCATCATGGCCATAATCGCTGCCAAGATGGCCGAAGAAGGTCTGTCAGCAGAACAGATAGTAAGCGAACTCGAAGCTTACAAGAAGAAGATCCACACGAGCTTCATCGTAGATAATCTCGACTTCCTCGCAAGAACGGGCCAGGTAAGGAGCGGTACTGCGAACATCGTAAAGTCGCTCATGGTCCGTCCCGTGCTCAAGCTGCGCAAAGGCGTAATGGGCGTCGGAATGATCTATTTCGGTGCGAGAGAAGCCGCGTGGAAAGCATATATCAATTCCGTCCTGTCCAATGCCGCAAAGATCGACACGAGCATTCTGTTCGTTACTTCCGTAGGTCTTACCAAGCGTGAGACGGATTGGATAAGAGAGCAGATCGAGAAGGTAATGGATTTCGATGAGATATACTTCAAGCAGGCCTCCCCTGCCGTATCGGTCAACTGCGGTCCCGGCACGTTCGGACTTTTGTATGTGGAGAAGAAGTAGTATCATCAGTCGGGGTTATGGAGAACAGTGCCGTCTTACAAAACGATAATGCTTCGATAAAGTTCCGCAGGAATTCACGCACACTGGTGGATCTCGGAACAGGCATCATCATATTCGGATTCTGGTCCATAGTTAAGCTCGCGACCTACACCCTGCTCGAGATCCCGATCTACGATCTGTCCGAATACGACGGTCTTGATCAGACGGATCTTCCGATCATCATGGCTGTACTGTATGTCATGCTGGCCGCAGACGTAATAGTCAGGCTCATTGTTGGACTCAATGCGCGTGCCGAAGGACGCGGCAGGAGCAGATCTGCTTTCTATCTTGTCTTCAATCTGTGGATGATCTTCTTCGGGATATTCAATGTGGGCTCCATCGTCTGGCAATGTTTCGAGGTCGGATATACCGAGGCACTCTTCGATTATCTGCTCATGCTGTTCATGGAAGCCTCTTCACTTGCAATCACGATAGAAGTCTATGCAGCTGCCCTAAGTGTGCGGCGTTACAAACTCAGAGAACTCCGGAGGAGATATAAACTTCGTGCAGGCTGACTTTCACTACTATGCCACATATTGTGCGGCCTTCCTCGCAGGATATTCTCATGAGGAAGCTCTGACCATCTGCTACAGCGACCAGTTCGTCGACTGCTGTACAAAGACTTTCCTAAAGTCAGTAAAGGCATCCGTTCACGCTGCGACCAGTCAGACACAGGCCGAGCTCCTCGACATGAACACCGACCTGATCGGCCTTCAGGACATAACGAGGATATGGGCGTCGTTCCATTTTCTTCCCCGTGATCTTAATGCTGCGACTCCGCGGGCGAGCAGGGACTACAGGAACAAATACCGCCTTATATGCGGCCCTAACGGTGCTCTGTTAAAAGATACCGTCGATCTCGCTTCGGGCAGGAGCCTTCAGCACATCGGGATCGCGATGCATGTCCTGGCTGACACATGGGCACATCAGAACTTCGCGGGGACGCCGTCGCTCGCGATCAACAACACGGATAATCACTTCAGCGAGCTAATGCCCGACGGAACGATGCGTCCCATCTTCTTCAAGCACGCGCCCGGTGCTTCCGATGATCTCGAGAAGAGCCGGTATAACAGCACGGTCTTCAACACGAGCGAGAACAGTATCCTGAACCTGGGACACGGTCACGCAGGGCATCTCCCAGATTACAGCTTCATCAGATATAAGTACATGCCGGCGTGGGATAATTACCGCGAGTGTCTCAAAGATAATCCCGCAGATTATTACAAGGCTTTCTGCCAGATGATCTATGCGATGAGATGTCTTAGGGGCTCTCAGGACTTCGAGCTAAACACCTATGACGAGGAGACGGTCAGACCTTATCTGTATTCCATAAGGACGATAATAACCAAGCGCCAGCCTGATGCCTCATCAGACTGGAAGGATCTTGCATATGAGCTGACAGGTCAGCTCGTGCCTGATTTTGACGTGGAAAGATATGCCGAAGAATACCGCTCTGCCGCCCCTGAAGCCAAAGACGACACATTCCTCGGCAGGTTCATCCTGGCCTCCCTTGCCCAGAAGAGCATGATCACGAACAAGATATTCAAGTCAGGCAATCTTCTGGCCGGATTCTCGGTCGATTACGATAAGCACGGCGCTGCCGGGATCAGGGATTATCTTAAGCTCGTTTCTTCGAACCGGAGGGCCGGCACATGAGCAAGAAGAAACGTGTGTGGAATATAATAGTTGCCATATTCATGATACAGAGCGCCCTGTTCCTCATGATCATTCCCGAGATCGCCTTCATGATCATCGCGATGTTTGTCGGTATGATGCTCACATTCAGAGGCATAAAGTTCCTTTTCTATTACTCCACGCATGCCTGTCACATGATCGGAGGCAAGAAGATCCTTCTGGTCGGTCTTCTTATGTTCGATGTGGGAGTATTCTCCATCTCGCTCCTTGATCAGGCTCAGATGATAATGATCTTCTATGTTGTTGCGATCCATCTCGTGGCGGCGGTGCTGAATTTCGCGCGCGCCGTAAGCAACAGAGGTGACGGGAATCCCGGATGGAAGATCGATCTGGCGCAGGGCATCGGCAATGTTGCCCAGGTAGTGCTGTGCCTTATCTTTGCAGGTTTCGTCGAGATCCCGGTATTCATATACTGTGCCGGTGTCATCTACTCGGCGATACTGAAGATCATCTCTTCGTGCAAGAAGACTGCCATCGTCTACGTTCAGTAAAGTATATTCCCGCAAAATAAACGCGACGCGTTGACCGCGCCGCGAGTGGAGAGGGGTATGAAGTTATCGTCTCAGATTCAGATCGAGATAAGAGCCTTGTGCCTTCTTTGCTCTTTTCCCCAGGAACTAAGCTCGTTAATAATGGGAATCAGCCTTCTTCCTGTATATGTAAGACGATACTTAACCTTGTAATCTCCGCCTTCTTCTGCGAGGACACGCTTGATGATGCAGTCCTCTTCGAGCTGGCGAAGGATCTTGATGAGTACAAACTGATTCATTCCGTTGAAACTGTCAAGGATCTCAGTAAACTCAGCACTCATCACTTCGTTGAGGAGCAGGATGACAGATGTCTTCTTGTGATTGCCGATAAGATTAAGAGTATAGAATACCGGGAAAGGTCCGGTAATAGATTCGTCAGCGTAAGAGGTAACTGAAGTTCTATCGTATGTACTCTGAACAGTAGTAAGCATATCTCTCTCCTCCTCATTGATTTATATCCTGATGAGCTAATAATACTCAATTGTGAAGAAATTGTCAACAAGATGTAAACGAAATATTTATTAAATGTCAGAATTATTAACAAAAATGGGAGCGGTTGCGCACAAAGCCCGTTTTTCAAGGCTTCGCAGAGCCTTGATTTTATTGAGACAGCGCGATTTTCTGTTGAATTCGCTGCCGGTCAGCGGAATTTTTTCCGTGTTTTGCGCTACCAAAACGGAAATTCTGTTCATAAATTGGTCATAAGTTCATTTTTGCCCTCCTTAAGGGCTCTCTTACACCCCTGCTATCCCCTGCAACACCATAGCGGAAAGGCGCGGAGCGGTATATAATCTGTATTCTTATAATAAATATGGTGTATAATACATAGGCTTTAGGCGGTCATGCCCGGAAAAGGAGGTTCGATTATGAACGATTACATCAAGCAGATCTCAGACAGGATCAGAGAACTCAGGGACATCCTTGATATCGATGTCGAAGATATCTCACGTCAGATCGGCGTTACTCCTGACGAGTATCTCGCCTTTGAGACAGGCGCAAAGGAGATCCCCATCAGCCTTCTCTACAAGGTCGCTGAGGTGTTCAAGGTCGACCCTACCGTCCTTATGACCGGCGATGTGCCCCGTATGGACGACTACACGGTCGTAAGAGGCGGCAACGGCGTCAAGGTCGAGAGGTATCCCGGCTATTCGTTCAGCGCCCTCGCATTCAACTACAAGCACCGCCAGATGGATCCCATGATGGTTACCCTGTCCAAGTCCGATAAGGCTGAGCTCGTACGCCACGGCGGTCAGGAGTTCAACTATGTCATCGAGGGTGCGATCAAGGTCATCGTCGGCGACAAGGAATTTACTCTCGAGGCAGGCGATTCCATCTATTTCAATCCTGAGAAGCCTCACGGACAGAGAGCTGTTACCGAGACGGCTAAGTTCATTACCATCATCAACGGTTAATCACTTCAAGGAGTTAAAGGTCATATATGAGTTTATTGGAAAGATTTGTTGAGAGAGTTGACTTCGACAGTTACGAGGATTTTGTTCAGAACTTCAAGATCAAGGTCCCCGAGAACTTTAACTTCGGATTCGACGTCGTCGACGAATATGCAAAGAACGAGCCCGAGAGGGAAGCACTTATCTGGTGTGATGACGACGGCAACGAGAAGCATTTCACTTTCAAGGACATAAGCGAGAAGAGCAACCGCGTCGCAAACATGTTCAAGGGCCTCGGCATCAGGAAGGGCGACAGAGTCCTCATGATCTTACGTCAGCGTCCCGAGGTATGGTTTACGATGGTCGGCCTTCACAAGCTCGGCGCAGTCGTAATCCCCGCTACTTTCCAGCTTGAATATCATGATATCGTTTACCGCTGCAACGCAGCCAACGTTAAGATGGTCGTCTGTGCAGACGACCAGTGGATCGTAGATAACGTCAACAGCGCACGTCCCGACTGCAAGACAGTCGAGATCTGCAGCGTCATCGGAGAAGCACCCGAGGGATGGAGATCCCTGACGGATGATATCGATGCCGCTTCCCCTGTTTTCGAGAGGCCCACGGGAGACGAGGCAACTCACAACGAAGATCCCATGATCATCTACTTCTCATCCGGCACGACCGGCGAGCCCAAGATGATCCTCCACGACTATCTCCTGCCCCTCGGCCACATCGTTACGGCTAAGTACTGGCAGCAGGTATATGACGGCTGCAGACACCTCACACAGGCAGATTCAGGCTGGGCTAAGTTCGCATGGGGCAAGATCTACGGACAGTGGATCGCAGGCGCCATCAACGTTACCTTTGATACGCAGGGCAAGTTCAGCGCCCAGAAGATGCTCGAGATAATCGAGAGACTCAAGCTGAATTCATTCTGCGGACCTTCCACCATCTACAGATATCTCATCCAGGAAGATCTGTCCAAGTATGACTTCTCTTCCATCAAGCACTGCTCCATGGCAGGCGAGCCTCTTAACCCTGAGGTCTTCTACAAGTGGAAGGATGCTACCGGTCTTGAGATAAGAGAAGGCTTCGGCCAGACAGAGGGAAGCGTCCTCTTTGCAAACTTCCCCTGGGTAGACGTTAAGCCCGGTTCCACGGGCAAGCCCACACCGCTGTATGACATCCAGCTCCTGGACGACGACGGCAACCCCGTCGAGGACGGTATCGTAGGCAACGTTATCATCAAGAACGCTTCCTCACATCCGACAGGACTGTTCAAGGAGTATTATCAGAACCCCGAAGCCATGGCTGACCAGTGGCCGGGTGCAGACTACAACACGGGTGATACCGCCTGGAGGGATCCGGACGGCTATATCTGGTTCGTAGGAAGGAACGACGATGTCATCAAGTGCTCCGGCTACCGTATCGGACCTTTCGAGGTCGAGAGCGCCCTCATGACACATCCCGCGGTACTCGAGTGTGCGGTAACTTCCGTACCCGACCCGATGAGAGGACAGGCTGTTAAGGCTACGATCGTGCTTACAAAGCAGTACAAGGGCCAGGAATCACCCGAGCTCATCAAGGAACTGCAGAATCACGTTAAGCATGCGACTGCACCTTACAAGTATCCCCGAGTAATCGAGTTCGTAGACGATCTCCCCAAGACATCGAGCGGAAAGATAATGCGTAAGGTCATCAAGAAGGCCGACGAGGAGAAATACCGCCAGGCTCAGAACAATACGTAATCGATCACCGAGAACGCAGTAACAAAGACTATTGCAGCGGAGAAGACGGCAGACGGCCACTTCTTCGCTGTTTTATCTGCGAAGTAACCTGCCGCGACAAACAGCATGGTAAGCGGTGCTGCTATATATCTCGCACTGACAGAACACAGAGCCGGATATTGGAATGCAAACATGTATATCGATGCGACGGGCACGGCAAAAAGCAGCCCGAGCAGGAGCTTGACCGGCAGCTTGATCTTCCTGTCTGCCACAAATCTTACCAGCAGATAGAACGCGAACAGGTATAAGAGCCAATAGCTCCAGAGAAGTATCATGGGAGTAACGGGGTCCGGATTAAGGAGCAGTCCCTCGTCAAAGGTCTGAGACTGTATGATCTGGCCCAGGATGGAAGGCTGATCTTCAGGATGGAAAATATCGAGCTTCCAAAGCGTAAGCTGTTTCAGGGACGGCAGACCGAGTCTCGCGATGACAGGGATATCGCCCGTGTACTGAGGCTGTCTCCCGACGACCGCCGGGACATAACTGAACGGGACCTTGTACATGACATAGTTTCTTATGACCCAGGACAGGCCGAGCGGAACTGACACTGCCAGGAATGCGCCATACTGCCCTGCAAGCTTCTTCCTGCTCTCGCTGTCCTGCTCCTTCTCGAAGAACGCACAGGCAAAGACAGCGCCCAGTGCGGGGCTTATCAGAACGGCCGACGTCTTCGAAAGTATTCCGAGAGCAAGGAACAGACCCGTCAGAACGATATCCTTCAAGGTCCGCTTCTTATACCAGATGATCACCCTGTGCACCGCCAGCAGACAGAACAATGTCATGATGCAGTCATTGTTGATCTCGACTCCGAGCGTAAGATAGATCGGGCTGAAAGCAACCAGCAGCATAAGCAGCATCGTCATCTTCGCCGAGATCTTAAGCTCGTTCAGTATCTTATAGAGCACATATATGCACAGGAAAGCAAACACCATGTTGAGCTGCTGAAGTATCTCATAGCAGATGATCTCCGGCACTCCCAGCTTCTCTGCAATCCCCTTTACCAACGCCCCGAAAACATAGAACACCGGCGGATGGTAGAACTGCGGGGGGAAGTCGTTATACTCGGTTATCACAGGCGGGAGGGACAGATGCTCTATGATGTAGTTGATATAACCCAGATGTCCCGTAGGTCCTATCACGAACGGATTGACTTCCAGAACCTGCAGATCGTGGTCTGTCACGCAGAAGATCTTCTTGATCGCATAGAACATCTTCAGGATGAACGAAATCAGGAGGATATAGTCCGTATAATGTTTGTAATCGTGCTTGTCTCTCACTTGCCGGTATCCTGTCCGCTGCCCGCGATGGCTTCTATCATCTTCATATACCGGCCCTTCATATCGATGCCCGAAGATCTGAACTGCGGGACATAGCCGTCGTAATAGAGCATCGGCTCCAAATCTATGCAGGATGTGTTCCCTATCTGGGTCAGCAGATCCAGTTCCCTTCTGACTGCCAGTTCGAGGAGCTGCGGGATCTTCTCGGCACCGTTCTTCTTAAGATCGAGATATACATTCTCTGTCTCTTCCAGACTGTCCCAGAGAGCTCCGGAGAAATCCGCATCAGAACGCATGGTATACAGAGTCCTTATGAATTCCGAATATGCTTCTATCACATCGGTCTGGGCGGCACCTACCGTATCAGACAGTCGGAGGAAAGCACACAGGCTGTTAAGCGGCTCTCTCTGCCTTATGCCTCCGAACACGGCGAGCGAATTGATCTGTTTGAGAAGCTCGGACATAGCTGTCATCAACCATCCTGTTCAACAGTAATATAGTCGTATCCCAACTCGATAAGTTCCTCAATACTCAGGTTCTCAAAACTTCCGTAAATACTTTCGCCACCATCATAACCGTGACAGATGAACACATCCAGGTCCTCTACATAAGCATCAAGATTATAGATGAATGTTCTTGGTTTGAATGTCTCCATAGAGAATACCGTTGAATAGCAGTCGACCGTTACGATGAATTCATCTTCGCCAAATAAGAAGTATATCGGATCATATTCATTTATCGCATAACAATCAAGTTTTGATTCAGATATAAAGGTACCATCCTCAGCATATCTTGCAAGTATGCCGACAGAGTATACTACAAGCAGTTCATCGTTATAATACTGCATCGCCATAGGATACCTGCCGTTCGTATCGATCGTCAGTATTTCTTCGTTATCAAGATCACTTACAATTATCATGCCTGTCTTTCCGCAGGCATATGCAGAGGAGTCTTCGTTCCAGGCATAACTCAGGATACTGCCGGCATTCTCTTCAATTAATTCGAAATCATCCTTTTTGAGGTCACCGAACAATACCGTACTGAAGGAATTATCCTTAAAGACTGCCAGCAAATATCTGCTGTCCGGAGACAGATATAACTCCGGGGTGATATAGCCATCAAGTATCACGTCCGTCTCATAAAGCGTCATATCATCTTTTTCAATATCATAGAGATAGATATATCCATTTGAAGAATCACATGCAAATATGCAGATGGCATTATCATTCATCGTAAAACACTTAAGATTACCCTTGCTGCATTTGTAAACGAGATCCATATCTCCGGAATCCACATCTACAGAATAAAGCTCGGTTGCGAAGTCATTTGTATCGGAATAGATGCCATCATCTATCAGGAAGATTTTCTCACCGTCAGCAGAAGCGCCGATAATCTCAGCACTATAGCTGTCTTTTGCATCTATCTCTGACGACCATTCGAGATCCCCGGTCTCGACATCGACCGCTCTCAAAGTGCAATTATAGTCAAGAGTAATGAAATAATTACCCGTTGAACAATAATCCGCGACAGATGTTTGGTCTGACAGCCCGCTGAATTCCATAAAACTGTCATCATAACAACGCGTATTGTATTCGATCAGATAATTATCTCCGCTACGAAGCGTGACAAATCCGACAGTGCCAAATGTCGCATTGATCAGATCCGACTGAATGATCTTCTCGTCAAAGTACTTAGATGCCACTGCCGTTTCGTCATCATAACTCAAATCAATACTGCAGTACTGGCCGTTAAAAAGGATCAACAACAGTGTGTAATCACCAGCCGAATAGCACGATACAAATTCAGCGGGAAGCTCAACAGTTCTGATCACTTCACCGGTATCGCTGTTGATGACCGTACATCTGTCACTGTATAAAGCCACCACGACTTCTGTAAGGCTGCCGTCTTCCTCCAGATAATTCATTATTACCAGTCTCTTGCTGACCGTAGGGGTCGTGTAGCAGTCCTCGGCAGACCAGATAGTCTTACCCGTCTCATGGTCGAACTTTTTGATATAGGCGGTACTTTCTGCCATTACCACAGTGTCTCCCAAACGGGAAGAATATGACTCCTGATCATCAATATACAGTACCGCAAAATCGCCGTCAGTCGTAAACCTGCATGAAAGCACAAGATAGAATGTTTCATCAAGTTTTGTATATTTGTCTTTTTCTATGTCATAGATATAAATCTCGCTGGATATATCAAAACCATCATTATCAACAGGGCAAACAAGTGCCACGCTGCTTCCATCCCCTCGAAGCCTGACATCGGAGAAATATATGCAATCCAGATCTGCGCATTTAATCTTCTTGATAACTTTTCCATCATTTGCATCTATTATCAAAACTCCATCGTCAAAGTTGGCAGTAAAGACTCCCGAATCCGGTGACGATGAAATACGATTTGTATAGTATAAGAATGTATCGGTTTCAAAATCCAGCTCGGTAGTCCATGCTTCTTCCCAATCGGAGGTATCGTAACCCGTTATCTTATTAGATGAAACAACAACAAATGTATGATCTCCAGCATATCCAAAGCCCAAAATAGCCTCTCCCGGATAACAGATCTCCGTAACCAGCCTATGAGTTCCTGCCTCCCACACTCTTATGTAGTTCGAACTATCAGCAGCAGCCAGGTACTGCTTATCATCACTTACGATAAAATCCACGATCGATGATTCCATCTCATATTTCCAAACAGGATCGCAGACCTTCAATCCCGGAGCATAATACACTCCAAGCGCATCAGATAAGGCTTTCCAGGCTTCGTCCGTAACAGGCATTTCCGGATTATCTTCAGAAGGCAGCCCCTTAAGTGCCATGTCTATCGCTTTGACCTTATCGTTATCTTCCAAAGCAAGTTCTGATTGAGCTGCATAGTTCTCCGACTGGTTTGTGAGAGCTTTGTTATAGTTAGTCTTGATCTGGGTAAGACTCCATGTCAGATAAGCCATGACTCCAATCGATACTGCGGCAGCAACCGCAGTGACAATGGCAGCACGTCTTATACGGTACTGTCTTCTTCTTCTCATGAGCTCATCATAAGAGCAGCCTATGATCGTCGCCGCTATCCTCGGGAGTTCTTCCTTGCGCGCCTGCTTGATCGGCAGTCTGTAATCACACGAGAGGGGCTCTATGACCTCCTCATATGTAATCTCCGAACCGTCATTAAGCGTTCTTGTGACTGTATCGTGTGTCAGTATCTCGGGAATGACATCTTCGGGCTCGCCATCGACAAGTACTGTAAGGATCTCCTTCTTTGTGTGGTTAATAAGGAATGTCTCGATCTCCTTCTGAACCCAGATCGACTCGCTCGTGTGCGTCGAGCACAGGACGATCAGATAATCCGAATGACCGAGGGCATAATCGATATCCTCGTTGAGATCGCTCGTAATAGGCAGTTCTTCCTTATCGCGGAAGATGCGTTCGATCCGCTTCTTGCCTGTCAGTTTCCTTATCTTATGAGGAATGTGGAAGCGTTCCAGCTGTGTCTGGACTTCCTTGGCGATCTTATTATCTTCCAATGAATGTCTGTACGATATAAACGCATTATACTTCTCGATCATTTATCTCTCCCAACCCGGGGTATCAGACCCGGTAATCCCTTCTTACTTATTGTTAAGATTCTTCGATTATATCATGAGAGATTTCCCAAATAAGTATTTGGCGCTTATAATAATAATATTATTACATGACAGGCGGTACACATATGCAGGCGATTATTCTGGCAGCAGGAATGGGCAAGCGCTTAAAGCACCTTACAAAGGACAAGACCAAGTGCATGGTCGAAGTGAACGGCAGAACCCTTATCTCAAGGACTCTGGACATCCTGGAAGCACAGGGGCTCAGCAGGATAATCATAGTCACCGGCTATATGGGAGACACACTGCGCAGTTATGTTGAATCCCTTAACATCAAGACACCTGTCGAATTCATCGACAACCCGATCTATGACAAGACCAATAACATCTACTCCCTGGCACTTGCCAAGGACAAGATGACCGAAGACGATACGCTTCTGTTCGAGTCTGACCTTATCTTCGAGAAGAGCGTCGTGGACAGGCTCGTGGCAGACCCGAGGCCCACGCTCGCTACCGTGGCGCATTTCGAGAGCTGGATGAGCGGTACGTGCCTCAAGATAGACAAGGAAGATAAGATATCGGACTTCATCCCCGGCAAGTATCTGGATTTCAGCGAGAAACACAAGTACTACAAGACAGTCAACATCTACAAGTTCTCGAAGGAGTTCTCCTCCAAGACCTACATGCCTTTCCTTACGGCATATGAACAGGCTGTCGGCGAGAACGAGTACTATGAGTCCGTCATCAAGCTGATCGCCATGCTCGAGAATACCGAGATACGCGTCATGAAGCTCGAGGGCGAGCGCTGGTATGAGATCGACGATGCACTTGACCTCGACATAGCAAGCTATATCTTTACCGAAGATCCGGTAGAGAAGTACAGACTCCTCGCCAGGCGCTACGGCGGTCACTGGCGTTTCCCGAAGCTGCTCGATTACTGCTATCTCGTAAACCCCTACTTCCCCACGGCGAGAATGGAGAACGAGATGGTATCCAACTACAGCACTCTCATGCGTCAGTACCCTTCCGGCATGGAGGTCAATTCTCTCCTGGCATCCGAGGTGTTCGGCGTAAGCCAGCAGAACATCCTGGTAGGCAACGGTGCTGCCGAGCTGATCAAGTCCCTGGCAGAAGACCATCTTACAGGCAGGACCGGAGTCATCAGACCTACCTTTGATGAGTATCCGAACAGGATGGTAAAGGACAATGTCGTTGCCTTCACGCCTTCTGACGAAGAGTTCAGATACGGGGCAGATGAGCTTATGGAGTTCTTCGCGGACAAGGACATCAACAATCTGGTCCTGGTAAACCCCGACAACCCGAGCGGCAACTACATTCCCGTATCGGATCTTCTGCGCATTGCTGACTGGTGCGAGGGCAGGGGCATCACTTTCGTTGTGGACGAGAGCTTCGCAGATTTTGCAGTAGGCTTCGGCACGGCAGACGAGATCACTCTCCTTCACGACGAGATCCTCGATAAGTATAAGAACCTGATAGTAGTAAAGAGCATCTCCAAGTCCTTCGGCGTACCCGGCTTCAGGCTCGGAGTGCTGGCTTCAGGCAATAAGGAACTCATAAGTGCACTTAAGAAAGAAGTCGCCATCTGGAACATCAATTCGTTCGGCGAGTTCTATATGCAGATATACGAGAAGTACAAGAAGAACTATATCTCTTCCCTTGAGAAGCACGGTAAGGCAAGAGCAGAGCTCGTAGAAGGCCTCAAGTCCATTCCCTACCTCAGGGTATTCCCATCGCAGGCTAACTTCATCATGTGTGAGGTGACCGGCGGCAGAACAAGCCTCGACCTCTGTGCGCAGATCCTTGTCAATGAAGACATCCTCATCAAGGATCTGTCTTCCAAGGCAGGTAACGGCAGACAGTATATCCGCATCGCCGTAAGAGACGAAGCCGATAATGCCCGCCTGATAGAAGCTCTTAAGAGAGCCTGATCAGTCTTCGTGATTTGACCAGATGTTGACGCTGCCCCTGTCCAGGGCAACGATGCCCGTTCGGCACATCTCGATGATCCCGTAGCCCCTGACGTTCTGTATGAAGCCGTCGATCTTCTGCGAATCGCCGGTAACTTCTATGCTGATCGCTTCCTCTCCCAGGTCGATGATCTTCGCGCGGAAGATGCCTGCCGTCTCCAATATGACGGGGCGGTTCTCCTCCGAGTTCTTTACCTTGATGAGGAGGAGTTCTCGCTTGATGCAGTCTTCGCCCGAGAGGACGACTACCTTCTTGACGTTATAGAGCTTACGAAGCTGCGATACCACCTGGTCCTTGTCTGTCTTTGCAGCGGACAGGGTTATCGTGATACGCGAGTATTCAGGGGATTCCGTCTCTCCGACCGTGAGCGAATCGATGTTGAAACCTCTTCTCGTGAACATGGCGGTGACGCGGGAGAGGACACCGAACTTGTTGTCGACATAGATCGCGATGATTATCTTATCCTTAGTCATTTCCTTCTTCCGCCTCCTTCCAGGTTACGAGATTCTCGAATGATCCGCCGGGCCTTAGCATCGGAAGTACCATGGCATCCGGGTCGATCGCAAGATCTATTACCGCAGGACCGGCTTCGGCATAAGCCTTCGCGAGTACTTCTTTGAACTCATCTATGTTACCGGCAGAATAGCCCTTGGCTCCAAAGGCTTCCGCGAGCTTGACAAAGTCCGTCTTGCGGGTCAGGGTCGTGCTCGAATACTGCTTGTCGTAGAACAGCGTCTGCCACTGTCTTACCATGCCGAGAACCTTGTTGTTGAAGATGATCACCGTAACGGGAACATTGTATGTAACTGCCGTCGCGAGTTCGTTCAGGTTCATTCCGAAGCTGCCGTCGCCGGTTATGAGGACGGACCTCTCGCCCGTGGCAAGGCTCGCGCCTATCGCAGCGCCAAGACCGAATCCCATCGTGCCGAGACCGCCTGAACTTACCCATGTATGCTTCTGTCTGAACTTATAGAACTGTGCTGTCCACATCTGGTGCTGGCCTACGTCAGTAACGATGCGTGTGGCAGGAGATGCGATCTCGCCAACGGCTTCTATAGCTTCTCTGGGAAGGAATGCATCCTCCGCATAAGCGTGCATCTCACGCTTCCTGAGCGAGTCCACCTTATCCTTCCAGTCAGGAAGTTCCTTCTTCTCTACCATCGCTGTCAGCCTTATAAGAAAGTCTTTGATATCGCAGCAGATGCCCAAGTCTACGGATACGTTCTTGCCTATCTCGGAGCAGTCGCAGTCGAGCTGGATCTTCTTGGAATTAAGCGCATACCTGTCGGTCTTGCCCGTGGCCCTGTCGGAGAATCTTACGCCGACGCCTATCATGAGGTCTGCTTTCGCGAGCGCCACGGACGACGCGAAATGCCCGTGCATACCCTGCATGCCGAGGAACCTGGGGCAGTCCGTCGGGATCTCGGACAGACCCATCATGGAGCATCCGATATAAGCATCGATCTTATCTGCGAGGGCAAGGATCTCCTCTCCGCAAGCGGCCCTTACCGCACCGCCTCCGAAATATATATACGGCCTTCTGCAGTCTGCTATCATCTCGGCAGCGCGCGCCACCAGCTCGTCCGATGCCTTCTCGGGCTTTGACAGCGGCATTAAGGGTGCCGGTTCGAAATTGCATGTATCACTCTGGATATCGTTCGGAATATCAACGAGGACAGGACCCGGTCTTCCGGAGCCTGCGATCCTGAAGGCTTCGCGGATCGTCCCTGCAAGGTCTGCTACGTCTCTTACGAAGAAATTATGCTTGGTGACAGGCATGGTCACACCGGTAGTGTCAACCTCCTGGAAAGCATCACGGCCGATCATGTTGGTCGCGACGTTACCCGTGATCGCTACCATCGGAACCGAATCCAGGAAAGCTGTCGCCAGGCCCGTTACAAGGTTTGTCGCGCCGGGGCCGGAAGTGGCGATGACTACGCCCGGCTTGCCCGTTGCCCTTGCGTATCCATCGGCAGCATGTGTTGCTCCCTGCTCGTGTGCGGCAAGGATGTGTGTGATCCGGTCTTTGTGCATCTCGAGCTTGTCATAGATATCGATAACGGTCGCACCGGGGTACCCGAAAACAGTATCCGTACCCTGCTCTAACAAGGTCTCGATAACGATCTCTGCTCCTGTCATCTTCATCAGGCGTCACACTCCTTTACGATCTTCGGGGCAAAAAAAATCTCTTCTGCCCCATTCATCTTAGGCAAAAGAGACGAAATATAATTCCGCGGTACCACTCTTATTGGTCTTCGATCAAAGACCCGCTCTGTGCATGTCTATCAACACGCTTTACTGTAACGGGTAAGCCCGGCCTGAGTTAATGACTCTTGCAAGCTTTCACTTCAGGCAGCTCCGGGAGGACTCATCATTGCAACTGCTGTACCGGCTTCCCACCGCCGCCGGCTCTCTGGGACAACAAACGCTGCATCTTTTTTCCCTTCAACGCTGTTAAAGTTCATTAAAGCACGGGCTAAGCCCGGTTGTCAACCTTTTGACTTATCAGAATGTCGCTGCGATGGCGTCTGCGAGCTTGATAACGGAGTCGTATGTATCCTTGCCGGGAGCGGACTTTATGGTCACTCCGTCTTCCAGGACGGTCATTCCCGGAAGCTTACCGAGCAGTTCTCTCATTATCTTGCCGGACTGCGGTGCCCACGATCCGTTCTCGATGACGGCACATGTGCGGTTCCTGATCCCGTGCGCTGCAAGTTCCGTAAGAACGTGCTCTACGGGCGAATAGACATTCATGTTGTACGTAGGTGCGGCAACGACGATGTGGCTGTATCTGAACGCTGCGGCAATGAATTCCGAAGCAGGCTTTACCGATGCATCGTATATGACAGACTCGATCCCGCGCGAATCCAGTTCGGTCGCCAGGACCTCGCAGGCATTTGCGGTATTGCCGTAGATGGAGCCTTCGATGATGAGCACGCCGCTCTTCTCGGGTGTATACGATCCCCATGTCTGATAGCAGGAGATGATCTTATCCAGGTCCTTCCTCCAGACATATGAGTGCAGCGGGCAGATCATCCTTATATCAAGATCTGCTGTCTTCTTCAGAGCTGCGACAGTCTGCATTCCGTACTTGCCGACGATGTTTGTATAGTAACGGCGCGCCTCGCTCTTGAGATCGCTCTCGAAGTCGTGCATGTCCGCGAAGATCGATCCGTCTATCGCACCGTATGAACCGAAAGCATCTGCAGAGAACAGCGTGCCGGATGTCGTGTCAAAGCTGAACATTACCTCGGGCCAGTGGACCATGGGCGCGAACAGGAATTTGAATTCATGCGAGCCTATCTCCAGAGTATCCCCGTCCTTTACGAGTGTCGTTCTTGCTGACAGATCGAGTTCCGGGAAGAACTGGGAGATTATCTGCGCAGTCTTGGCATTGCAAACTACCTGAGTCTCCGTGTGGTGATGGAGGAGGTCTATGAGAGTAGCCGAGTGGTCGGGCTCCATGTGATGGACGATGACATAGTCCAGGGGCCTTCCTGCGAGGCAGTATTCAAGATTGGAGAAGAACTGCTTAGCCACTGCCTTGTCGGCCGTATCCATCAGTACCGTCTTGCCAAAGTCTCCGAAGTAGGAGTTATAGCTCATTCCCGAGCCTAATCCGTAGACACCTTCGAACTTCTCGATCCTACGGTCATTGGCTCCGACCCAGACGAGATCTTCCGTAAGTTTTCTTATGTTATGCATGTTATCTGTCCTCTCTGTAATAGTTGCGCCCGATCGCGGCCGGCTCTCCGCTTGAACTGTTCTTCCTCATGGAACTCAGTATGAGCACTATGAGCGTGATGATGAACGGCAGCGCCGAGAAGAAATGCGCAGGGATCTTGTTGAGCCATCCGAGCGCTCCGGGGAATGTCGTTGCAAACGCAACATTATATACTCTCAATGAATTGAACAGTCCGAATACGACTGTTCCGACGATGGCTCTCGCCGGACTCCAGTTTGCAAAGATAACGAGTGCGATGGCGATCCAGCCGTAGCCGTTGATCCAGCAGTTGGATCCTTCGAACGTACCGCCCATGTTGAGTCCCATGTACAGTCCGCCGATGCCCATGATGCCTGATCCGAGCATGATGTGGATGTACTTGTAGAGCGTTACGTTGATGCCGAGAGAATCTGCCGCACCCGGGTTCTCTCCGATGGAACGGAGCTTGAGGCCGGGGACTGTTTTCGCGAAGTAGAGCCACATCAGGACTGCGATGATGACCGCCAGGTAGACCAGGATGTTATGCGAGAAGAGAACCTTGCCGATAACGGGGATCTTAGACAGCAACGGGATCTCTATTCCGGCAAACTGCGCTGCAAGCGTCGTGTCACCTAACATGGGCCAGCCGCCCGCGCTGTTCGACAGACCGTTGCCGAGGAAGAAATAGAATGCCACGCCGAAGGTGGTTATCGTAAGTCCTGTTACGTTCTGGTTCGCCTGCAATGTTACCGTGAAGAACGCGAAAGCCGCGCCGACGACGGCAGCCGCCAGGAATGCGACAAGCACGCCGACAAACAGGCTGTTCGTCCTGCAGGCCACGACATAACCCGTGACTGCGCCGATAGCCATGGTACCTTCCACGCCCAGATTAAGGCTTCCGGACTTCTCTATCATTATCTCGCCCGCAGTTCCGTAGAGCAGCGGGATGCTGTACACGATAACGCTGAAGAGGAACAAGGTGATAACTTCTAACTCAGCCATTGGATGCCTCCTCCCTCTTTGCGATCCTGAACGTCGCGGCAAAGTCTGCCACAAGTACCGAGAACAGGATTATTCCCTGAAGTATGTCCGCGAAATTCTGGTCTATCGCAGGATACTGCGTCGCCGCAGCACGGCAGCCGTACTGGAGGACTGATATCAGGATGGATGTGACGAATATCGCAGGTATCGACAGCTTGGAAAGCCATGCCACGATGATGCCCGTCCAGCCGACGTTGTTGGTGATGGAATCGGATACTGTGCCTGCCGTAGAGGTTGCAAGACCTGCGGCAAGACCTATAAGGGAAGCGGATATGAACATGGTGCGCAGGACGATCCAGCTGACGTTCATGCCGGCATATTTGGCGGTGGCAGCGCTGTCGCCCACGACGGATATCTCATATCCCTGCTTGGTCTTCTTGATGTAGAAGTAGATAAGTACCGTTAAGATGACCGCGACGATAAGAGAATACTGCAGAGTGAAGAATCCTATAGTGATGCCGCCCATCTCGGCATTCTCCGGGAACTCGCCGAAGATGGGTCTGTCAGAGTCTTCCCTTAAGAAGAAGTTCCAGTCAGCCTTGGTGTCTCCCAGATACTTGATGACATAGAGCATGATGTAGTTGAGCATCAGTGTCATGAGCGTCTCGTTGGTGTTGAACTTTACCTTCAGTGCGGCTACCGCAAGTCCGATGAGACCTGCAGACAGCATTGCAGCGATGCACATGAGGAGCACGGTCAGGAACGAATTCATGCCCTTGCTGTTGAATGCGATGACCGAAGCACAGATGGCACCCGCCAGGAATTCGCCTTCGCCTCCGATGTTCCAGAATCTCATCTTGAACGCGAGACCGAGAGCAAGTGATGTGATGAGAAGCGGAACGAATATCTTGATGAGGCTCTCGACATTCTTATAAGCAAACTTGTTGCCGATAAGACCCATAGACAGCATTCTCGAATAGTATTCGATAGGATTGATGTTAAGGCTCATGAGCAGGATCGCGCCGATACTAAGCGAGATCAGGATCCCTATGAGATAGTAGATGATGACTCTTTTGATGGAATAGTCTGCTCGCCTTACAAGATGGAAATTACCCATTGGCATCCTCCTTCTTATCTTCAAAGGCGGAATCTGCCGCAATACCGTCGGTCTTGCCTTCCTTATTTACGATGTTGAGGGCACCGGTCATCATGAGGCCGATGTCTTCTTTTGTGGTATTGGTGCTGTTAACGACGCCCTGGAGCCTGCCGTGGCACATTACCATTATCTTGTCGCACAGTGCGAGCATTACATCCAGATCCTCGCCGACAAAGAGAATGCCTACGCCCTTCTGCTTCTGCTGATTCAGGATGTCGTAGATCATGTACGATGAATTGATGTCGAGTCCCCTTACGGGATACGCGGTGACAAGGACATTCGGGCCGGACTTGATCTCACGGCCGAGAAGGACCTTCTGGACGTTGCCGCCCGAGAGCTTCCTTACGGGAGTCTCTGTGGAAGGCGTAACTATCTCTAACTTGTCTATCGCTTCCTTCGCCTCTTCCCTGGCAGCTTTCCTGTCAACGAAGATGCCCTTGGCCTCATTGTAGTTCTTGAGGATCATGTTGTCCGTGATGGACAGTGAAGGCGCAAGACCCATGCCGAGTCTGTCTTCGGGGATAAAGCTCATCGATATTCCGTGATCTAATATCTTCTTCGGAGACATGCCGACGATACTCTCACCTTCGTGGAGCATCTGGCCCCTCTCGATCGGTCTTAATCCTGCTATTGCCTCACAAAGCTCCTTCTGTCCGGAACCTGCGATGCCCGCGACGCCCAGCATCTCTCCGCCTCTTATGTAAAAGTTCATTCCGTCGACGGCTATGGCGCCTTCGTCATTCCTGACGGTAAGGTCTCTTATCTCGAGCAGCGGATGCGTCTTCTCCATTACGGGGCGCTCGATGTTGAGGCTTATCCTTCTGCCTACCATGAGTTCGGTCAGTTCCTTCTCATTGGTCCCGCTCGTCTTAACGCTTCCGATGTATTCGCCGTGACGCAGTACCGCGACGCGGTCGGAGATCTCCATGACCTCGTTCAGCTTGTGCGTGATGATTATTATCGAATGTCCGTCCTGCTTCATCTTCCTCATGACATCGAAGAGCTTGTCTATCTCCTGTACGGTAAGTACAGCCGTAGGTTCATCGAGGATGATGATGTTCGCGCCGTAGCAGATGACCTTCAATATCTCGAGGGTCTGCTTCTCGGACACCGACATGTTGCAGACGAGCTTGTCCGGATCTATCTCGAAGCCGAACTTTGCCGCCGTATCTTCTATATACTTGCGGGTATCCTTGCCAAGAAGGAACTTACCGCCTGTTTTCAAACCTAATCTGATATTCTCAAGCGCAGTAAAACGCTCGACCAGCTTGAAGTGCTGGTGTACCATCCCTATTCCCAGTTTTGCCGACTGTTCGGGTGAATTGATGCTTACCTTCTTACCGTCGACAAAAATAGAACCGCTGTCGGGCATGTAAATGCCCGACAGCATGTTCATAAGTGTTGTCTTGCCGGAACCGTTCTCTCCGAGAAGAGCCAATATCTCACCCTTCTCAACGGTCAGGTTGATATTCTTGTTCGCCGCTACGGAACCAAAGCTTTTGGATATGCCTCTCAGTTCTATCGCATTGCCCATAATATCCCCCTGATTATTCAGCGCTGTTGACCTGTGTTACGCCTTCGACGTAGTAGTTCATGGAACCCTGGATAACGCCGTCGTCAACGGAAGCTCCGCCTGCAGCAACGATGACTGCACCGGTGTTGTCAACGAGATCAGCATCAGCCTGAGCCATTGTAACGGCACCCTTCTCACCTGAGAAAGAGAGCTTAACGCCGGAGAATACATCCCAGTTGCCTGACTTCATGAGGTCAGTAGCGAGGTCGATCGCTTCCTGTGCTTCAGGCTCGTTGTTTGCCGAGAGCTCGGATACGCCTACGAGACCTGCATTGAGACCTTCATAGTAGTTGCCAACCTTTGTCATGAATGTTGTGTGGTCTTCCATTGCTGCCTTGATTGCTGTTGCATAGTAAACATCCCAGTTCCATACGGGAGCGCAGAGATGAGATTCAGGTGCTTCCTTTGTCATGTCGGAGTTGTATCCGCATCCGAATACGCCCTTCTCGTTTGCAACGATCTGAGGCTGAGCGCTGTCGCAGTGCTGAGCGATAACGCAGCATCCGTATGTGTCGATGAGGATCTCAGCTGCCTGTCTCTCCTTCTCCTGGTCGCCCCATGTGTAGATCTCATATACGTTTACATGAGCATCAGGGTTAACGGACTGTGCACCGAGTGCGAAAGCATTGATGCCTGAGCATGTCTCGGCATACTCTGTACCCCAAGCGGATACATAGCCGATCTCGTTGTTGCCGAGAGCAAGGGACTTATAACCTGCTGCGATACCTGCGAGGTAACGAGCCTGATAGATCCTGCCGAAATAGTTGTTGAAGTTGCTGTCGTTGGACAGATAGCCTGTAGCATGTGAGAACACGATGTCAGCATACTCGGGCTTCTTTGCAGCCTCATCGAATGCGTTGAGGTAGCCGAAGCTGATGCCGAAGATGATGTTGCATCCGTCACCTGCGAGCTGGTCGATTGCCTGGGATACCTTCTCGTCATCCTCAGGAACGTTGTCTACGATGTAGAGATCCTTCTCGGGATCAAGACCGCACTGCTTCATAGCCTCGGTGATACCCTTGTGGTGAGCATAGGTATAACCTGCGGTGTCGTTCTTACTGTTGATGTAGATCGCACCGACCTTGAAAGACGAAGCAGCCTCTCCGCCTGCATTTCCGCTGCATCCGGTGAATGCGAGAACGGAAGCAACTGCCATCACTGCCGTGAGAACAATTGAAATAAGCTTTCTCATAACTTGCCTCCAAAAAGTTTTTATATGAATGCCTTGCGGCAATACATATCGTAATCAGGACCTGAACGTAAGCGAGTCATCGCTCATCGATTCGATTATCGCGAGAGACTCGACCCTGATGCCCTGTCTGCGGAGCTCGTCTCCGCCGCCCTGGAACCCCTTCTCAATGGCGATCGCCGCACCTGCGAGCTTCGCACCGGCCTTGTCTGTTATCTCGATAAGGCCCTTGAGCGCATTGCCCTTGGCAAGGAAATCGTCAACGATGAGCACGGTATCATCCTTCGATACATAATCACTGCTCACCACGATGTCATATGTCTTCTGATGTGTGTAGGAATAGACCTTGGATGTAAGCACGTCATCCGAAAGGTTGATCGACGCATGCTTCTTCGCGAAAACAACAGGCACGTTCATCTTGCAGCCTGCAGCAAACGCCACGGCTATGCCCGATGATTCTATCGTAAGTATCTTGGTAACTCCGGCATCCTTGTAAAGAGATGCTATCTCTTCGCCCATCTCCATGAGCAGTTCAGGATCGATCTGTTGGTTAAGGAAATCTCCGACCTTCAGGATCTCTCCGGGCAGGACTTTGCCCTCCGCAAGAATTCTATCTTCCAAAGCGCGAATAAGAACCACCCCCCGAAGCCGGATAAGAAATACCTTTAGATATTATAATTATTACAAACGTGTGTCAAACAAATCCGCCCCACAGATTAAACAAAAAAACAGGGACTGCATGAGGCAGTCCCTGTCCGTCATAGTTTTACTTCAGCTCTTACTCTTCGGAAGTATTGCCTTCCTCAGACTCGGCAGGAGCGGGAGTCTCAGTCTCAGCCGGAACTGCAGCGGGTGCTGCAACGGCAAAAGCGAGGTCCAGGTTGCCGTTCGCCATATAGATCTTCTCAAAGTCAGGACCGTCAACTGTAAGCTTCTCGATAAGTCTTGAAGCAAGACCTTCAACGACCGCCTTCTTCTCGAGAAGGATCTTCTTGGTCTCCTCGTAGCATTCGTCGATTATGTTCTTGATCTCTTCGTCGATCTCGGCAGCGGTCTGGTCAGAATAGCTCTGTACCTGGCCCATGGAATAACCGAGGAATACCTCGTCGTTATCCTCACCGAAGACCATGTTCTTGAACTTCTTGGAAAGTCCGAAACGCTTGATCATGTTCTTGGCGATACGGTTGCACTGCTGCAGATCGGAAGCCGCGCCCGTAGAGATCTCACCTAAGAAGATCTCTTCAGCGGCTCTTCCGCCGAGGCTCATCTTGATGGTATCAAGGAGCATCTTCTCAGTATAGAAGTCAGTATCTTCGATCGGCTTATAAGCGGTGAATCCGCCTGCGCGTCCAACCGGGATGATCGTAACCCTGTCGACCTTCTCGAACTCCGATGTCGCACGGAGTACGACTGCGTGGCCGGCTTCGTGATAAGCCGTAAGCTTCTTGACCTTATCGGACAGCTTCTTCGAATTCTTCTGGGGACCCATCTGGACTCTGAACGTAGCGTCCGTGATCTCTTCCATGGTGATCTTCTTCTTGTTGTGACGTGCAGTCATGAGAGCTGCTTCGTTAAGAAGGTTCTCGAGGTCCGCTCCGGTGAATCCGACCGTGGAGAGAGCAACCTCTCTGAGATCGACATCATCAGCGAGCGGCTTGCCCTTCGCGTGGATCTTAAGGATGGCTTCACGCTCGTCAGCATCAGGCTCGTTGACCATGATGCGGCGGTCGAATCTTCCGGGTCTCAGGAGAGCCGGGTCGAGGACATCGACTCTGTTGGTAGCTGCCATGACGATAACGTTCGTATTGTTCTCGAATCCGTCCATCTCAACGAGGATCTGGTTAAGTGTCTGCTCACGCTCATCCTGTCCGCCGCCGAGACCTGCGCCTCTCTTACGGCCTACCGCATCGATCTCGTCGATGAAGACTACGGAAGGAGCTTCTCTCTTGGCATCGGCAAAGAGCGATCTTACACGTGAAGCACCGACACCAACAAGCATCTCGACGAAGTCGGAACCTGAGATATAGAAGAACTTAACGCCTGCTTCGCCTGCAACTGCACGGGCAAGGAGTGTCTTACCTGTACCCGGAGCTCCGTAGAGCAGAACTCCCTTCGGGATCTTGGCGCCAAGCTGCTGATACTTCTTGGGGTCCTTGAGGAAGTCGACGATCTCGGAGAGCTCCTCCTTCTCCTCTATGGAACCTGCAACATCAGCAAAAGTAACCTTGTCCTTCTTGTTCGGATCCATGACCCTGGCACGGTTGTTACCGAAGCTGAAGAGTCCGTTGGAATCCTTGCCCTGTCTCGACATGGACAGGAAGATGAATACTACGAGGACCACGGAACCGAGCATTACGATCACCTGGATGAGCGTACCCCAGTCGAAGGGTTCCACATATGTGTAGTCTTTGATCTGTCCTGCAGCCTTTGCCTTCTCGAGTTTCGCGATGAGGTCATCTACATATTCGTAAGGGACCTGCTGTGTCATCTCGGACTCGTACTGCGCTCCGGATGCCTTGTACTTGACCGTTACGGTCGTACCGTTGACCTCAACCATAGAGACATCGTTGTCCTCACTGTCGATGGTCTGCAGCACATCGGAAAGCGTGTTCTGTTCACGCGTTCCGTAATTGCTTCCCCAGAATACACTGGCAAGCACTACGAGCACCACGAGCATAAGACCGTAAAACAACAGTCCGCTGCTCGGACGTCTCGTCTCATTCTTATTAGCCATCAGCTATTCTTCCTCTCTTTCCTTATTCCTGTTTTACGACGCGGATATCGTCGTAATTCCTATATTCCCCGTCGAGGTCCAGGCCGTAACCGACGATGAACTTATCGGGGATGGTAATGCCGTTATAATCGGGAACCAGCTCGGTAACGCGTCTGTCGGGCTTGTCAAAAGCCGTACAGATCTTGAGCGAAGCCGGGCCGCGCTTCAAGAGCTGCTCCTTGAGCAGAGCGAGCGTCCTGCCCGTATCGATGATGTCTTCGACGATGAGGACATCCTTGCCTGCGATATCGTAGCTCATATCCTTCTTAATCTTGAGGTTGCCCGTGGATATCTCGCCCACATAACTCGATACCTGCATAAAATCAACGATTACAGGCATCTCGAGCCTTCTGACGAGATCGGAGCAGAAGATGAACGCGCCCGTAAGTATACCTACGACCACAAGCGGCCTGCCCGCATAATCACGATTGAGTTCGGCAGCTAACCTGTCCAACATTTCCTGTATCTGCTCATGTGTGATAAGCACTTCAGATGTGTCGATCATTGTGATACCTGCCTTTCCAGTGTTATCTTCAGAAGCCTGCCGGCGGTTCTTCCGCTGCCTTCGAACTTCTCTTTGCTCTGCTTGCCGGTAAACCCTTCAGCATGACCTGCGCCCGGGATCCAGAGCACTCTGTCCCCCTGTCTTACGAAGATCACCGAGTCCCTGGCATCAGCCGGAATCTTCAGATCCGTAAAGAATCTTCTGAGTTCCTTGCCTGATCCGGAACCGGCTCTGGTGAACTTGAACTTAAGTCCGCCGGCTCTTCCGCAAGTCAACGCGACCCTGCCTTCCGTAAGGATGTCTTCGGGGCAAAACCACGAATAGTTATTATACTCTAACTCGTTATTATTCTCAATTATCAGAGCCTTAAGGGAAATGTCAGAATCAGGTAAATTCATGGCAATCCCCGGCCTTATCTCCACATCCAAAGCCCCTGCGCATGTAAGAAGTCCCATCTTCTCCGCGATAAGGCAGAATAATCTCTCCGAATCGTCCCCGCTGCCCATGAAGCACAGATAATCCTCATATCTCACCGCCTTCCTCGCGAAAGGCATATCCAGAACGGTCGCACCGCCCTGAGCATCAGCACCTGCAAGACCGATGCATGCTTCCAGATTGACCTGCTCAAAATCCGTCAGGTTCCCGAAAGTCTCCAGCCACAGCCTTCTTATCAGCCTCGAGCAGATCGCGGGATGCAGTGCGTTCAGGGCACTGACAGACAATGCCTTATACTGCCCGACAGTAACTGTGCTCACGGCATAGGCCTCTTCTGAGGCCCTGTTAATATATTCCAGGTCTTCCGCGAGCAGGCCGTATGTGCGGTTAAGCGCTTCGACGGGGTTCCTGCCGGTCTCCTTCTCTATATCCGGGAAGATGACATTACGCCATTCGTTCCTCGTGCAGCAGGCCTCGCTGTTGGTGTAATCAGTTGCATATGGGACGCCCTTGCCGTCAAGGTATGAGATGAGCTCGGACTTCCTGCAGGACAGCAGCGGCCTTACGACCCGTCCCGAGCGCGGTGCGGGGCTGACAAGGCCTTCAAGCCCGCTCCCCCTGAACATGTTCATCATCATCGTCTCCGCCACATCATCCTTATGGTGTGCAACGGCGATCCTGACGTCAGCAAGACCTTCTTCGGATGCGATCCTGTCCGCGGTCTCATCGAAAGCCTTATACCGGAGCTTCCTTCCCTCGGTCTCCTCCGATATTCCGTCACTTGCCGCAAGCGATGCCACGTCGAAGCTGTATGACACAAACGGGATATCCCTCTCTCTGCAGTAATCACTTACAAGAGCCTCATCCCTGTCACAGTCGCCGGGCCTCAGGTTATGGTTGATGTGAACACAGTAAAGCCTGATCCCCGCCTCATGGAGAATATCAAGGAGTGCCATGGAATCAGGTCCGCCGGAGCATCCGGCGATAACAGCATCGCAACCGAGCAGATCGTATCTGCCGGCAAATTCCAAAACTCTGTCACTTAATTCCATCTCAGGTCAGAATGTATCGGGGAAGTCGCTGTTGACGTCATCAAACATCCTGTCTTCATCAGGGTTGTAATCTGACGTCTCGTTATCCTGGGGTTCTTCAGGTTCGGCAGGTTCTGTCCCGCTCCTGTCGAACTCATAATTCTGCGCAGAAGCATCCTTATCCTTGGTTTTTTTGAAAGGAGAGGCCTGACTCTCTTCTGCGACATAGTCATCGGGTTCATAGAAGAGCGTTCTCTTGGCGATCCAGCAGACCTTGACCCTCTTGGTCGCGCCGTGTCTGTTCTTCTCGAGATAGATGTATGCATCCTCTACGATGTCCGAATTCCTGTCGGGTGCTTCCGATCCCTCTTCCTTCTTCTTGTAGTAATCGGGACGGTCTATGAACATAACGGTATCGGCATCCTGCTCGATGGAGCCGGATTCACGGAGATCCGACAGCTGAGGTGTGTGATCGTCTCTCTGCGCCGCGCCTCTCGACAGCTGCGACAGGGCAAGTATCGGTACGCCGAAATCCTTAGCCAGGATCTTCAGATCTCTGGATATCGCCGATACTTCTTCGTTCCTCGACTTTTTGTTGTATCCGGGCAGGGTAATGAGCTGGAGATAGTCGATCACTATGAGTCCGGGCTTTGTCTCGGGATCAGCGCAAAGCTCGGTGAGCTTCGTCTTCATGGTCACCGGGTTGGTGTTCGAATTGTCATCTACGACGATGGGGAAGTCCGACAGCTTAAGCAGGGCCGCATCGATCTGATTCTTATCCCTCTCGCTTAACTTCTTGGCGAAGAGGATCTGGTTGACGGGCTTGTCCATGCAGGAAGAGAGCAGTCTGTTGCCGAGCTCTTCCTTCGACATCTCGAGCGAGAATATCGCTACCGGAATTCCGTTCGCAGCCACATTGGATGCGATGTTTACGGCAAGCGCAGTCTTACCCATACCGGGTCTTGCCGCAAGTATGTTAAGCGTACCGGGTCTTAAGCCGCCAAGCATGTTGTCGAGCTTCTTGAAGCCCGTCTTCACCTTGCCGCCGTCACCGGCCGCCTCGATCTCTGTGTTGATGTTAATGACCGATCTCTTAAGGATAGTCTTAAGAGACTCGAATCCCTTAAGATTCTCGCTGCGCTTGAGCTTTGCCATCTCTTCAATGGCGTAGTCCACGGCTTTGCCGGTCTCGAGCTTGCCGCTCAGCAGCCTGCTCCTTACATCGTCGACCGTATTGAGGAGCTTACGCCTCTCACTTCTCTCCCTTATCGAAGAGATGTATGTATCACGGTTGGATGATACGGCAACTTCGTCGGCAACGCTGTAGAGATACATCAGTCCGCCGGCCTTATCGAGCACTCCGGTCTTCTCGAGGAAATCGGATACGGAGAATCTGTCGACCTTGCGGTTCTCATAGAACAGCGCGATTATCGCGTTATAGATATATGCATTACGGGGATCGGAGAAATCCGAGCTGTCGAGTCCGTTGCCTGCGATCTCGAGGACTGACTGTTCATTCCTCATACAGAGCGCAAGGAGTGCCTTCTCGACACCGACGTCACGGGTGACATCGTTCTCCTGATCGATCAGATTATCCCTGTAATCGTAATTATCGGACATATTACTGCTCCGAAGATACTTCAATGTTGATGTCGCAGGATACCTTGGGGTGGAGCTTAACTCTTACCTTGAATACTCCTACATTCTTGATGGGGCTGTCGATAACGACCTTCTTCTTGTCGATCTTATAGCCGGCCTTGGCAAGGCACTCTGCAATATCGGCAGTCGTAACTGCACCGTAGAGCTTGCCGTCTCTGCCGCCCTTGGCTACTACATTGAATGTCTGGCCGCCGAGCTTGCCCGAAGTCTCCTGGGCTTCGATAAGTGCACGGCGTTCATGTTCAGCCTTGGCTCCGGCCTGAAGCTTTGCATCGTTGAGACTGACGGAATTGGCTTCCTTCGCAAGCCCCTTCTTCATGAGGAAATTCCTTGCGTAACCGTCGCTGACATCAACGACTTCACCTTTCTTTCCGACTTTCTTTACATCTTCGAGCAATACTACCTTCATTTGCTGCCTCCGCTGAAAAAATAAAAACCGGGCATGTGCGCTGAACATATTATATGCCAGCACATGCCCGGTATTAAGCACATCTGTTCAGATTTGCCTTATCCTATCCTCACATTACTGAACTGTGTAAGGGAGAAGGGCGATCTGGCGAGCGCGCTTGATCGCTGTGGTGAGCTCGCGCTGGTGAATGGCACATGTACCTGTCATTCTCTTGGGAAGGATCTTTCCGTTCTCGGAAATGAACTTCTTCAGAAGCGCATCATCCATAAAATCAATGCTCTCTACCTTGTTAGCGCAGAAATAGCATACCTTCCTGCGGCTGTGTCTCTGTCTCATGTTACCGGAAAATTTCCCTTCACCGGTCTTGGGGGCTCTATTCTCAGCCATTTCTTTGTTCTCCTTAATAATTAAAGCTCGAACGGAAGACTAACTGAATCACCGGGGCCGAACGCACTGTCGCCGGCATCATCGTCTATCTTGGTCATAGGTGCCGTAGGAGCAGCTGCTGCTGCGGTACCCTGTGCGGGAGGAGCAAAAGAATCCGAGGGCTTCGAAGCGGGCTTTGAATAATTCGCGCTGCTTCCGCCTTCTGAACTGCCCTTGCTGTCAACGAATTCAGCTTCGTCTACAACAACTTCGGTCACGAAGACCTTCTGGCCGTTCTGATTATCGTAGCTCCTGGTCTGGATGCTTCCGCAGACTCCGATCTTGCTGCCCTTGTGGAAATACTTGCCGATAAAGTTAGCGGTCTGTCTCCATGCGACGCAGTTGATAAAGTCTGCCTGCCTCTCGCCGTTCTGATCCTTGAACTTACGGTCAACGGCAACTGTAAAGTTGCAGTAAGCCGTCTGACTTGTGGTCATCTTGACCTCGGGATCCTTAGTGATTCTTCCTACCAATTCTACTCTGTTCATTGTCTACCTTCCTTGAACATGCAAGTGAGATTACTCACCGACACGGACAACGATAAAGCGGATAACGCCGTCGGTAATCTTGAGAACACGCTCAAGTTCCTTAGGGAAATCACTATCGGCAGTAAAATTAGCCTGTACGTAGTAACCGTTCTTCTGACCTTCAATCTCATAAGCGAGTTCCTTGATACCGAGAGTATCAAGAGAATTCAGAGTAGCTCCGGATTCAACCTTTGCCTTGATTGTGTCAGTAAGAGAAGCTGCACCCTCATCACCTAATGCGGCGCTGAGTACTACGACCAAACGATAAGTGTTTGCCATATCATTCACCTCCTTCTGGACTATTCGGTCCGGCACGTCTGTGCCGAACAAGGATGCCGCCGTCTGATTAAAAGCGGCAACGAGAAGAATAACACAGCAGACCCCTTAAAGTCAAGTAATTCGAGCCTTTTATACTGCTTTTATCGTCCGTGTCCAAAACCAAATTTCTTACGTGTTCATTCTATTACAGGCAGGACCAAAAGTCCATCACGATTCAAACATTCGTTTGGTTTTTCCTGAAGATTGAGACTTTTGGGTCAAAGACGTTTGATCAGCACCTCTCGATGCCGAGCCACTTGAGTATGTAAGGGAACAAAAGTCTCAGATATGCCTGGAGTGCCTTTGCCGTGTGATCGTATGTCGCATCGTTCTCGCCTGCGGGATCGGGGATCGAGAACGAGATAACCTTGCCGTCATCGCTCTTGAACACGAGACCGTTGGCTGCCGCAAAGGTCGACAGGGAATATACCTTGTCCTTGATCTCGGGAAACGCGCTCACTATCTCAAAAGCCTGTTCATCCCTGACCGTGAGGATCAGATCGTTCGAATCATATACCGAAGGCTCGGTGCGGACAGCCTTGTAAGAGGACATTGTCCTTCCGCAGAGCGTTTTTATCCTGTCCGCCATCTTCGTGTCGGAGCTCTGGCCGGGAGTGGCAAAGAGTCCCGCAGACTCGCAGTAGATCTCACAGCCGATGTCCTTCCTGCCTTCCACCATGTAAGGAGCCTGTTCTTCCAGCATGGCCCTCATCAGGGCTTCACACGCCGGCGACATGCACCTGTTGTCGTCACAGACAAAGAGGACCGAAGCGGTATAGGTATCCTTAAAATGATCCAGGGGAAGCTGCCGTCTCGCAGGTCTTGCGGGGCCGGGCATTCCCGGAGCCAGTTCCCCGGTCCCTCCCGCAGCCTTGGACAGGCGGTTCATGTATGCTTTCGACAGGCCTGTGCCACCGAAGCCCTGGCAGAAGATAACGTCGACTTCCTGCATGTCCAGATGTCTCAGTCCTCCGAACAGGTGGTGTGATGCCGCCCTGACGTCAGTGCTCCTTCCGTATACATAGAAGTTGACGTGCTTGAGGAGCATCTCGTCACCGAGCTTCGCGAAGAGCTGCCTTACCTCCGCTCCGCAGTAGAGGCCTGCGCGGGCAAAGGGATTGTCCTTGATCAGTTCCTGCACGCCGAAGATAAACGGTGCGGCGATATCCACCAGTGCCTGCTTGGCATCGTCGTCCATCTGCTTGAAATCGATCTCTTCGGTTATCTCTTCCGGCTTTGAAGTTATGTCGCCGTCGTAATCGTCGTTTACTATCACGGCCGCATCGGGCATCTGCATTATCTCCACCTTCGCAACGGGAGCATAGTGGCGGTATTTCATGCCGGGTGCCTTGGGGGTGGCACCGGCTTCAAGACTTCCGGCTTCCGCAGGTGCGGAGGATGCAGCCATCTCTATCGCAGCTTCGGTGACCGCGCCGGGTCTTAATATGACCGGAGTCTCACCGGTAGCATCGACCACCGTGGATTCGAGGCCGAAGACCGAATCGCCGCCGTCAAGCACAGCGTAGATGTAGCCGTCCATATCCTCCATGACCGACTGCGCATCCGTGGGTGAAGGAGAGCCGGACAGGTTTGCAGAAGGTGCGGCAACGGGAACGCCGCATGCCTTAAGGAAAGCGTTTGCCGTCGGATCTGAAGGCATCCTGACGCCGACCGTATCAAGACCTGCCGTAACATTGGCGGGGATCTTGTCTGACTTACGCATAATTATCGTGATCGGGCCGGGCATGAAAGCATCGATTAGTTTTCTTGCCAGAGGCGTGACCTCTGATACGATGTCTTCTATCTGGGACTTGTCTGCGATATGGCAGATGAGCGGGTTATCTCCCGGACGGCCCTTCGCCCTGAATATCTTCTCTACAGCTTCGCTGTCATAAGCATTGGCACCGAGACCGTATACCGTCTCAGTGGGGAATGCCACGACCTCACCGGACTTCAGATGTTCTGCCAGGTCCCTGATGCCGTCCTCATCTCCTGAGGATATGAGCAAAGTCTCATCGTATTCTTTAATCCGTTCCATTCTTTTCCTCTTCTGCCGCCTTGGCCAAAGTAAGTGCGTCCACTATCTCATCGAGATCACCTGCGAGGATCTCCTCGAGCCTGTAGAGCGTAAGCCCTATCCTGTGATCGGTTACCCTTCCCTGATGGTAATTGTATGTCCTGATCCTCTCGGATCTGTCGCCCGTTCCGACCTGAGACCGTCTCTCGGAATTCTCGGCATCGAGATCACCCTGATTTGCGATCGCCCACAGACGGCTCTGCAGCACTGCCATCGCCTTCTCTTTATTCTGGTGCTGCGATCTCTCATCCTGACAGGTTACGACAAGTCCTGACGGGATGTGCGTGATCCTTATCGCGGATGAAGTCTTGTTGATATGCTGTCCGCCCGCACCTGAAGATCTGAAAATATCTATCCTCAGATCCTTGGGATCGATGCGGACCTCTGTCGCATCGGCTTCGGGAAGCACCGCGACAGTCGCAGTGGATGTATGCACCCTTCCGCCCGATTCCGTCACGGGAACTCTCTGAACGCGGTGGACACCGCTCTCGAACTTGAGCCTGCTGTATGCGTTCGCGCCGTCGACTTCCACGACGACTTTCTGATATCCGCCCAGCTCTGTGGGATTTGATTCGATGTCAGTCACCGTCCATCCGTATCTTGCGGCATAACTCTTGTACATCTTGAGAAGGTCTCCGGCAAAGAGAGCCGACTCCTCGCCGCCCGCTCCTGCTCTTATCTCGAGCACGACGGATCTGGAATCCCTGGGATCCTTCGGTGCGAGATAGATCATCAGCTCCTTCTCGAGGATCTCGAGATTTGATTTGGCATCGGCAAGGTCTCTAACCGCCATCTCCTTCATCTCGGGGTCATGCTGGACGTCCGGTGAATCCAGGAGTTCGAGAAGATCGTCTATCTCCCGGGCGCAGGCTTCGTACCTCGCTATCGCCTCTACCTGGGGCGTGAGCTGTGCGAGTTCCTTGGAATACTTTGCATATGTGGAAGGATCCGATGCGACCGCCGGGTCGGCAAGCGTACCCGTCAGTTCCTCGTATCTCTCTTTGATCCTGTTTGTCTTACTCTTATCTATTGCCATGATCCGTATAACCTATCACATCTCAGGTTCTGATTCCAATTGCGACGGCTCTTCCTGAACGCTGTCTGAAGGCAGTTCTTCCGTCTGCACCTCAGTCTGCGCTTCCGTCTGCGAAGACTCCTCTGCGGGTTCGTATGCATAGAACAGCGAATAGACATAGTCGCACAGGTTAAGGGCGAAAGCATCTTTGCCCTCGGCTATCGCAGAGTTGTCCAGGACATGATCCTTATAACCCGTACCGAGCAGATAGTAGAACGAATCGTTCTCTTCAAAGTCGCCGGGAGTATACATCAGGATATCCCTTGTAATGGAGATGGAACTCCTGCCTATGGCCAGCACCGGCACATTGTTGTCCACGATGCAGTTGGAGATGATGTCCTTCTGTTCATCCGATACGAAGCTCACATTGTATAAGACGAGGAGCATGTTATCCTTGTAATCCCTGGGCGTCTCATCCTTGACCAGATTGCCGTCAGCGTCATATGCCGTGACCTTGAATTCGACGGACTTGACCGGCATCGTATCTTCGGAGATCTGATCGGGAGATATCACGGTGACTACAGGTGCTATCCCGCCCAGTTCGGCAGGGAAGTCTCCCACCCAGTAGATCATGAGGTCTTCCTTGGCCGCGAGCTTTTCCGAAGCATAAGCGACCTGATTTGCCAGATTGATGTTCTGTTTCTTAAGTGAAGCGGCATTGTACATCAAGCCGACAAACAGCAGCATCAGTGCTGCCGCCGCGACTATTACTACCAAATAACCCCTCTTACGTTCCATCAGTTGCTGCCTTCACCCGCAAAAGGCTTTACGCCCTTTATTACCTGCTGTGAGAAGTCTTCCTTGGAAGACACGACAAGCGCATCCATACCGTCGAGGTACGGTTTTACAAAGTTCCTCAGCGTCTCCGTCTGGTACTTAAGCTCATCGCCTTCGAGTTCGGTCTCGATGATGATCATCCATCGGAGGACCTCTGTATGATTCTCCTTGAGTAATCTTACCCAGATCCTCTTTACCGAAGGAGCATCGAGAAGGTATTCCTCGAGCTTGTCCTTAAGCTGCTCGGGATAGTGGTCAGGTTCTCCGACCTTTGCCGTATCGTCGCCTCCGATGTCCATCTGCTGCGCGATCATCTTCAGCATGTCCTTGCCGAATAATATGTTCTCGACTCCGGGGTTGATGACGAATCCGTCGAGCCCCATGTTGGGAGCCATGACGACATCCAGTATGTCTGCAAATCCCGCGGTAACGCCCTTCTGCTTGTAGGGCTTGCCTTCGAAAGCAACCTCGTAGCTGTCCGAGTCGGAATACACGACCATGTACTTCTTGCCTTCAGCTCCTGCCACGGCATGGAAGCTGTAGCTGCCTTCGTCGCCGTCAACAGGCACGAGAAGCGTCGCGCCGGCCACCTGCCTGAGGAGCTCTATCATGTTCTCCTCGGTGCCGGACTGTCTGACCCTGCCCATCACTTCAACAAGTTCGGTGTTCTCTATTCTGTCTATCTCCATCTGTGTCACCTCAAAAATATATCTTCGTAAGTCCTGTCCACAGCAGCAGCGTCGCCATCATGAACACCATGGAAAGGGCGACAGTCCTCGCGCAGAATTCAGGCGATGTATTATACTTCTCCGAATACATTACGTTCATGCTTCCGCACGGAAGCGCACACATCAGTACGGTAACGCACTTGACCTCATGCGAGAGCGGGATGACGTTCGATACCGCCCATACCGCCAGCATGACAAGCCCGGGCAAGAGCAGGAGCCTCACAAAAGATACCGCATACTGCTTGGGATCCGCAAAGAGCTTCTTCGGGTTGATCGCAGCGAGCATCGAGCCCATTACTATCATCGCCAAAGGTACGGTCATGTCTCCTACAAGGCTTATCGTCTCAAGTATGAACGCAGGCATCCTCCACGGCACCGCGAAAAGGATCAGCGCGAGTATCGACGCGATGGACACCGTGCTCGTGAACATCTCCGACACCTTGAAGTGCGGCTGGTTCGACAGCAGGTGCGCGCCGTATGTATAGAAGAACATGTTGTATACGAGATTGAATATCGCTGCGAGAAGAAGCCCGTAATCGCCGTAGAGCGATTCCATCAGGGGAAAGCCGATGAATCCGGTATTGGCAAATACCATGCATGTGGTCATTATGCGGCTGTCCGCCTCGGGGATCTTTGTTCTCGATAAGATCAGCCTGATTATGACAAGCGACAGTGCATAGTAAGCCATGCCCATCAGACCCACGGCTATGATCCCCGCCTGGGCTTCGACCGAATAAGTGAACTGGCTTGAAGCTACGATCGAGAACGGCAGTACGGCCTTCAGGAGGATCTCCGTGAGAGTCTTCTCGGCGCGCATGTCTATTACCCTGGTCTTATTGAGGATAAAACCAAGCAGCATGAAGATGAATATCTTAAAAAAGACGATATATACCTGGACCATCTATGCTCCCTAGTCGTTGCCCGATACAAGTGTGGCACGGACGGCATTCCTGTAACCGTCCATCAGGGATGCCACCTCAAATGCAGACATTGAAGGATCATATGTCCTGCCTGCTTCATAGAATCTTCCGGTATCCTCGATGGATCCGAAGATGCCGCTCGTGATCCCTGCAGCAAGACCTGCTCCCTTCGCCGTCATCTCGTCGCTCAATGCGCGGGTTATGGTGACGCCGAGAAGATCCGACTGGAGCTGCATGAGGAACGAGCTCGCGCAGACGCCGCCGTCGACCTTCATCTGCTTTGCCTTGATGCCTGTATCGTCAGTCATGAGATTAACAAGTTCGGTGACCTGATATGCGATGGACTCGACTCCTGCGCGGATTATCTGCGCTTTGCCGGTGCCTCTCGTAAGACCTGTGAGAACGCCTCTCGCATCAGGCTTCCAGTAAGGAGCGCCGAGGCCGGTAAACGCCGGAACGAGATATACTCCTCCGGTATCTTCTATGGACTCGCAGAATCTATCGCAGTCAGAAGGTGACTCTATCATCTGCATCTCGTCCTTGAGCCAGCTGATGACGGAGCCTGCCTGGAAGATGCTTCCTTCCAGGGCATATGTGGTAACTCCCTTGTACGACCATGCGCAGGAAGTAAGAAGTCCGTTCTTTGAGAACACAGGTGCCGTGCCCAGGTTCATGAGAGTAAAGCTTCCCGTGCCGTAAGTTGTTTTCGACTCGCCTTCGTGAATAGCGTTCTGTCCCAGGAGCGCTGCCGGCTGGTCGCCGATAACGCCCGTGATATGAACGCCGTTCAGGCTCAGGAGGTTTGCCCTGTCTTCTTCGCCGAGTCCCGCCTCTTCAATGTCTGCTTCGCTGATGGCGATGGCGCCGTAATCAGAGCATGACTCCTGAGGCTTTGCCAGTGCGATCCTCGGGATGCCGAAGAGCTCCAGCAGGTGCTCGTCGTAGTCTTTCTTTGCTATGTCGAAGAGCATCGTCCTCGAGCAGTTGGAATAGTCTGACGCAAAAGATGCGCCTGCCGTCAGCCTGCATACAAGGAAGCCGTCGATGGTGGACAGATATACCTCGCCTGCTTCGGCGCGCGGCTTGAGACCTTCATTGTTCTCGAAGAGCCAGAGCATTTTCGTTGCAGAGAAGTAAGGGTCCACCTTGAGGCCCGTGACCTCGCTGATGTATCTGTCTTCGCCTCTTATCTCAGGTCTTCTGCAGATGTCCGAAGTCCTTCTGCACTGCCAGACGATCGCCTCCGTGACGGGCTTTCCTTCCTTTGTGAAGGCAAGTGTGGTCTCTCTCTGGTTTGTAAGGCCCATGGCCCTGATGTGACCTTTTGCTTCCGGGTGCTCTCTTAATACGCCTGCTACGGCACAGAGCACGGAAGAATAGATCTCCTCTGCATCGTGGGACACCCATCCCGGCTGGGGATAGTGCTGCGCGAACTCCTTGTGGAATCCCTTGGTAAGGACACCTTCCTGATCAAGCAGGAAAGCTTTGGTCGACGTTGTGCCCTGATCGATGCAAAGAATGTAATCCATGGCCATCACCTGTAATAGAGTCTGTTAAGATTCCTGTACCATTCGTTATCTATTGAATCAAGATCTTCCTTCGTGAACCTGACCGCCCAGTTGCCCGTCGGAGTGCCCGGAGTATTCATCCTGGTGTCTCCGCCGTAGCCCAGCATATCCTGGATGGGGATGATCGCGACTGCGGCATGGCTCATCCAGAGCGTCTTGATTATCGCGCGGCATGAAGCGCTCCTCGTACCGCCGTCGCCCCAGTTGTCGCCGGTGAATCCGCAGTACTCCAGACAGAAGTTACGGACATTCTCCGGGCTGTCCCAGAGCCAGCCTAAGAGCGTATTGTTATCGTGAGTGCCCGTGTAGGCAACGCAGTCCCTGTTGAAATTATGCGGCATGAACGAGCTGTCGTCGCCGGGATAGAAAGCGAACTCCATGACGCGCATGCCGGGGATGTTCACCTTGCTCATAAACTCTGCCAGATCGGGCGTGACTTCACCCAGGTCCTCCGCGATGAGCCTCGACCTGTCGATGCCCTTCTTATCCATCGCGTCAAAGAATTCCAGACCCGGACCCTTGCACCACTCGCCGAACTTTGCAGTCTCGGCATCGGCATCGACTTCCCAGTAGGAAGAGAATGCCCTGAAGTGATCGATCCTCAGATAATCGTAGAGCATGAAGTTCATCTCGATGCGCTTCATCCACCAGTCATAACCGTCTGCCTTCATCTTCTTCCAGTCGTAGATGGGGTTGCCCCAGAGCTGTCCGTCTGCCGTGAAATAATCCGGCGGAACGCCTGCGACCTTATCGAAAACAAGTGCTTCCGGCTTCGGCTTGGAAGGTTCCTTGGGCAGATCTTCTGTCTTGCCTTCAGACTTCTTGATCTCCTTCTGGTACTTCGCCATCGCCTTCTCATAGTCGGACAGAAGCTTGTTGACCTTAGCTGCAGAAGCCATCTTGAACATGTCTCTCGACGCCCAGACATCTG
>JAEEGF012391222.1_pt1 | contig 43860 bp, 39 predicted proteins | sample 9134171 | NCBI WGS metagenome assembly JAEEGF01 (sample SAMN16246542, study PRJNA631951) | gut metagenome | biome: gut microbiome; feature: rumen; material: AP-attached | host: Bos | place: Iran: Karaj | collected 2018-10 | reverse complement strand
CGTTAACTTTGTTTGCTTTTTTAAAAGCTTACGCGTTTGTGTTTATCCGTTTTCTGAATAATTCAGATTCTGAATGTTTCCATTCGATTTGTTCATTGCTGAACGAAATTTATTTGGAATTTTCAAGGTTGTTTCATTATTAAGTTATCAATGTTCGTTTTTTCTTGCTGTCTTTTTCTTGCGACAGCCTATATATTCTAACACATCTCTTTTCGTTTGTCAAGCACTTTTTTTATTTTTTTCAATGCTTGTTTTTCAAACAGTTGATGTATTTTAACATATACTTTTTCAGCGCTTTGATGTTTTTTCATTGCCCTGACAGCGAAAAAGATTATAACTCAATCATTTCTATTTGTCAAGCACTTTTTTAAATATTTTTAAAATTTTTTCTCGAAACATACAATCCCCTTATTTTCAGCCAATTACCTATATCATTATACATATTAAACAAGTGGAATCAAAAAAATAGCGGATAATAAAATGCTAAAAAGATACTCAATCATACATTATAGTTTTCTCTATAATAGGTTCTTTTATTTTCTATCATTTTATATTTTCTAAGCTTTACTTTCTTATATCTGATTTCACATTTTTTCTTATATACACTGATACCATAGCACATGATATAGTCAAATGGAATAACGCTCCTAAAGTAGTAATTACTCTGGCTGGTATCATTTAAAGCCTCCAGAGCTTTACCTCTAGCTTCCCATCCAAAATCTGCACTATATACCTTGATATAAACTACTCTATCATTTCTTTTATCTGGTACAACAATGTCTACATCAAATACACCATGCTCATGGCTCTCATCAAATACCATGCCATTTCTATAGATTAATTTCTTAATGTGCTCATGATACGGCACCTTCTCGCCGCTTTTCCATAACTCAAAGCGGCTAAGATAACGTTCTATTAGCTTAGCCGCTTTTTTAGGATGTCCATTAAGAAATTCTTCGTATAGCCCCTTAAATTCCTTGTCAGTTACTTCAATCATCTAATGGTCTAAATCCTTTTGTTTTTGAATATTTCATTTCACAACCAATATTTTCAAGACAGTCTGATGGATCTACCTTCTCGAAGTTAATTCCATAAAGGCTGCTTCTGCTTATTCTTGCCTTTACTATGCAAACGTCCTCTTCATTTCCTGTTGCAGTATTAAACACCTTATCAAGTGCATAAACATTAACAACATCTATAGGAAGCATTGAAAAGGTATCTCTTGCAACTCTTAAAACACAGCTGCAGACATAATCCTTAATAAGCTCATTTCTCTTACCTGCTGCCATCTTTTTAACAACTATCTGTCCCTTAGCATTTATGTCAAGTTCTTCTTCAGGAACTACCTCTTCAGACTTTACATGAAATTCTACTGCAATCTCACCCTCATTCTGATCTTCGCCTACTTCAAATTCACTTCCATATTCAAGAAGATCGTCAAATGGCTGCATTTCTCCGATTACATAAAGATAGCTGTCAATATCTCCATTCATCACGCTTTCCTTTAATTCAAGCATGTCTTTTCCTGAAACATTGTCCCAGTCTATTACAGGATCTGCTGTCTTATGTACGCTGACAATGTCCTCCATAGACTGAACATATTCCTCATACTCCTGCATATCTTCATTATTCTCAGAAGCCACGCTCTCTGCACCCTTTCTACGAGCATTATACTCCTCTAATGAAATACTTCCATTATTCTGCTTTTCTTCTTTCTTTGAAGTCTTTGCCTTCTTCTTTTCTTCCTTGTCCTTAGTCTTTTCTACAAGCTTCTTTACATTAGCAGTTTTTCTATAATAAACGCCTGTTCCTGGAATTCCCACAGAGCCAGTGACCTTGCCATTAGCTCCTACAGTAGCTCTCATTCCAGTCTTTCCAAAGGAAAGACTAGGTCCTGACTTACTTAAATTAAGCTTCACTCCTTTAAACAGCTTAATGCTTTTTCTGAAAACAAGTCCCATTTATTTATCCTTCTTTCTATTTAATATGTTCACTTTTGTTCAAGCCCCATTCATCTACCAGCTTACATTCATTCACCCAGCCGATATAGTAGGCATCTATAACCGTTAATTCATTCGAGATCCTATCATATTCACATTCACCTGTATACTGATTATATACAGTGTACATGATATCATTATTATCATGCTCAGCTATAAAATCAACAAAATCTGAATCAGATTCAATGCTCCAATCCTCCATATATAAATCAGGCGCTCCAAAGGTATGAAGCATCTCATGAGCAAAAGCTGATGGTGTTTCTTCATATCCATCGCAGTTCATGAGCATTGCACAATACTCATAATCACGGCTCATTCCATCATAATAGCTCCTGGTATAGGAGGTAGTCTCATTTGTACTGTCTGTATTAAGGAAAAGAATATATATGATATTCTCGGTTTCATATTTGCTCTTTATCTCTTCTGCATTGACATTTTCATCAATAAAGTCAAAAACCTCAGAATCCACATCGTAATCCGTATAATTAGTCATATCTGTCTCAAGATATCCTCTATAACACAGACCCTTGGCCTCATCAAAGTCATAGATAAAGTTCAGCTCATGTCCCCATCTTTTAGCCTGGGAAGAAAGCCAGTCGCAGGCATATTCTAGATAATACTGTCCTCTTTCTAAAAGCTCCGTATCACCTTTTGAGTCTCCCCATTTATTATTATAGTCATCTGCAACAATTGATACTATAACAACATTTCCTTCCGGGAACACTGCTGAGCCCTGCCCTGCTCTTTCAGTTTCTCTTGCCTCACCATCCTGCTTATTTTGATCACCGCTCTTATTTCCATCTTTGCTAGATGGATTATCTAAAGCATCCTGCTTTGATGAGTCGCCATCATGCTCTATCTCATCATTTCCTGATACCTTAGCGGTAGTCTGTACATCACCGCTCTGAGAGTTGCCGCTTTGCACTGTAGTGACATTCTGATTATCACCGTCTGCACTTTTACCTGGATTTTGCTCCTTATTTTCTTTAACTGCAATATAGTTTTGCCTCATCATAAACAAAGTTTCTACACTCAGGCTTAAATATATTGTAATTACTATAATTCCTAAAATACTGATCAGTACTGCAAATAAACGATCTTTATTTTTCATTTTTTCCTCAACAAATAGTTATCTTATCGCAACACAGTTCCTTCCATTATTCTTTGCATCATATAATGCTTTATCAACTCTAGCAAAGAGGGATTCGGTCGTATCATCCTTCTTTACAGAGGTTATTCCTATACTGATAGTAACATGTCCAACAAGACCAAAACTAGTCTCTGCCACCCTTCTTCTAATTCTTTCTGCTGCTATTTTCGCATTTGCAGATGTAGTATCTGGAACTATGATTATAAATTCTTCACCGCCCCAGCGTCCTATAGTATCTCCTGTTCTCATGGTCGACATTATGCACTTTGTAAGCTCTTTAAGAACCATATCTCCCATATCATGTCCATAGGTATCATTAACGTTCTTAAAATAGTCAATATCGATCATCATAAGAGTAAGACGCTCATCTCTCCTTCTCTTACTTAACTCATAAGAAATAAGGCCATCGAGCTTTCTTCTATTAAATATTCCTGTCAGCTGATCTCTTTCAGCAAGCTTATTCAGCTTTGAAATCTTTTCATCAAGCTCGCTTGTTGTGGCCTCAAGGAAGGTAACAAGTCTCTCCCATATTGGAATTGAGGAATAATCATCGCTCTCAACCTCTAAGTCACTTACCTTGACAGGCTCGTAATCGTTTGGAATAGCCCCTTCTCTCATTCCAACTGCAACAATAGTACTATTTAATATTCCTCCTCCATCAGAGGACTTATATATTTCTCCATAGCCGCAGCCTGTAAGAGTTTCAGGATTTACTGCCTTATAATAATTAAATTCCTTATCTGCATTCTCATTTCCCATAAAAACCCTGCGGTTCATGCAGGCATAAAGCATAATTGCTTCCGGCTTGAATTTTGACATTTCATTTGCGTAAAAAAGAGTTTTCTTCAAAAGGTATCTAGGCTTTGAATAAGAAAGCATCACCTTTGAATTCTTCTCTATCGTCATCGAAAACTGCAGTCTTCCATCGCTAGTATAATCAAGAGGCACTCTTCCTAGCCTCATATTTCCATTCTTCATAAGCAGTGGAAAGGCACATACATTTTCAAAAAAATACTCATCAGGAACAACATCAAGATACTTTTTATATATTGAAATTGCAGGCTGATCATCTATTGAGGTGATAAAGCCTTCTCTTGCTATTCCGGTAACGGTCATTTCCTTTCCGAGAGCACGCCAGCCTAAATTACAATCAGTTCTTATGCTGAGCTCTTTTCCATAGAAACAAACCGCCATTATTCCTCTTGTATAGATCATGTCATCTATAAATATCTTTGATCTGTCATCGATCAGCACCTCAGAACCTGCCTGTGCGCCAAATACAGGAATGTCAGGATAGTCCTTATTGATTCTCTCGATAAAATCTGTCGGATAAAGCCTAGCGCAAGAAGACATGACAAGTATGCCCCTCAAATCATCAATAAGACATAGGGACTGCGTAAAAAGTCTGCCTGCAAAGGAGACGTCCATTGAATAACAGTCATATACACTTATTCTAAAACCGCTCTCCTTAAATAAAATCACTGATATAACAGTATTTTTTTGAGTAATATTTTCTTTCTTTACAGGGCCTAGGGTAGTCATACCTATGACTCTGCATTCGGGAAGCTTAGATTTTACGTTATTGAGCATTGCCTGAATGAAATTCTTATCAGTGTTAGGCTCATAAATCTGCACAAGTCTAGCTGATGCACTGTCATAACCCCTCATTCCGCGAATTTCCATCAATATACTGTCTAAACTGTGTTCCCCGGTAACCTCAAATGTCTTTTGAATCATCAGAACTCCTCGTCTTTAGCATCGTGCCAAACAAATTATTTGATAAAAATTTAGATATAAATCAACCTTTATTATAACTTATTGTATTGTAACTTTCAAGTCAAACATAGTTTATAAATTATTTATACGAGACGTAGTTTTTTTACGTTGCAATGCCTGCAAACTGCTTCTCATAAAGTTTATAATACTCTCCTCTTTTTTCGATAAGCTCATCATGACTTCCTGTCTCTACTATCCTTCCATCACTTAATACAACAATCTTATCAGCATCTCTAATGGTTGAAAGTCTGTGTGCTATTACAAGAGAAGTCCTTCCCTTCATAAGATTCATCATCGCAGTCTGGATCTTTAGCTCTGTCCTGGTATCTACAGAAGAAGTCGCCTCATCTAATATAAGTATCTTTGGATCTGCTAAAACAGCTCTAGCTATTGCAATGAGCTGTCTTTGACCTTCAGAGAGATTATCTCCTCCTTCTGTTAACATCATGTCATATCCATCCGGCAGTTTTCGTATGAAGTGATCTGCCATAGCTATGTCTGCAGCGTGAGTAATCTGTTCATCAGTTGCAAAGAGATTTCCATACTTTATGTTGTTCTTGATGCTATCCTTAAATAGTACAGTATCTTGAAGAACAATGGCTATCATTTTCCGCAAGTTTCTTTTGGAGAGTTCAGTTATGTCCTTTCCATCTACAGTAATTCTTCCTCCATCTAATTCATAGAATCTAGTGAGAAGATTTACTATTGTCGTCTTTCCCGAGCCAGTAGAACCTACTATTGCAATCTTTTGACCGCTTTTTACTGAAAGTGAAAGCTGCTTAAGCACTTTATGATTTTTTACATAACCAAAATCAATATCCTCAAATTCAATGTCACCTCTTACTGCTTCTATGTCAAACTCCTCTTTTCCCTCATCTACTTCATCAGGGGTATCAAGCACGTCAAATATTCTTTCAGCACCTGCAAGGGCTGTAAGTATCATAGAAAACTGATTTGCTATCATGCTGATTGGCCTTGAAAACTTTTTTGAATAGCCAAGCATCGCCTGGATTGCACCTATGGTTAGAGCTCCGCCGGAGAGCACTATATAGCCGCCTACTGCTGCAATTATTACATATTGAAGGTTTCCTAAAAAATTCATTATAGGTCCCATTACAGAGCCCCAGACCTTTGCCCTAATAGCGCAGCCCCTCAGCTCTTCCGCAGTTTTTTCAAAATCTGAAATGGCCTTTTGCTCCTTTCCATAGGCAACTACAGTTTTATAGCTGGTGACCATTTCCTCGACCTCACCGTTGAGCTGTCCTAAATATCTCTGCTGCTTTTTGAAATACCTGGCCATGAATTTGCTTAAAAGGTTAGTGATCATAATAGTAACCGGAATGGTGATTATGGCAATCACTGTCAGCAGCCTGCTATAATAAATCATCATGATAGTTACGCCGATTACGGTAAATACAGCCTGAAATAGGACTGTTATCGACTGGGCAACTGCATTTGATATGTTTTCTGCATCATTTGTCATTCTGCTCATGAGATCGCCGTGCTGATGCGAATCAACATAGCTTATCGGAAGCCTTGATATCTTTTTAAAAAGATCATTTCTTAAGTTGTACACCGTACTTTGAGAGAGCTTTGCAGCTAAAACGCTCTGACTATAATTCAATATTCCGCTCAAAAGAAAAATGATCCCGATGATTGCAAGGTAAACCACCATACTTTCAAAGTCTACAGTAAGCCTTCCATCCACAAATTTTATCGTATCGATTGCCTTTTGCTGAAAAAACGGGCCAAGTACATCTATAACTGTAATGATTACCATCAAAAATATCATCATAAAAAGAATTTTTTTACTTGATCCAATGTATTTAAAAAGTCTTTTAATGGAACTGCGCGCCTCTTTGGGCTTTTCAGCATTTGCCCTGGCATCCATCATTCTCGCACCACCTGGCCTGATTTCCAGCTTTGGCCCATTAGCACTTCTATTATCCGCCATCTTTATCTCCATTCTATTTTTTATTAAAGTCTCTCTAAAGGCTTCGGATTATTTCCTCAAATCACGAGCCTCTCTAAAGGCACCGGATTATTTCCTTAATTCACGAGCCTCTCTAAAGGCACCGGATTATTTCCTTAAATCACGAGCCTCTCTAAAGGCACCGGATTTATTCTGTGAATCATAAATATCTCTGTAGGTCTCTGAAACCTTAAGAAGCTCTTCGTGCTTTGCACAATGCTTTATGGTATTATCCCCCTCTAGAACTGCAATTCTATCTGCCTCCATAACGCTGGCTATCCTTTGAGCTATCATTATTATGGTAGTATCACTTCCTACATATTCACGAACTGCCTTTCTTAATTTGCTCTCTGTCGCAAGATCTAGTGCCGAGGTGGAGTCATCAAAAATAAGTATTTCAGGCTTCCTTACAAGCGCTCTTGCTATAGACATTCTCTGCTTTTGTCCTCCTGAAAGAGAGGCTCCCTTTTCTGCAACAAAGGTGTCGTACTTATCATGGAGCTTTTCTATGAACTCGCTTGCCTGAGCTGCAGCCGCAGCCTTTTTCACCTCTTCATCTGTCGCATCATCTTTCCCCCAACGGATATTTTCCGCAACTGTTGCTGAAAACAGTTCGCTCTTTTGCATTACATAGCCGATTTTATTTCTCAATTCATTTAGATCAATGGTTCTTATATCCCTTCCCTTTATTTTTATGCACCCTTCTGTAGGATCATAAAACCTTGGAATCAGGGATGCAAATGTTGTTTTTCCTGTTCCTGTGGCACCAATCACCGCTAAGGTCTCTCCTTTTTTCACTGAGAGATTTATATTCTCAAGTACAAGTTCTCCATTAGAATCCGGATACTTAAAACTTACGTTTTCAAAAGCTATTTCAGGAACATTTTCATCTTTAAAAGATGTTGCTTCCTCTGATTTTCCCTTTGATTTAGAGGCTGCATCTGCAATTGATTCTGATTCTGAATCTGCATTTGAATCTACTTTCACAACAACAGGCACTGTCTCTAAAACTTCATTTAATCTACCTGCTGAAATCTGTGCACGCGATATGGTCTGCAAAAGATTAGTTGCCATCATGATCTGCATCATTATCTGCGTAACGTAGGTTATGGCTGCCATAACAGAACCAGTAGTCATGCCTCCAATACCATTTTTTATGTCAAGTCCGCCTATGTAAATAACCGCTATGACAGCTAGATTTTGCACAACAGTTAAGACAGGCGGAATAATTGCCATAAGCCTTAAAACCTTAAAATTCACTTCACGCAGTTCATCATTAGCCCTACCAAAACGCTCACACTCATAATCCTCTTTATTATAGGCCTTTACAACTCTCATTCCATTTACATTTTCCTGCACAACGGAATTTACTTTGTCAAGTCTTTTTTGAACAAGCGCGTACTGAGGAATTGCCTTTCTAAGCACCGCCCAGATCACTGTTACAAGCACAGGTAAAAGACATATTACCACCATACTAAAGCTTAAGTTCAGGCCTATTAGTGCTAAAAAGCCACCTATTAAAAACATTGGAGCCCTTACAAAACCTCTAAGAAGAAGCTCGATAAAATCCATGACCTGGGTGATATCATTTGTCATTCTTGTAACTAGTGATCCAGTTGTAAATTCATCTGTCTGCTCAATCGAAAGAGACATTACCCTCTTATAGCAATCAATTCTAAGATCTCTTCCAAAGCCCTGAGCACCTGTTGAAGCCGTTGCTGCACAGGTCACGCCAAGTGTCCCCCCTATAAGGGTAATTAAAAGCATCAGAGCACCGAACACGATAATCATATGCATCCTGGAATAATCTCCCCCGCCAAAGATTTCTATAAGTCTAAAAGCCATCTTTGATCTAGTTACCGGGTCATTAATATCCATCCCGGTTATGCCATAATTTACTATATATGACATTAGATATGGGAGCAATAAATCTCCAACTACTTCCCCTATCATAAGAAGAGGTGAAATTATAGCCAATAATATGTACGGCTTTAAATACTTCATTATCTTCAGCATATTTATCTCCATTCAGTAAAAAGCAGTAACCTTCATAGTTACTGCTTTTTACTACTTCTATCTTTCACTTATTTTTATCATCTATTACTTTTAGGTTTCATTACCTTGTTTTTCTTTTACTTTGATTTTTTATTACATTTTACACTAGATTGCCTAAGTTTTAGTAGATATTAGTTTTTCGGACCTAGGCCTGGAAGATAGTTCACAATTTCAAGATCATATCTAGACGCATATTCAAGTGCATGCTCAGCAGCATCTTTATTTGAGAGCAGCTCAGGATAATGCGCATCGCAGCCAATTATTACCTTATTACCAACTTCCTGTGCTATTCTAAAAAATCTGTCACAAGGATAATGCCTTCCTCCAACTAATCCATTCATATTGAGTTCAATTGGATAATCAGCCTCTTTCATATATTCTAAAAGTCTTTTATACTCTTTATAATATAGCTCCTCATTATGCTCATCTCTATATGGATAATTTAAAAGATCAGGGTGACATAAATACTTATATTTTCCGCTCTTCATTCCTTCTATGCAAAGATCTATATATGTAAAAAGCTCTGAATCACCTACATTCGGATCTCCTGCCCAGCCGACAAGCCCCTTATCGTAACCGAAATTATGCTGTCCGAGTATAAGATAATCAACCGGATAATCCGCATATAGCTTTTCCTGTCTTTCCATTAATGGAGGCAGATACTCAGCTTCAAAGCCGACGTAAATAGTAATATCCTTCTCATATTCCTTTCTAAGGGAAAGTATCGAATCAAAATAGTCATCCATTTGATCGGGTGTCATTCTAAGACCTGCAACATAATCAGGATCTGGAAAATCCCATGGACAATGATCCGAAAAACCAAGCACCTTCATTCCTGCCTTAATTGCTTCTTCCACATACTCCCTATCTGTTCCGCTTGCATGATTGCAGCGTGTAGTATGTGTATGATAATTTGCTAACATCTTATTATTTCCTTCTTTCTCTTTACTATTTACATCCAAATCCATCTTCTATTTTAAGCAAATTAAGTATTCTATCAAATTCTCAGTCATATTATTAAAATAAATTACTTAATTCTCCCTATCAAATTTTATCACAAAAAGAATGCCTGTGTCAAGGTTTCCCTTGACACAGGCACTTATAATAAATGCAATTATTTAACCTAAATTAAACAATTTTGATTTAGCCTTAAACCTTTTTCTCATTCTAGAATAGTTCAAGCGGACTTCAAATTAAAGTCTGTCATGGCATGTTCTAGCGATAACGTCGAGCTGCTGCTCCTTTGTAAGGTTGATGAACTTAACAGCATAACCAGATACTCTGATTGTGAAGTTAGCATACTCTGGCTTCTCTGGATGCTCCATAGCATCGTAAAGCTTATCTGTTGTGAATACGTTAACGTTAAGGTGATGAGCACCATTTGTGAAGTATCCATCCATAGCACTTACAAGGTTTGTCTCCTGCTCATCAAGTGTATGACCAAGAGCTGATGGGTTGATTGTCTGAGTATTTGAAATACCATCAAGTGACCACTCATAAGGAACCTTTGCTACTGAGTTAAGTGAAGCAAGAAGACCATTCTGCTCAGCGCCGTATGATGGTGAAGCACCAGGTGCGAATGAAGCGTAAGCCTTACGTCCGTCAGGTGTAGCACCAGTAGCCTTACCATAAACTACGTTAGAAGTAATTGTAAGGATTGATGTTGTAGGCTCTGAATCTCTGTATGTATGATGCTTTCTTACATCTGTCATGAACTTCTTAAGAAGCTGAACACCGATCTGATCTGCTCTGTCATCATCGTTACCATACTTAGGGAAATCACCCTCTACTTCGTAATCGATAGCGAGATTTGTCTCAGGATCACGAATAACCTTAACCTTAGCATACTTAATAGCTGAAAGTGAGTCGATAACGTGTGAGAAACCAGCGATACCTGTAGCGAATGTACGTCTTACATCTGTATCGATGAGTGCCATCTCAGCTGCCTCATAGTAGTACTTGTCATGCATGTAGTGGATGAGGTTAAGAATGTTAACATAGAGCTCTGCAAGCCAGTCAAGCATAACATCATACTTAGCAATAACTTCATCATAGTTAAGGTACTCTGATGTAATTGGCTGGTAAGCTGGTCCGATCTGCATGTTCTTTCCGTTCTTATCCTTGAACTTCTCGTCAACACCACCGTTGATAGCGTAAAGAAGTGCCTTTGCAAGGTTTGCTCTAGCTCCGAAGAACTGGATTTCCTTACCTGTCTGTGTAGCTGATACACAGCAGCAGATTGAGTAATCATCGCCCCAGATTGGCTTCATAACGTCATCATTCTCGTACTGGATTGATGATGTGTTGATAGAAATCTTAGCTGCATATCTTCTGAAGTTCTCTGGAAGTCTCTTTGTGTAAAGAACTGTAAGGTTTGGCTCTGGAGCTGGACCCATGTTCTCAAGTGTGTGAAGGAATCTATAGTCGTTCTTTGTAACCATTGAACGTCCATCAAGACCTGTTCCTGCAACTTCAAGTGTAGCCCAAACTGGGTCACCTGAGAAAAGCTGGTTGTATGACTCAATTCTTGCGAACTTAACCATACGAAGCTTCATTGTGAAATGGTCGATAAGTTCCTGTGCCTCTGCCTCTGTAAGTGTGCCTTCCTTTAAGTCTCTCTCGATGTAGATATCAAGGAATGTTGATACACGGCCTACTGACATAGCTGCACCGTTCTGAGTCTTGATAGCTGCAAGGTATCCGAAGTATAACCACTGAACTGCTTCCTTAGCGTTCTTAGCTGGCTGTGAAATATCAAATCCGTAGATCTGAGCCATTTCCTTCATTCCCTTAAGAGCCTTGATCTGATCTGCGATTTCTTCTCTCTGACGGATAACATTATCTGTCATTGTTCTGTCGCCACAGTTGTCAAGATCGTTCTGCTTCTTGTTGATGAGGTAATCGATACCATAAAGAGCTACTCTTCTGTAATCGCCTACGATACGTCCACGACCATATGTATCAGGAAGACCTGTTACGATATGAGCATGACGAGCAAGCTTCATTTCCTTTGTATAAGCATCAAAAACTGCCTGGTTGTGTGTCTTGTGATACTCGTTGAAAATCTTGTCGTACTTTTCATTTACATTGTAACCATACTGGCCAGCAGCCTGCTGAGCCATCTTAATTCCACCGTAAGGCATAAATGCTCTCTTAAGTGGCTTATCTGTCTGAAGACCTACGATCTTCTCAAGATCCTTTGTTGCTTCATCGATGTAGCCAGGACCATAAGCTGTAAGGCTTGATACAACCTCTGTTTCGCATTCAAGAACGCCGTTATGATCATGCTCTTCCTTCTGAAGAACCTGAAGCTTTCCCCAAAGTGTATTTGTTGCATCTGTTGGATCTGCAAGGAAATCCTCATTTCCCTCATATGGTGTGTAGTTGTTCTGGATGAAGTCTCTGACATTTACATCGTCAAGCCAGTGTGTTCCTTTAAAGCCTCTCCATTCCTCTCTCATGTTCTTATCTCCTTTGTTTTGTGAAATTGGTTTTTAGTTGATTTTGCATTAAATCCATCTCTCAGTTAGGATACCCTCAAAACCGCCATTTTTAAGACCTAATGCTCTTATCATTGTCAATATTTTAACACCCATCCTATTGTTTAACCTTGATTTAAATCAAAGTACAATAAAATTATTTGTATTTTTTAATTACTTTTTTTAATTATCTAAATTGAATTCAAGCATCTCTTTTGCATGCCTTATTCTTTCGCTGGTTGGTGATTCAACGCCCTCAAGCTTGTATGGAATTCCAAGCTCCTTGAACTTATGTACTCCAAGTGAATGATATGGAAGCACTTCCACTCTTCTTACATTGTGAAGTGAATGAATGAAATCTCTTGTCTTTTCAAGATATTCATCAACATCTGTATAGCCTGGTACAAGTACATGTCTGATCCAGATAGGCTTATTTATTTCATCAAGATATCTGAACATTTCCTGGATATTTGCATTTGGCACTCCAGTAAGCTTTTTATGTACCTCTGGATCGATATGCTTAATGTCAAGCATGAGCATGTCTGTGTATTTCATAAGCTCTTCAAACTTCGAGAACCAAGGCTGCTCCTTTGTGAAAGGCTGTCCTGCTGTATCGATGTTTGTATGGATACCGCGCTCCTTTGCCTTTTTGAAAAGATCTATAAGGAAATCGATCTGTAAAAGAGGCTCTCCTCCACTTACAGTAATTCCTCCCTTTTCTCCCCAGTAATTTCTATATCTTTCTGCCATTTCAAGAATTTCATCAGCAGTCTTTAAATTATCTGTATTAGGATCCCATGTATCTACGTTATGACAGTACATGCATCTCATATTGCATCCCTTTAAGAATACAAGGAATCTTATTCCTGGTCCATCTACTGCTCCAAACGATTCAATCGAATGGATCCTTCCTTTAATTTCTTCAGCCATATTTATTCCCCTATTTAACCTTTCATATCTATCTGCTATTTCACTTTTTGCTAGTTCTTTTTTTACTAGTCCTTTTTTACTAGTCCTTTTTTGCTAGTTCTTTTTTACTAGTTCACTTTTCATCAGCTTGATTTTCATCTTGCTTTTGATTTATTTTGCTATTGTTTTTTGTTTTTTTGTATTTCTTATGTTGACATCATTATATTTGATATCACGCTAATTTGATTTGATTTAAATCAAATTAGCAACTTTTTTTAAATTATTTTTTTATAGTCAAAATAAATAAATCTTGTGGTCTATTTTAAGTCAGGCCACAAGATTTAGTATTCGTTATTTTTTTATCAATCTTTCAAAATTTTGATTTTTTCTTTCAGTCTTTTGCTTTAGTATATGCTAAGTTTCCAATAAATACAGTAAAGTAAGCGATTGCAATAGCTGCCGGCACTAAAAAACATCAATATTTGAAGCCTGAAAAGCCAACTACTAAAGATATTACTGAACACTTAGGAATTGTAAGAGAAATTATATTATCCTTTATCTCGGTTCCAAAAACCTTAGGTATTACATTCGTAGGAGCATCAAAGTCATTCTTATCATGAACATTTCCTGTAAGTATTTCACCTGTTGCTGCACTTGCAGTTGCACCGATCACTCTGCAGCTGATCTCATATTCATCTGTAAGAGAACAGTTTGCAATGGTAATATTAAGATGCCCATTCTGAGATACAGAAGCAGAATATGAAAGAGCAGGTATTTCCTCTCCTCCTTCTCCTACTTTTTCATTCTCGATAAAGCTATATACATTTTCAGAATCCTGGTGAGTCTTGAACATGTTCATTACATGATAGGTAGGAGTCTTTATCATCTTCTCGCCCTTTGTAAGAAGAAGGGCCTGAAGTACATTTACTGCCTGTGCAAGGTTTGCCATGCATACAATATCTGCATTATTATTAAAGATATTGAGATTGCAGGCTGCTACAATGGCATCTCTCATTGTATTCTGCTGGTAAAGGAAGCCCGGATTAGTTCCCTCTTCCACATCATACCAGCAGCCCCATTCGTCAACTATGAGCTTTACCTTATCAGTATACTTTCTCATAATCGCGCCATGCTTTCGGATCATATCCTCAATCTGTAAGGTTCTTGAAATCGTACCGTAATATTCAGCATCAGAGAATTTTGTAGAACTTCCCTTATGCTCCCAGTCTCCTGTTGGAACAGTGTAATAGTGAAGTGATAGAGCATCTACCATGGTATCACCTAGATTCTCCATAAGCTTTTCTGTCCAACGATAATCATCTGCACTAGGTCCGCACGCAACCTTGAAAAGATGACTTCCTCCAAGATTTCTAGCATAGGCCTGGAACTTTCTATATTCATCTGTATAATACTCCGGGCGCATGGCTCCGCCGCCGCCCCAGTTCTCATTTCCGATTCCTATGTACTTAAGCTTCCAAGGCTTCTCACGTCCATTCTTCTTGCGAAGCTCTGTCATATTAGAATCACCATCAAAGGTTATATACTCTATCCAGTCAGAAAGCTCCTTTGGAGTTCCGCTTCCTAAATTTCCAGCAAGATAAGGCTCGCATCCAATTTTTTCGCATAAATCAAAGAATTCATGAGTTCCAAAGGAATTAGGCTCTGTCACACCGCCCCAATAAGCATTTATTCTCTTTGGTCTCTCTGATTTTTTTCCTACTCCATCAAGCCAATGATAATCATCTGCGAAGCATCCTCCCGGCCAGCGAAGTACTGGCATTTTTAACTCCTTAAAGGCTGCAATGACATCATTTCTTACGCCATTAGTATTTGGAATTTTTGAATTTTCTCCAACATAAATTCCATCATAAATGCAGGCTCCTAAATGTTCTGAGAAATGTCCATATATTTCTCTATTTATATGAGCCTTTTTGTCTAGCGTATTTACGACCATGTTCAGCTTTCTCATAAAGTCATCCTTTCATATATTATTTGCTCCAAAAAGCGGAGCTTATTTTTTTATCAATCTTCTTCTAGAATAAGGCATATTCGCCTTTTTGTCAAATAAAAAGAAGGAATCCTGCACAAATTTTTTCCGTAAAAATAGCGGTATAGAAGCAATTCTACACCGCTATTTTATAATTTTTAGTTTTAAAGCTCAAAATAGCCAAAATAATCAATTAAATGCTATCAAGTGCCTGCTTAATATCTGCTATGAGATCCTCTGCATCCTCAAGTCCGCATGAAAAACGTACAAGATCACTTGAAATACCGCAGTCAATAAGTTCCTGCTCAGTAAGCTGTCTATGAGTTGCACTTGCTGGATGTAAGCAGCATGTTCTAGCATCTGCAACATGAGTCTCGATTGCTGCGATCTTTAATGCCTTCATGAACTTTTCTGCTGCTGGCTTTCCGCCCTTAACACCAAAAGAAACTACACCACAGCTTCCATTTGGAAGATACTTCTTAGCACGCTCGTAATACTTATCTCCTTCAAGAGATGGATAAGTAACCCAGCTTACCTTGTCTGATGACTTTAAGAACTCTGCAACCTTAAGTCCATTCTCACAATGTCTCTTCATTCTTACGTGAAGGCTCTCAAGACCAATATTTAAAAGATATGCACTCTGAGGTGACTGAACTGAACCTAAATCTCTCATAAGCTGAGCAGTACACTTTGTAATGAAAGCACCGCCCATACCGAACTTCTCAGCATAGGTGATTCCATGGTAGCTCTCATCTGGTGTGCAAAGACCCGGGAACTTATCAGCATGAGCCATCCAATCAAACTTTCCTGAATCAACAATAGCTCCGCCTACAGCTGAACCATGTCCATCCATGTACTTTGTTGTTGAATGAGTAACTATATCTGCACCGAACTCGATAGGTCTGCAGTTAACTGGTGTTGCGAAGGTATTATCGATAATAAGAGGTAAACCATTCTTATGCGCAACCTTTGCAAACATCTCTATATCAAGAACAGTAAGGGCTGGATTTGCAATAGTTTCACCAAAAACAGCCTTTGTATTTGGCTTAATTGCTGCCTGAAGTTCTTCTTCTGTGCAATCTGGTGATACGAAGGTAAAATCAATGCCCATCTTTCTCATTGTAACATTAAAGAGATTGAAGGTTCCACCATAAATTGATGAGCTTGATACAATATGATCTCCTGCCTGAGCTATATTAAAAGTAGCAAAGAAATTAGCTGCCTGTCCTGAACCTGTAAGCATAGCTGCTGAACCACCCTCAAGTGCAGCAATCTTAGCTGCAACAATATCACAGGTAGGATTCTGAAGTCTTGAATAGAAATAACCTGATGCTTCAAGATCAAAAAGCTTTCCCATATCCTCGCTAGTATTGTACTTAAATGTTGTACTCTGAATGATAGGAACCTCTCTTGGCTCTCCATTTCCTGGATGATAACCTGCCTGCACGCATTTTGTTCCTACATTTAAATTCTTTTCGTCCATAAGTAAATATCCTTCCTATAATATATTTATTTAAAAATAGCCGCTTTTCTTTTTACATTACAACTACCCATTATAACACATCAAGTCCGTTATGTAAACATAGCGGACTTGATTTTTTTTAATTTTTTCTTATTTACTTTGCTAATAATTCCTGAATATAGGCGGTAAGCTTTTCTGCTCCTCTTTTATGTGATGCATATGTAGGATGCCAATCTGCTGCAAGACCTTCATCTGATTTTCTTGCATCAAATTCCATTGTATAGACGTTGATATCACCTGTTTCCTCGGAATAAGCCTTAACTGCATTTTCAACAGCTCCCATTAAGTCAGAGCCCATAAGACCTAGTACACATACTATCTTACTATTTTTATCATGCTCTCTTACCTTCTTAAGGAAATCAACATAAAGCTCTTCAAATGATGAAATCTTTTCTGCATCGCCCTTTGTATAACTTGCATCATTAGTTCCAAGATTTATAACAATTACATCCGGCTCTCTTTCAAATGACCAGTCATAATCAACAGGCTTCATTCCCTTATAAGATGCACCGTAGGTAAAGCCTAATTTGTCATAATACTGTGGAACAGTTGACGTTTCATTAATTGTATTGCTATCTGAGGTATAGCCTGACAATATTCCAAAGCCGCTATATGAGAATAAATCACAATCAGCGTTTAAGTTTTCTGCTGTAAGATAAGCATAAGTTTTTGTCGCATCCTCTGTAATAGTTGAGAAATGATGATCCTTATCCTCATCATCTACACCATATCCACAGGTGATAGAATCTCCTATGAATCTAAAGTAAAGCTCCTTCTCCTCAGTCGGTTTAATATCTTCATAAGAGGTAACCTTTATTTCTTTTATTCCAGTGGTTGAATTTGCTGCTTCTGAAAGCTTCACTACCTTTATGGTAACTTCCTCTTCATTATCAGATTCAAAGGCTGTAATGGTCTTTGTAAGGTCATCTATCATCTCATCTGCTACACGTTCACCGTTTACATATATTGCAACACGAGCCTGACTGTTCTTATCTCCTCCTACCTTAACTGCAGTTGAATCTCCATTAAAGGTGATTTCAGCTTTAGTACCGCGGAAGGTAAATTCTGCTCCCGATGCTGATGTTACAAGCCACAAGCTATCCTTCTCATAGGCTGCATGTCCAATTATTTTTACATGCTCTGCATCTGCTGGGCATACTCTCTCCTGCAAAACAGCTTCCGCTTCAGTACTCGCCTCGGTCGTAACTTCTTCCTGCGACGTAACCTGGGCAGTTGATCCCTCTGTAGCATCCTGTCCAGACTTACCACAGCCTGTAAACATGATTCCTGCTGTAAGCACAAGCGCAACAGCTTTATTTAATATACTCTTCTTAATCATTCTTTTTTCTCCTATCTTTAGTTTGTCTGCCGCTAATATAGCATTTGATTACGATTTTCGAGTCCTATTCCCTGAAAAAGTTTAATTATTCTCGATTTAATTAATGCTGTAACCAAAATAAAAGGAATCATATCTTATAATATTAAAATTTAAAATATGATTCCTATCATTATGTTATTCAGTACAAAATCCCAATAGTAATATTAACACCTATATTATCTAGTTTTATTTCTATTAGTAATATTAACACCTATATTATCTAGTTTTATTTCTAATAGTAATATATTATCTAGTTTAATTTCAAATAGTAATATTACTACCTATCAATCAAATATATATTACAGGAAATGAGCGCGGAGGAAATCTCCCTCTTCTGGGCAAAGATATGCTGGTGCGATATCAAATGCTGTCTTGCAGCCAGTATTTCCTTCCTTATTAAGCTTTGCTACTGCTCTTGCATATGCTGCAAGAACTGAGCCTGTGAATTCTGGATTTGAATCAAGCTTAAGCTTATATTCGATAACATGCTTTGTTTTTCCTTCGTTTGTTGAACCTGAAACGATTACTGAACCGCCATGTGGAAGTCCTGCATGATTCTTTAATAATTCTTCTTCTGAAATGAAATTTACAGTTGTATCATACTCATCAAAGTAATTAGGCATTGTCTTAATTTCATTTTCAATTCTTGCAAGATCTGCGCCCTCTTCTGCAACAACATAGCACTCACGTGTATGCTTCTGACGAGTTGAAAGTTCTGGATTGCTTCCGCTTCTAACTGCCTCAAGTGCTGACTCTACTGGTACTGTATACTGTCTTGCATCCTTAACGCCTTCAATGCGACGGATAGCATCTGAATGTCCCTGGCTTACTCCGCGTCCCCAGAAAGTATATGCCTTTCCATTTGGAAGGATTGCGTGAGAATAAAGACGGTTTACTGAGAACATTCCTGGATCCCAGCCTACAGAAATAACTGCTGTCTTTCCTGCTGCCTTTGCTGCTTCATCTACGTTCTTGAAATGCTCCGGGATTCTTGCGTGTGTATCAAAGCTATCTACAACATTGTAATCCTTTGCATATGCTGGTGTCATCTTAGGAAGATCTGTTGCTGAACCACCGCAGATAATTAATACGTCGATATCCTTCTGCATATTTGCAAGTGCATCTGCTGAATATACCTTTACACCTTCTGATGCAATCTTTACCTTAGATGGGTCACGTCTTGAAAAAACGCCAACAAGTTCAAGATCTTCTGCTGCATTAACAGCCATCTCTACACCACGTCCAAGGTTTCCATAACCTAAAATACCAATTCTAATGCTCATTTCTATATTCCTCCTAATAATTATGACATTCCGTAACTATGCCCACGGAATTTAAACTTTCATGCACACATTAACCACATTACAAATGCTGTAAATGCACTGTTATCGGCATTTACAGCACTTATATAACTATAATATTCTCGAGTAAATTTGTCAACAAGAATTTTTTTACTTTTTTCTCCCTTAATTGGAAAATACTAACATATTAAAATTGTAATGTATTACACTTCCTCAAGACCATAATAATCTAATATTTTTATGCTGCTCTTTCCCGAACGTTCTATCAATCCTTCGCTTTCAAGTTCAGTAATCTTACGGCTGATTGTCTCCGGACGAAGACTAAGACTTGCAGCAATGTCCTCTAGCTTTAACTCAACTGTACCTGAATGATCCTGCTTTTCTCTATATATCAGAAAGGCTGCCAGACGTGACTTAGGGCTCTTAGTAGAAAGAAGCATATTTCTTTCATTTGCATCATGAAGCTTTTTAGACAAAAGCTCAATTATTTTCATTGCAACATTTGAATCACTTAGAATCTTAATAAGGTCCTTTTGCTTGATATTGCAGACGCTTACATCACTAAGGCAGACTGCTGAATATGGATAGTGACTATTTTCAAGTAACATGCCCTCCCAGATGGTTTCATGATCTGAAAAAATACCGACTATCTGCTCTCTTCCATCAAGGTCGAATTTACACAGCTTTACCTTGCCCTTAAGGATAATGCATATCGATTTTACGCTATCACCTTCCCTGAACATGTAATTTCCCTTGCGGTAGCGAACATGCTCAGAATTCATCATCAGATTCTGCTTCTCATTTTCCGGCAAGCTCTCTAGGAACGGCACATTTCTAAGGCACGAGCTATCACATACCTCGCACTCATCACACCCCTGAAACGGCGGCTTTAAATTATATAATACCGATTTTTCCTCTTCTTTTCCTTTTCTCATACAAACCTCTTCTATTCACAATTTCTCTGCAAATCACGATTACTGTCACGTAAGACGCTGCTGCTTTTTTTACACATATCGCAGCGCCAAGCCATTTACATTTATTGATGTATTTTTAGTATAGCATCAACTTTGATTATAGTCAATCAAATTATAACTTTTCAAGAAGAAGCTCTGATATTTCACTTCCTTTTAACTTGCCAGATCTCTTTTATCATAATAAAAAAATGCAAATACTATTCCTGAGAGCAATACTACCGCAGCTACAAGCAGTGCCTCCTTTGAGATTTCCTTACCTGCAAATATTTCAGAGGCATTTGTATATGAATATGGCCCCCAAAACAAATAATCCTTCATGCTCGGTACTACTCTTCCAATTAAGTCATAAACATAAAACATCATTGCTATACCTATGCCAAGACCCATTCTATTTTTCCCGGATATCGATGATAGTGCAAAACATATTGAGGCAACTTCAACGTTCATGATAAAGTGCATCAACATAAAAATAACCAGTTCCTTAACTGGAACCTCTTCATTTAGCATTACAAAGCCGAGGGTGTAAAACAAGGTGCAGATTATAGTAAAGAATATAAGTGATAATAATACACAGATTCCTTTTGCCGCTATAACTTTAATTCTTGAAACAGGAAGCGAAAACAAAAATTCTCCGGTATGACCTTCCTCTTCTTTTGACAAAATTCCGATTGCAAGAATAGCTGCAAACATTCCCCCGCCAAGTCCGTGAACTGTTCCTACCTCTGTAGCAAAAAATCCTTCTATCGTAGCTATGCTCAGCGTGCTCATTCCAAAGGCGTCAGAAAAGGCTCCCATATTAGAAAACATGTCAGCCATTGCTTTCATATCGCCCTGCATGCTCTTATACATCATGGTACATACAAATCCTAAGATTCCAACAATAAAACTCCATAATAGAGTCGTCTTTAAATTAAGCTTCATTTCTCCTAAAAAAATCCTCTTCATGTCACGCCTCCTCATCCTCATAAAACTTTAAAAATGATTCATCATCTATTTTTGGCGAATCGAGCATTGTAAGCCTTCCCTCTCTCATTATGGCAGCATTTTTACAATACTTATTTACCTCTGATAAAACGTGAGTTGATAAAAGGCAGGTTGCACCTTCCTTTACATATTCGTTTATCAATCCAAAAAATTTCTTTTGAATCAAAGGATCAAGACCACTGGTGGGTTCATCAAAAATAAACACCTTTGGCCTATGCTGCATGGCGCAGACAATACTTACCTTTTTTCTATTTCCAAGAGATAATTCTTTTATTTTCTTATGAGTATCGACCTTTAAGAGCTCGCAGATTCTTTCTGCTTCCTTCGTATAATCTCCTCCTCTTACATCTGCAGCATACTTTATTACTTCCGAAACTCTCATAGCCGGATAGAACCAGGCCTCCGAAGGCATATATCCAATATTTTCCATTATCTTTTCATGATCCTTTACGCTATCAAGACCTAGTATTTTTATTTCTCCCTGTTTAAATTTTAAAAAGCCTAGCATCGAACGGATCGTGGTGGATTTTCCTGCACCGTTCGGTCCTAAAAATCCAAATATGTCCCCCTCTTTTACTTTTAAAGAGACATCTACTACTCCTCTGCTTTTACCATAGCTTTTTGTTAAATTCTTAATCTCTATCACATTTTCCATCGGCATCTCCTTTCTATTTGTGCTGGCATGTCTTTATAAATTCACATATTGCATTTCATTTGCAATTACAATCTTTTTCAAAGTCACCTAATGCATTCCTTTTATTATAATTGCCGTCTTTTTTTAGCAACATATGACTTTTCCACACCTGTTTCCATAAGGATAACACAAATAAAAAACGGGGACAATACCTATCCCCGTAAGATGCACTTATTCGCCGCTATCTTTCACTTTTTCATCATAAGCTTCTTTATGCTCTGACTGAAATAGCCTTAATTCTTCATTTAATTTTTTATCATCAATATTCCTTTTTGTTCTGTAAACAAAAAACACGCAAATATAGGTAATAATGATGTATAAAACAAATAGTAAGGTAGGCAGAAGCTTTTTATCAAACCAGCCTCCAAAATAAGAAACGCCGCAGTAAATTGCCGTACATACGAGCATTCCACATATTTCCCTGCTCTTTAAACTTTCTGCCTCATCAAAATTATTTAACAGATATACTTGAATATATCCTATAGCATAGCAGGTTAAAATCATCTGAAGCATATGAAATATTCCTGCTTCAAATTTTCCGCCAACTATCTTATAAACACAATAAAAAAACAATATGGCAAAGAAATAAAGGCAAGCCTTAAATTCTATTACTATTTCACTTGTAAGATATTTTTCCCATAGCGTCAGCTTCTTTTCATTTTTCATCGCTAAGCATCTCCCTTCAAAAGCCTTCTAAATTCCACTGCAAATCTTCTTGAAATTATAATATGCTCTCCGCCTTCCATTGTCGCATCTATCCTATTCGATGAAAGGCTTTTTAGAGAAATCACTCTATTAACATTTATGACCATCGATTTACTACATCTAAAGAATGCATCATCATCTACATTTAACATAAATGCAGAAAGAGTCCCATCAATTTTCACTACCTTTTCTTTAGTATAAGCAAATACCTTATCATCCACTGACTCTAAATATAATATATCGCTGATATCTATGCAGATATTTCCATCGTCTGCTTTGCCCCACAGCCTTCTGCCTTCAGAGCGAAGTATGCTTATTACTTTATCTACTGCGGGATTAGGCTCTTTGTAGCGTATTACTATGCTCTCTTCGCCTTCTTTTATTTTTTTAATGTCTATTTTCATTTGCTCAGCTTTTCAGACCATTCTGCTTCTTTAAAACCTACTAGTACGCTATCTCCAAGGATGACTAATGGACGCTTTACGAGCATTCCATTTGTCGCTAAAAGCTTTAACTGCTCTTCCTCGCTCATATCCTTCAGTTTGTCTTTAAGCTGCATTTCCTTATAAAGAAGTCCGCTGGTATTAAAAAATTTCTTGAGAGGAAGTCCGCTCTTTGAATACCATTTTTTTAATTCTTCATAGGACGGATTTTTTTCAACGATATGACGCTCTGTATATTCTACCTTTTTCTCATCAAGCCATTTTTTAGCCTTCTGACAAGTTGTACATTTTGGATAACAGATAAATAGCATATTAGATTCCCCTTTCTATTAATTCATTAAAATCCGCGTTCCTTTATTGGCTTCCTATGCTTTTCACAAAGAACAGGTACCCTTGCTGCTGGTGATGTAATTTTAGCTCTGAGCTCGAGCTCATTTTTCAACCATTCCTCACCGAATTTTCTTTTATTCATGCACTCCATAGGTTCACCAAAAATGATTCTTGTCGGCTGATCAACAGATGCCTGTTCAATATAAACCGGCACTATCGGAGCTGCAGTCTTTTGAGCGATAAAGATCACTCCTACAGCAATGTCCTCTGGTGTTGTTATGTCAAGGGCTGCAATGGTCTGCTGTACAAATACAGTCACGCCGCCATTTTCATTTTTTTCCAAATGCTCCGCACATTTTCTCAGTACCTCAAGTCCACTTGTCGTATCCCTTCTATGAAGTCCGACTATCGAAAATAATTTTTCTATATAAGCATTGAGATCAGGATTTGACACCCAGTCAGTCTTTGCAACTACCATCATATTTGCTAAAATGGTGCCTAATATAAGGCCATCAAATTCGCTAATGTGATTAGGAACAAAAACATACTTTCCCTTCTTATATTTCTCTAGATTATGTATTTCAAGATTATAGACCTTGCTTACCACCTCAAAAAACTCATTACTTTTTTCCGGATCAAGGCCTACCTCTCTAGTCATTTTAAACAGCAATTCAAAAATAGAAACAGCCTGTGTAGTTGTATAACTGTCAACTCCGCCGAATTCTTCTATTAAAGCCTTCATACGTGATCGATCGATATTGTATTCTTCACTCATTCTTACAAACCTCTTCTTTATTTCCATATTTTTATATAGAGTTTTTTTCTAGATATAATCCCCAATTCTCTAGATTAACACAATTCAATCGATTTGTAAATATAAATCGGAATCTAAATGCAAAAATGCTTGCCCAAAATATTAATGCTATAACAAAACACTTGACTTCATTTTGCGGATTCAGACTCGCTGTGGCTTCATCAAGAAGTACAATCGGTGCATCCTTTAGTATTGCTCTTGCAATCGATATTCTCTGCTTTTCGCCTCCAGAGAGAGTTGAGCCTCCTTCTCCGATTATAGTATCATATCCATCTGGCATTTCCATGATAAAATCGTGACATCCTGCTTTCTTTGCAGCCTCCACTATTTCCTCATGGCTTGCTCCTTTTCTTCCCATCCTGATATTTTCTTCTACCGTATCATGGAATAAATATACCTCCTGAAAAACAACACTTATCTTTTTTTATACAAAAAAAAGCTGTGTACTAATATTTTAGTACACAGCCACTCAAAATCATCTACATGCGCTCATCGGCCTTTGCCTTCATCTCATCAAAGAATTCATATTTCTATAAGTTCTATCTCCACACAATCCATAAAAATACATACCCGCCTATAACAGCAGCTAATGTAAATGGAATACCTATTCTTGTGAAATCTGTAAATTTAACCTCATAACCTTCTTTTCTAAGCATTCCAACACCTGCTATATTACAGCTTGCACCTACTGGTGTAATATTTCCACCAAGAGTTGCTCCGCACAAAAGTCCAAAATATAAAAGATAAGGCTCTATTCCAAGAGATGTTGTTACTCCCTGAAGAACCGGAAGCATTGTCGCAACATATGGAATATTATCAACAAAGGCAGAAATCAAAACTGATCCCCATACTACTATTGTGAATAACAGGAATAGATTATTTCCTCCTGCCTTAACAATAAGCGCTGCAACATCATCAATTACTCCCATGTTGGTGATTCCGCCAATTACTATGAAAAGACCTGTAAGAAGTAAAACTGTCTCATAATCCACATTCTTTATGACCTTTTTTACTCTTTCCTTATTATGGTCCTTGGCATATTCCCATACCATACCAATAATACTGCATACTAAACAGATTATACCGTTTGTAAGTGCTGGCTTTCCAGGTATAAAGGATGCAATCATTAATAGAACTACATGCGCTATCATCATTATACTAGGAACATAGTCAGTAACAACTGTTACATCCTTTGAAGTAACCGGGTACTTATCCTTTCTAAAAAGAAACAGCATTATAGGAACAACTAAAAGAGCTCCTATCTCGACTGCAAAGAAAATTCCCGGCTTTCCATTCATCCAGAAAAAGTCTATGAAATCCATGTCTGCATAAGCGCCAAGCATTATTGAGGTTGTATCACCTACAAGAGTTGCTGCACCTTGAAGATTTGATGAAACTGCTATACTTATGATCATGCCTACAGGACTTATATTCAGCTTTTTACATACTGCAAGTCCAACAGGTGCAACCATTAGAAGGGTTGCTACATTATCAATAAATGCAGATATCAAACCGGAGAACAAAGACATTAATATCGTTACCCACATTACATTTGGGGCAATAGCAAGAATTTTATCTGCTATTAGATTTGGCATTTTTGATTCAATGAAATAATCAACAAGTAAAAGTGTACCAAATAACATTAAAAGTACATTCCAGTCAACTACTTCAAGAAATCTGTCATATGGCAAAATCCCGATAATAACATATACCGCTGCAACTGAAAGCGCAATGAACGCCTTCTTTTTAGGAAAAACAATAAGTCCCACATACATGAGCACAAAAAGGATAATTGCCAGTATTTTCATGCTTTCCATTTCTGGTCACCTCACATATAATTTTTTAGGCTATTTTATTGAAGTAAATTCATTAATTTACTTTGTCAGTCGGCCTTCCCTTTTTCCGCAAAAAAAGACTCCTACTGCACCATATATGCAGTAAAAGTCTCGCTGTTTATATCATATCCCGGAGAGCTAAGCTCTCGTATTGACGGAACATGCGACACATACATGTGCCAGCTACTCCCTAATACCATTCATACATCACAAAATTACTTCAAATTTTTTAGTCCTTTTTATATGATACAAAATCAATCCATTTTTTTCAAGTCCTTTTTTACTATTTTCCCATATTTTTTCTACTTAATTTTCTTAAGTCTATATTCCTTGCTTCTTCTACCAGCTTTTACACATGATTTTTTTTCTTCACCGGTCTCTTCTACTCTGTCACTTATCATGTCTCTAAAGCTCTTTTTATATAAAGGCCTACTTAGTACTGCTTCATACACAGCCTGAAGCTCCGGCAAAGTAAAAGTATCCTTCACCAGGCAAAAAGCCTGATTATTATATAAAATCTGCTCTCTTAATTTTTTCATCGCCTCAATTATTATTTCAACATGGTCAAAGGCCAATGCCTCTTTACTTTTTAATGATGGGATGAAGTTTTCATATTGCATGGCACCATTTGAAAAGGTCTCTTTTTTTAGATCATATACAATTTCTATCCCTTTTTCTTCATTCCTTAAACTAATCAGGGAGTCATCAAATTTAAGGTCGAACCAGGCTGCATCATCGGCGTCATCATTTCCCTTCACTGCTTCAAGCTCCTGAACAAGCGAAAGATAGGCTATGCTCATCACCCACATTCTAGGATCTCTCCCTGGTTTTGTAAAGGTATATATCTGATCTAAGTATCCCCCCCTAAGCCCGGTTTCTTCTTCTAGCTCTCTAGCTGCTGCCTGATAAGCTGTCTCATCCTCTTGAACAAAGCCACCCGGAAGTGCCCAACATCCCATAAAGGGATGATTCCCTCTTTTTATGAGAAGAAGCTTTAAACTAGAATAGTCCTCGTTCATTCCAAGTATTAAAATATCAGTAGTAACTGATGGTCTATTATATTTTCCCGGATTATACTTTTTTAGAAATTCTTCTTCAGTCAATCCGTCTTTATTTCTCAATTTTTCCATTACACCCTCCTTATGTCCACAAATATATAAAGGTTAAGTGTTAATACAACACTTAACCTTTATATTTTATTATACTCATTTTAAGTTTTAATGCAATACTTAATTTTCGAATATATCCTTGCTCGTTAATAGCTTCTCGTTAATGCCTTGCTAGTTAATTATCGTCTATATCCTTTACATAAAGATACAGGCTCTGGTTTTCTTCGCTGTAATCATTGGAAGGAGTTATTTCCATAATTACCTTCCTAAAACCAGCTTCATATTTTCTTCTATAGAAAACTCTAAGCGGCTCCTTGTTATTTATGAAATGATCATGTATGTATTTTACTTCTGTCTTCTTGAGGTATTCCTGCAGATCATCCGGATGGACATATCCATTTTCACCAAAGGACGATAGCCATACAGATAATTTACCGGAAAATCCCTTTTCCTCTGTCATTTCGTTTTTATCCATGTTTTCTATCTGATAGGTATCATCTAATAAATTTATTCTTAGAATCTTTGTATATAGATCACACAAAGCTCTATGAGCGTCTCTATTTCCTCTTCTGTCTATGCCCTTTTCTCTGTAATGAGCCGCTTTTGCTGCATACATTCTCTTATCCGCAATGACTCCTAATTCTCTTACGGACATTTCTGGTTCCTCCTTCGTACTTACATAACCATAAGAAACTGTCATACTATCCACGAGCTTTCCCTTCCAGTTTGCCATTTTTTCATCAAAATCAGACAACACCTCTTTCAATTTCTCATTGTCGCAGAAAAGAATGGCTATGAACTCATCTCCACCAGTTCTATACAGTTTTCCGTAAGCACCAAGGCTTTTTTTCATGCACCAGCTAGCTCCGATAAGCAATTCATCTCCTGCTGCATGTCCTAATGTATCATTTACTACTTTAAGTCCATTTACATCAAGTGACATTGAAACAAAGTGATCATTTTCCGGAATATCGTTTTGTTCATAAATATCCTCTTCGTAGGCACGTCTGTTCAAAAGGCCTGTGAGTTCATCTGTCCTTGACTTATATATTAATTTTTCTTCTTGCTTCTTTGCTTCATCAATACTTTGTGTCATAAAAATAACCTTCGTCAGATTGCCTTCATTATCTGACTCTAATGCTATAAAGGTCGCAAGAAACCATCCTATGCGCTTACTTACAAGCTGAGTAGATATGAATTTCTTTCCCTTCATTCTATCTGTAAGAGTACTGATATCAACAAATTCGAGTGCTCTTTCTATGTATTCATCAGCTATCAGTTCATTAAACACCTGATAAAGCATATCCTTTGCGCTCTTTTTTTTATTAACAATATCTTTAAATTCATCTTTTCCATTGAATTTTATGATTTTATCCTCTTTAATATCTATGATATGAAGAGTATTACAAATCTCTGCAATCATTCCTATGGTATTGTAATATGAATTTCTCTCATTTAAGGTATCCTGAAGAATTGCAATCTGAGCTAAATCCTCACGAACCACATCATCTACATCATAGTGGTAGCCGCTTAACAAATAACCTCCCTCGATTTTCTGAGCAGTTCCGCCACATCTTACGTAGCGTTCTCCTTTTTTAGGATGATTCCACAGGTATGTATTTTCATCAAATTTTCCCTGCTTCATTTTTTCAACACTACTTAACACTGAAGGAAGTGCACCTGGAGTAATACGTTCATACCAGTTCTTGTAAGCTTCTTCCGGGGTCCAATCTTCTTCTGCAAAACCCATAAGTTCCTTCATGGTATTATCAACGTGCAGGCTCGGTGTTTTTCCTTCGACTATTTTCATTCGCCAGGTTCCCATATTAGCCGAAGCATTAATATCTCTAATCTCTGATATTTCATCAAAGGCCCTCTTATTTTCCTCATTATATACCCTATTTTCTTCTTCGAGTTTGGCATTTTCCTTTGCTATCTCTCTATGCCTTTTAATATTCTTTAATAGAACTACTGCTGCATATAATAAAAGAATCAAACTGATAATGAAAATTGTAATTACAGAAGCTTTTGAATTTTCACTTATAATTGCTATAGCGGATTTTTCCGGAATAATTATGACTACCTTCCATTCAGTATCCGGTACCGTTACTGCGCATACTCTTCCTTCTCCGCTCGGATCCTTGATAGTCTTCGCATTTCCCGATGCATTATGGATTGTATCACTAATTGAAGCTTTTTGTTTATCCGTAACTCCATTATTGCTTAATAAAATGTCTAGTGTTAAATCCTTTATATATTCAGACTCGATTGTTGAGCAGATTACCATGTCATTCTCATCTACTAGCAATCCATATATATCGTGTCCATAGAGTTTTCTTTCAAATATCTGACTTATCTGCGTAGTGGCCTCGATATAACCTGTCAGCACGCCCGAAATTTTATCCTGATATATAATCGGAGTATAGAAATTCATTAGAGTCTCTTTAGAGGTCTTAGGATGAAAATTATTCCACACACCAGTATTTCCCTTAATTCCCTCTATATAATACACTCTGTCACTTGCATCAAATGGTTCTCCAATATTCATTACATTCATTCCATCGGCCCTGATATACTCTATACCGCCAAACGGTGAATTTGCGACCATAGGATTGATAATCTCTGCCGGATTTTCTATTGTATCTGATGTCATTGACTGTGCTAATGTAAATGACGCGAACCTGATACTCGTTTGTGCATAATCCATTTCTCCATCTATATTGTTAGCGATATGTTCTGCCATCTGATTTGTTACATATTCAGCATTCCTTACAACATTGTTTTTCTGGACATATGTATATACAAACATGACAGAAATTATCAGCACAATAACGATAAAAGGCATAATTATGCTAATAGGTTTTATTTTTTCACTTACAATAACAGTTTTATGTAATGATTCATATTCACTATTTATCTTTTTAAGTCTTTCGTCCTGGTCCATATTGGTTTCTCCTAAATGGTATTTTTTTATCCATTTACAAAAACAAATGTGCTTAATACAAATTCGATAGTTTATTATACCACAAAATTCCAAAATTGTAAATTATTTATATTAATAAACCAAATATAACCAGAACTTCATATTTCAAAAGGTCAGCGCTTTAGTATCAGCTATCAGATTTTTACTCTTAACCTATTTTAAGTCTTTTTTACAGGATAGTACACTTCTGTAATGTTCTCCTTTTCATCCCCCACCAGAGAAGGGTCTGTTACATAAACTTCAAAAAGAGGCCCGTTACATTTATAGCCCTCTAATTCTGCCCATTTCGTCTGTTTAGCATACACAGATGTCAGATCAGTGTATGGTCCCTTTACAACCGTCTTAAGACATAATCCAGGGGCAAAATCCCTCGTACCTGTCACACATTCTTTAACCGGGATTGCAAACTCTGTATCAAGACCTGCTGGTGTAAACTCCGCACTATGAAACAAGACCATTGGTGCACCGCACATAGTAAGATGTGTCGTGGCAATAGTCTTAAACAGTTGCTCATAGCTCTTAGAATATTCCATAGGAAAGTCTTCTTGTTGAACCATTTTTCTTATGTGCAGAATACAAATTTTCGAAACATCAACAAAGCGAACATCTATATTATCCATATAGGACATTATCGATTCACCATGTTCTATTGTAGATATGTCACCTTCTAATTGTGTCAGAATCATACTGTAATCGTTTATCTGTTTCTCAATTACCTGCTTCTTACGAAGAAATGCCGTATACAGTCTGTCACTATTTTCAGAATCACCTTCCATGATTTGCTTTATTTCTTCTAGTGAAAATGAATACGACTTAAGCCTGCTTATGAAAAGCATCTTTTCCAACTGGTCTATAGAATAGTAACGATATCCATTTTCCGGATTTATTTCACTAGGCTTAAGAAGCCCTATCTCTTCATAATATCTTAGTGTCTTGGTAGAAACCTTACATATATTTGAGAACTCTCCGATCGATAACATTATTACTCCTTTAGCAAATAATCATACTGATTTACATTCTGCAAAATCCGTTTTAAAGTAATTTTTTCAAGTATTATTCTAGACTTGTTAATATATACTTTTCAATAAATTCAATTCTATCCTTTGCCCTTGGATAGAATAGTGAAGTGATTGCAACAACTAGGTTATTATCAGGACTTACATAAATTATATTTCCACCATCCCCCATTGCTGCATATCCACCATTTTCTCCAATCCACCACAAATATCCGTATGGAAGATTCATTTTTTTCCATCTACTATGCTCAGTGGTGCTTGTACTAATCCATTTCTCAGAAACAATCTGCTTACCATTCCACTTACCTTTATTAAGGAAAAGTTGTCCTATCTTCGCCATATCTACCGGAGATAAGGTAAGGCCCCAACCTGCAGTATTTACGCCCTGAGGATCAGCCACCCATCCATTTATGTCTGTAGACTTGTAAAATTCCATCTGCTCTTCCTTGTTCTTAAATGTAATATTCTTCTCGACGTTTATGTTTAGAGGCTCAAACAGATTTATCTTTGCAAACTCTAGCACCGACTGTCCTGTAGCCTTAACCAAAATCCCCGATAGAACATCCGGTCCTATAATAGGAGCATATCTGAACTCTCCTATCGCTCTGCGTCCTCCCATCTTATCAAGCGAGAACTTCACATAGTCCATGCTTGTAAAATACTTTGTATAGGGATTCCACTTATATTTGTAAGGTACTGTCATTGTAAGTATGTCCATGATTCTAATATTTGGAAGAGTTTTTTCTCCTTTTTTCACTACATAATCTGGAAAATAATCTAGCACTTTATCATCTATGCTTTTGATAAACCCCTTATCAATTGCTATTCCCAAAAGTATCGAGACAATACTTTTTGTTACCGAAAAAACATGTATACGTGATTTAGAATTACATCCGTTATAGTAATTCTCATAAACCATTTCTCCGTCTTTATATATCACCATTCCAACCATATTCTTGTAGTTCTCATTAATGGCGTCTTCCATTCTTTTTATTCTTTCCTGATTCATCTTTACCTCCCAAACAAGCAAATTTATTTTTCGGATGCTTACTAACAAGTTTCATAATTCAACTTGTAAAACCGATTATAAACTATGCCGTAAGGGGAAAGTCAACACATATTTAATGAGTACATATGACAGTTGTGTAAACAGGGCTTTCAATTCTCTACTATAAAATAGGCGATTTGTGGTGCAGCATTCTTACAAACCACACGATCATACCGCCGTTCATAGAGAATGTGTAAAGACCTTTTGAAAAGGCGCTCTTAGGCAGGAGCATTGAAACTGCTCCGATCAGAGCTATCCACGTCAAAGGTGTGAAGAAAGCCTCTTTACGACTCAGATATGTCCGCCCCCTTGCAATAACCAATATCAGGTCTATCAAAACCACGGCGATAATGAAGTAGGACAGGTAAAGCCCAATGCTTAGTACCTTGCTCATATCCTGTGAAAGCTGTGCTGCCTGTTCATTGCCGAAGTTTCTGCACATATACGAATAAGCATAAACATTGACTGTTACGACAAAGTGAAGGATAAGCCAGGCAAAAGTCAGAAATGCAAATACTCTTGATGCTCCTGCCTTGTCCTTATCATTATTCATCAGATCGGAAATATGGATACAGCCTTGATGCATGAACAGAACACCGATCACTGCGGTTACTATCGTAATGGTTATTTTTAGTGACGGATACTCAGCACCGTGTCCTGCACTGATAAAGTAAAACACATCACCGTTTACCTTTGCAGGATCAACAAAACCTAACAGCCAGTCACCAACGCCGAACAGAACACAGCCTATTATTCCTTGCAGTGTGTATTTTTTATCCATGATTGCCCCCCGCAATATCTAATAAAATACTAAGCTCATGGTTATACATCGCTAACCAATGTAGCTATTATAACACTTACATCCGAAAAAAACAATCTGCACTCACTTTTACGATTGTGTCAAGTATTCCTTAATTTTTACCTTTTGCCAACGAAAATTATACACTAACCATCATTTTGCATCGATTTCTATATAAAAAAAGCCGGTAAGCAAACCACTCTCGGTTCACCTGCCGGTGGAATTTCATGTGCATTTTCTAAAACTTCAACAGATCCAACTTCACCAACACTACTTGAACCGGCAGAATTATATTTCGCATTATGCACCGTCACGCCGCTTTCCTGACTGTTTCATCATGCAGTGTTTTGCGGGATATCTGTCAGGCAGCAAGGGTATTGGCGCCGGGCTCTGTAAGCTGACTTGTTCTTGATATAATGCGCCTATCGAATAAACGACTTATCATTTATCAACATCATATTTGATCAATAGCGTGGGACCTACAGCACTGTTATCATTGCTTAATGCAAAAACAATTTCTTTACCTTCTATTTTGATTATTCCTGCATCAATAAATCTATATAGATCATATGGCGGATAGAGCGTTATTTTCACATCATCTTTACAGCTTAACATAATAGCACGTTCTGATACACATATAATAGTATCATCTGTATAATCTGTTTTGAAATACAGCTTATCACTCGGCAGATCATCTTTCTGTTCTGCAGCGGTAATATCCATATCTTTATCTTTCTGCACAGCGTTTTCCCATATATGATAATGCGAACCTGATACAAACAATAAAGTGTCATTGTCATGGTGATATGACAATACATCCATATTTCTCAGTTCCATATATCTCAAAAAATGTTCTTTCTCTGTTCCTTTGTCCGAAACGATCTTAGTCATTTTCATATGATCAAGGTCAAATACGACACACACATCGCCCTGATAGTTAAAAAGGAAAACATTATTATTCTCCCAAAAGTATATCTTAGAAAAATATATATCTTCAAGATCCTTAAGATCAAATTTAAATGTTACACCTTTTTCAAGATCAACATAAAATGCACATTCTTCTTCATAACAAACTAACAGCATTTTATTTTTATTTTTAGCTGAAAAAGTAATGACCACATCATCGTTTAATTCGATATTACGAACCACATTCATAGAGTAATCCATTATCATCAGACCATGATATCCATCATTAACGACAATATAGTCCTCTGTTATGTCAAGAAAAAGCAATCCGTCAATTTCTTTTTTCAACGTCTCCATCTTATCACCTCACTTTACGTTTAAACGCTTTGTTGGATCAGCTTTAGAATAATCAATTATTCCGGTTTTAACATCAGCTTCTCCTATATGGTTTCCGGTCTTATTAAAAAACTTCTAAGTGTGCAGATTTTCCGGCATGCCTAGTATCGCGATAATAGTAATTTCCATCTTTCCCCTTATATACAGTTGCTCCTTTTGCTTCGGGGAAGCGACGACTTATTTTTGTATACTTAGACTTATCTGATAAAACAGTTTCTTTGTCAAGAGGTACACGATTTGCTTTAATATAGTCTTCAGCATTGTGTACAAGTATTGAATTTTCACCGACATAATAAGTATGATGATCCTCGACCTTAAAGTTATACACCTTTACCGTTTCATCATGCAGTGTTTCGCAAAATATCTGTCAGGCAACAAGGGTATTGGCGTTGTTGTCCATAAGTTCAAAGCCGATGCAGAGGTCTGCGGCTTTGAAGGATCAATCTTTTTCATATATGAGCGGCTCACTTGTTGAAAGTACATCAACAACATCTTGATCTGTTACTATACAATAATGCTTTAATTGTATATCTGAGTAAAAGCCATACGTTTCTATTTCAAAGAGTTTTGAGAGCATTGAATTCTCAACAACATATATAAGATCATTCTTAAAATAAGATCTATCATTGTTTTGTTGTTGCACAAAGGCAAATGTCATCAATCTTGCCGATTGTTCACTATAAGAATAAAACGGTGTTATTCCTTCAAACTTGACAACCAAGTTTTTTTCATCACGATCAACCAAAAACGACACCTCACCTTCATTTTCGGAAACCGTAATATAATTAGCCCCATTAAAGCTGATATTATCTGTTTCCAATGGAAGATATTTTTCGTTTTTCTTCATTTCTTGATATATTTCTTTCATACTAAGCTCCTGCTATCCATATCTGAATTCAAGTCCGTGTCTATTGCCGGGATCACGAATTTCCAAAGTCGTCTTGAACGATCGAATATTTTCCGGATACTTCGCATTATGCACCGTCACGCCGCTTTCCTGACTGTTTCATCATGCGTTAAAACTTTACCTCGCATTAACATTCGCGCACAACCTGTCTGAATCATAAGTTTTTACCCCCCTGAGATTATTTTTTCCCCCTAGAAGTATGACCGTTTCGATACTATAAACGGTTATATTACTATCGCACACTAAAGCTCACATATAACCTTTTGCGACCTACATTTAATCGGGAATAGGCATTTTAAATTCCGATATAACTCACTTAGGCATCTGTTCATTAATCTCATCGAGCAGTTGAATTGTTTTAAATATTTATTTGAGTTCTATAATCACAACCTCTGGATGATTAAAGAATCTTGGTGCTATGGTACTCTCTCTTGCCAGCCCACGGCTGACTTCCATTATACTGCCATTCGAAAGTGTATAAGTACCATTTACATATTCTGCCATCAGCCCTTGATCAGGAGCATATACTCCCTTATTTAAAAATGGTATTCTTATCTGCCCGCCATGAGCATGCCCACAGACCACAAGATCAAAATCATATTTTTCGTATACATCAACCTTTTCCGGACGATGTGATACAAGAATTCTCACATGAGATTCATCCGTTTTAGAAAAAGCTTCATCAATCTGTTTAGTCCACTGCTCCATAGTCAGATCATTCGGATCATCAACTCCGCAGATATCAAGTGTACTTCCGTTAATGGTTACTGTCTCGCAGTCACCAGCAAGAACATGAACGCCTATGGACTCCATATATTCTTTCATCTCATCAGCTCTATGGCTCCAGTATTCATGATTACCTGTAACATAATAACATTGATACTTCTTAACAATATCCTCCATAAGAAGCTTTGTATTCTTGTCCTTTAAAATATCATCAAATATATCACCAGCTAAAAGTATTATATCAGGATGTTCCTTGTCAATTCTCCTTATAAGCCAGTTCTGATTCTTGCCATAATAGCAAGAATGAAGATCAGTTATAAGTGCTATTCTTACACCCGTCCCTGAATCTTTCAACAGTTCAAGTTCTATTCTCTCTGTTACCGGAACCCATGACCACAAAGTCCAGACAATAAAAAAGATAAGGACTGTCAAAAAGCCCTTTCTTATTTTAGGTTTATCGTTTTTCTTCTTCATAATAATCTATTTGATCTCTTTCTTAACCAATAATCGAACAATATATAATTAAAACTGAGCTCCATTATATCACAATATGTTTTATCTACTTCTTTAACTGTAATCCTTCTCAGTTCCAAGAGGGACCGTTATAGCAATACTTTTGTCTTCTGAAAAAATGTGCAATTAGTTATACGGACTTTCTTCATCCTGACATACATACCAAATATATTTGACATTTATACGATTCAAATAAGAATCACGTTTAATCATTATAATCACCTCGTACTTGCGACGATTACGTCGCTACTTTCTTGTATAGTATGCCACGAATTTCTAAAATTATCAATAGCATCGCAGAAAGTTCATAATAAAGTTACGACATTTTCGTCGCAAGTATAAGGTTAGAGTGTCAGATTCCGTCCGGAATGATAATATCAACCTACTTTCAAAACTGAAATAAAATTACACTTTTGAAAGTATTCTATCATGTACTTTCAAAAGTGTCTATTTTTTTAGGTGTTGTAACTAAAGTTTACCGGAACCCACTTAACCATAGATTTATGAATCCTTATACCATATCGGCCTAGAATCCATAAAAAGATCGCGCAAAGAGTCTGCAATCTTAATATGTTTTTTATCCATATATTCTACTGCAAGAACCTCTCCGTTTTCATTATTTACTTCCAATACAAATGCATCATCTCCATCGATACAGGCACCGCCTAGATGAAAGAAATGTCCTCCTGTAATAAAACTGTAATTCCCCACATAATCTTCTTTATCAAAGCGCCCGATCACATAATTTTCTATATCTGTCGTTGGCAATAAGGGATGGATATGGAAATTTATATTTCCCAAATCCCCTTCAAGCATAAAATAAAACCAGCTCGAAACCAGTTCTCTGATATCTTTATGCAAAATAAAACCTAGCTTTGCTTCTATTCCTGCAAAATCAACCGGATTTGTCTGCTTTTTAGGCTTCCATTGATAGTAGCCTTCTCTGTCCGGAGCGGATATCAATAGACCACAGTCAACCATATCCTTCCTGACCGGACAATGTGGAAAGCAGCGACGTTGTTTTAAATAGCCGATCGTATTCTTTATCATGAAATACTCCATCGCTTCCCCAAGACCTGCATCCGGCAACAACGCTCTTTCTTTTGCATTATTCATCTTCGCAGTTTCTTCTTCGATGACAGGACGAAGCTTTTCCAATTCTTCTTCGGCAAACAGTTCCTTTGCATCATATCCCCAGAAACGAAGAATTGTTTCCATTCTGCCAAGATTTTTTCTTTTACCTCCTTCTACTGTTATATATCTACCATTTTCTATTTCGTAAGCAATCGGCAGATCCCCTTTTTGACCGATTACTATATAATCCTCTGTTTTTTGAAACTTTTCTATCGGATAGAATTCTAAAGGTATCCCTTTAAATCTGCTTTCACCCGCAAACTTTAGCCACTCTCTCAGATCATCAGGAATAGATGTATTATTCTTCACCTCCCACTGATGAATCTCACTCTCAGTTAAAGCTTTGCCAAATTCAGACCTGCCATACTTTGCTTCCAGACGTTCACATAATTCTAACGCATACGTTTTTTCTTTGAGCAGCATTGCAACCGGATCCGGTCCTTTAAAGCCCTTTTTGATTACCTTAATATCCTGATCTGTCTTTTGTTTTTCAGGCTCATGTTTAACCGTTGTTTCTTTCATCGCATTTTCAGAGAGTTCACAGAATCTTTCACGGTTATTAATAACATTCAGCAGGCTATCCAGATTTAATTTCTGATAAGGGAAATCCATGGTATTCACACTTTTCGGAAATATAAGAAGAATGCTTTGTTCCTCACCATTATCACAGGCATCGATTTTAACAGAGATGTTGCCCAAAAGAGTTTTTTCCATCATCACTGATTTTATGTTTTTTAGCAATATACCGGTGGTTCCCGTCAATACTCCGGGCTCCAAAAATTCAGCCACCAGCAGTCTATTTCTGTTGGTGGCAGCGATAAATCCGTTTACTTTATCACCTGATAATACGGACTTTTTACCCACCTTCCTAATCTTGCCATATACCGGATAGATAGGCTGTTCTCCCGATTGACATAAGCAGGCGAGTGTAATAATCATCAGTTTCGTATCAATTTTAACCATATTTCTCCTTATAAAGCGGACATTTCTTTTTATTCTTTCCTGATTCATCTTTACCTCCCAAACAAGCAAATTTATTTTCGGATGCTTACTAACAAGTTTCATAATTCAACTTGTAAAACCGATTATAAACTATGCCGTAAGGGGAAAATCAACACATATTTAATGAGTACATATGGCAGTTGTGTAAACAGGGCTTTCAATTCTCTACTATAAAATACTAAGCTCATGGTTATACATCACTAACCAATGTAGCTATTATAACACTTACATCCGAAAAAAACAATCTTCACTCACTTTTTCGATTGTGTCAAGTATTCCTTAATTTTTACCTTTTGCCAACGAAAATTATACACTGACTGTGGTTGGCGGTTACGAATTTTCCATCGAATTTGGCAATATTTCACAATGATAGCATTATGGATTTGTACGGATACACAAATGTGATAAATTTATCACTTCTCTATTGACTTTGCAGATGAGAGGTGATATAATTGTCACAGAAAGTGATAAATAAGTCACTCGAAAAGGAGGATGTATCATGGCAACACTTAAAGAATTAAGAGAAAAATACCCCGACGCTTCAATGGACGAGATAAAGCGTTTAGCCGATAAGCCAAGCAGAAAACCTGAAATAAACCTGCACCAATGGCACAGATTTAGGGCTGTGGGCTATTTTATGGGATTCGCAACATTCATGGGTATATCAATAATAAAGAAGTCAAACTTTCTGCCCATCATAGTGATACTCACTATACTTGCCGTGGCTGAGCTGGTACTTACGATAGTCGCCTTTAAAGCCATAAAAGGTCATCGCATACAGCAGGAGGACGAGCTTGCCCGTCAGCTTATGAACAAGGCAGGAAAGCTGACTGCCGGTACGCTTCTGTTCATAGGCGGTATCCTTGAAATCGTATTTTCCATAGGCGGATTCAGCTTTGCTATCAACGCTTCAAACATCGGCTGTCTCTTATTTGCGGCATACTGTCTGGTAAACGGACTGAAAAGTCTGTATTTCGTGATACTTGACCGTGTTGACGGGGAGGATGAGGAATAATGAAAACCATATTTAATGATGACAGGGCATTTTCAAGAAAATTGCCTGGAGGAAAGGATGAAATGGTGCAGTATAACCTTGCCAAAACCAACAAGATAACGCTTTACACAATATTGGCGGTGCTGTTCGTTGGACTTATCCTTGAAAACTTCATAAACGGCTTTATCTGCACCGATTTCTGCTGGCCCACCCTTTTCGGCGGTATCGCATTGAGAAGCTTGCTTTTCACTATTTTCGACACACCGTCACAGGCTGACAGCAAGGAGGACGAGGAATGAACAAGGAAAAGGTAATGAACTACAGAAAGAAGCACATTCTGATAATTATCCTTGCATTGTGGGCAATAAGTATGCTGATAGTTGCAAGGTTTCAGAAAGTATCAGCAGGACAGGCTGTATTTGAGTTCCTGACTCTCGGAGCTGTGCATATAGCTGACAGATTCGAGAAAAAGGATGAACTTGTACTGGAAAACCTGAGCAAAGCCACATCCGCCGCATTTGTGGTTTTGGTAATAGCTGTTTTAGCTGTGCCGATATTATGCAGGATAGCAGGCATTGAAACTCTCAGCGCACAAAGGTGGGTGGACAGCCCATATATCTACTGTGCATTCGGTGCTGTGATACTGCGAAGCGCCGTTTTCCTCATCCTTGACAGAACTCCGAAAAACTGCGTGGAGGGCGAGTAATGGGCGAACTGAAAACCAAATTAAAGGAGTACCGTGCCAAATATGACATGAAGCAGGGCGAACTTGCCGAAAAAGTGGGAGTCCGCCGTGAGACCATAATCCGCCTCGAAAAGGGACAGTACAACCCCTCCCTAAAGCTGGCTATGGATATCGCAAAGCTGTTCGGTACTACCGTTGAGGAGATATTCTCCTTTGACGATGAGAAATAACGTAAATAAATATCGGCATAAAAATAAGGCATCCATCAACCGTAAGCGCCAACCAGACCAGCGGGCAAAAAAATGAGCCGAAATTAACCTCGACTCAAATCCCGTATTGGGTTCATCACAATGAATTACAGTGAGTTACTGTGCGGTGAAATACTGTCAGTTACTATGAAATCTCCTTATCATTCATCTATTAATAACCTCCAAAATAAAAGCGAGAAGCCTTTGCTAGATTTACGCTTTTGGCTACTCGCTTTTTTCTTAATTTAAATAGTTACCTACAGGACTTGTGCTATATTGCTTTTTTATTTTAACAATATTTGATCCATCATCCTGCTTTATCTCTTCCAAAATCTTATACTCCGTATGACTTTGCTCCAGAGATTTTTTTTACTTTTCATACTCATCTGAAACCATTTTTACTGCTTCTGTTTTCGGAACATCTTCTTTCTGAAAAAAATGCAGTGTCTGACATATACAAGCCGCTTGTCCCCCGAAGAGCCACTCCTATATTGTATTAACGGTATCTGTTGACTTATTTATTAAAAAAATTCTACACGACCAAGCAACAGGTCTATGAGATTGCAATGGAAAATTCCGTTGTCATCATAAAAATTGTGAGGAATATCCATGCGAACAATGATTTTTTTGAAAAAGTCCTTTGTCAGTATCAGCGATGCAAGTTCAGAGGATTCCTTTTTTTCAGTATCCATCTGGAAAGCTGACTGAATGTAGATTTTTTTATCTGCATCATTTACAACAAAGTCAATTTCCTTCTGCAAATTAGCACCGCCTGTACGGTCAGTCACAACTCCAACATCGACAGAATATCCTCGACGTAAAAGTTCGTTGTAAATAATGTTCTCCATAATATGACCTGGGTCATATTGACGGTAGTTAAGCCTTGCATTGCGAAGTCCAATATCCGTGTAGTAGTATTTGTTCGGATATTTGAAATAGGTCTTTCCTTTCACATCATAACGTTTGGCCATCGAAATAAGGAACGAATCGATGATGTGCTGCACATAGTTGGAAACCAGTGTGGAATTGACCTTTTCGTTCTTCATGCTGGTCAGTGCATTGGCAATATTCGTAGGATTGGTCAGTAAACTGATTTGTGATGCAAGGAAATCCAAAATATCATTCAGAATATCCTCACGTTCGATACCATTACGCTCCACAATATCCTTGATATACAGTTCGCTGTATAGAGAGGACAGATAATCCTTTTTGTCCTTTTCATCTGTCAGTGCCAAGAGGCGTGGCATACCGCCGTAAAGCATATAGGTGTCCAGTGCTTTTTTTTCATCACCACCTACATGAGAATAGAACTCTTCAAAGGACAGTGGAAACACATGAATTTGCGTAGCACGGCCACGGAACTCTGTAGCGATATCCTTAGACAATCCTTTTGAATTACTACCAGTCACATATACATCCAGATTCTTATATGCCTTAAGTTCATTCAGCATATCATAGATAGAAACTTCAATGCCGCCATTTTCTTTATCAATCACTTTTGTGGTAAGCTGGACCTCATCAATGAAAAGGTAGAATTTCTCGTCTTTCTTTCCGGAAACAAGGTCTTCAACATATTCACAAAGCGTGATTGGATTTCTGAACTTATAGTAACGTCTTTGGTCCAATTCGATTTTTATGACATGGTCTTCTTGAACTTCCTGTGAGAGAAGGTATTCATAGAACAAGTCAAACAGCAATACCGACTTTCCACAGCGGTGGATTCCGGTAATTACTTTAACCTCGCCGTTCCACATATGATGAATCATACGATTCAAATAAGAATCACGTTTAATCATTATAATCACCTCGTACTTGCGACGATTACGTCGCTACTTTCTTGTATAGTATGCCACGAATTTCTAAAATTATCAATAGCATGGCAGAAAGTTCATAATAAAGTTACGACATTTTCGTCGCAAGTATAAGGTTAGAGTGTAGATTACCATTGTGGGCCGTATGAAACACATCCTTTCTTAAATAAGATTTTAATGTGTCGCACTTTTTGTGTCCACTAAATTATACTAGCAGCATAAGAGTTTATGTGTTATACTATGTGTAAGGAGGAACAATTATGTGATTTTTTAATAAGAAAAATAATAATACAAAAAAAGGAAAGGAATAGTTATATGAATAAAACAGAAATAAATATAAATGGCAAAAAAGTATTTTTTTATCATAATACTACTGAAGATATAGTGAATTTATTTGAAGAAACATTGGCTACACAAGATGACAAATACAATATTATAGATGATAATAAGATAATACAAATAGGCTTTAACTTTTACAAAATTAAAGAGATTAATAATGAATTCCAAATATTTGCAGTCAATTATAAAGGAAATCCTTTTAAAGACTTTACAGAAGATTTAACATTGTCGCTAGATATTATGAAAAATCAACTTTTAATAACAAAAAAAACAGGTTTAATATCAGATGAAGCAATATCATTTCAAGATACAATATTTGTTAAAAAAACAGCATTAAAATCAAATAATTTATATTTTGAAAAGCAAGTAAAGAAACAAGATAATGATTCTGGGTGGTATATGGGTAATCTAGATGACAAAGATAAGTCAAATAATCCAGAAGATTATACAACAATTAAAATGTACGAACTATTAAAAATTTGTCCAATGGGAATAGCAATATTAAACTTACCAGTTGGAGCAATGGCTATTATAAAGAATAATGAGATAATTGGAATTTGCGACTCAAATAATAAAGAAGTTTATGCTATATAAAAAGTAAAAAATAAGCTAATATTTAGGACAAATAGAATCAAAATAACTATATGAATAATTAATACTAAATATGCAAAAAAAATGATTCATATCCTAAAAAATATGTTATACGAGTGTGTGAAATACTGTCAGTTACTATGAAATTTTCTTATCATGAAAATGTTATGGGGAATTTTGAAATGGTCAGGCATAGAAAAAGCTGCGGAGCAAAGAACCCTTCACAGCTTCGGAAGATATTTAATTATAAGGATATATCAATTGATTTCAATCTTATCATCTGTTTCATCATTTTTGGAGCTTATTATGTCTTCGGTAGATGATTTTAAAGATTGAGTTGATTTG
>JAEEGF011811663.1_pt1 | contig 43868 bp, 37 predicted proteins | sample 9134171 | NCBI WGS metagenome assembly JAEEGF01 (sample SAMN16246542, study PRJNA631951) | gut metagenome | biome: gut microbiome; feature: rumen; material: AP-attached | host: Bos | place: Iran: Karaj | collected 2018-10 | reverse complement strand
CGTCACTTGGAAAATCCTGAAGAACAAGGGCAACGTCAGGCTCTTTGCCGAGGACATTCTTAACCAGGATGACTATCGCTGGAGTAGCCAGACTGCCTATCAGCAGACCAATGAGTGGCAGGACACGCTGCACCATTACATCGGCATCTCGTTCACCTACCACCTCGACGCCAAGAAGAAAGATTGACAAGACCGACATAGCCATCTTCTCTTCACTACAGTAAACAAATACTTTGCGGTTATAATCGCGCACTTTACCTGCTTCTCGCGATTATAACCGCAGTTTTCTTTGTGAACAACAAGAGTTACCGCTTCAAGCCACTGGATCAGAAAGGAAAACAATAAATACAAGAAGTACAATCTATTAAGGCCCTTAGGTCAAGAATTGTCTTTATTGTCTTCTTTTTATCTTGAATAATTGTCGTGGGTTACTTGGTGGCAAGGTTGCGGGCATAGTCTTCCCACTTGGTGATGAGGGCGGCCATGTCGGGGGGCAGTTCACTGTCAAAGTCCATCTGCTGGCCCGTCTCGGGATGGACGAAGCCCAGGGTCTTGGCATGCAAGGCCTGGCGCGGACACAATTCAAAGCAGTTGTGGATGAACTGGGCGTAGCTAGACGAACGGTTGCCGCGCAGGATTTGGTCTCCGCCATAGCGGGCATCGTTGAACAAGGGATGCCCGATGTGTTTCATGTGGACGCGGATTTGGTGCGTGCGGCCTGTCTCCAGTTGGCACTGAACCACCGCCACATGGGCCAGGTTCTCTACCGTGTGCCAGTGGGTGACGGCATGCTTGCCCTGATCGCCGTCAGGAAATACCTTCATCAGCACGCGGTCGCGTGGATCACGCCCAATGTTACCCGTCACGGTACCGTCCAGCTCTTTCATCTCGCCCCATACCACAGCGATGTACTGGCGTTTAGTTGATTTCTTGAAGAATTGGGCACCCAGCGAGGTCTTGGCGTTGGGCGTCTTGGCGATGACCAGCAGACCGCTGGTGTCCTTATCGATGCGGTGCACAAGGCCCAGACGCGGGTCGGTGACGTCATAGTCGGGGTTGTCCTTGAAGTGCCAGGCAAGGGCATTGACCAGCGTGCCGTCGAAGTTGCCGTGGCCGGGGTGAACGACCATGCCGGCGGGCTTGTTGACAACCATCAGGCTGGCGTCCTCGTAGACGATGTTCAGGGGGATATCCTGGGCGACGATTTCGCACTCATAACGCGGACGGTCCATCACCACGCTGATAACGTCGCCGGGGTGCACGCGGTAGTTGCTCTTGACGGGGCGGCCGTTTACGCGAATGCACTGTGCCTCGGCTGCGTTCTGCACGCGGTTGCGGCTGGTGCCCTTGATGCGCTCCACCAGGTATTTGTCGATGCGCAGCAACACCTGTCCCGGCTCCACCACATAGTGGTAGTGCTCCCAATAGTCGCGCCCGTCCTCAGTGAAGTCGGGCTCACTGTATTCATACTGTATCTCGTCCTTACTGCCAGACTCCAACTCGTCTTCCAGCAGTTCGTCATCCATTGCCATGGTTTAGCCTGTTAAGTCCTTAGCCCCTAGTCGTGTCTAACGTCTAATTTTTCTTTTTATCCTTGTCAGACTTCTTGTCTTGATCTTTTTTCTTGTCCTGGTCCTTTTTCTTATCTTTATCCTTGTTCTGGTCTTTCTTCTCTTCGGCGGCTTGATTCTTGCGCTCCTGCTCGGCACGAGCTTGTGCAGCCTTCATTTCCTCTTCATACCTCTTCTGGTCCTCCTCATAGTTGAGTTCATCGATGGAGTCCATCAACTCAGGATCTATAATCTGTTCGGGGTTGAGGTCAACGATGGAGCCGTCACCCACAGTGATCTTAATCTGGCTGTTCACGCTAACAGGCTTGCCGGGGGCAACATTGTGTCCGTCAACGGTGACTTGCAGGATGAGACCGCTCATCTCACTGGCGACACTGTCCATAGTCACATGCTTAAATCCCATGGCTTTAAGCATGGCCATACCTTGTCGTCCAGGCAGTTCAACCAGCTTGGGCAGCGGGATGATGGGCGCATGCATCGCGTTCACGCTGAGGTAGATGATACGGATTTTTTTGATATAGGATTTTGCCTTCGGGTCTTGGTCGATGACCGTTCCAGGCTTATAATTCTCGTAGAATGTGGTCGAGTCGCTGATTTCCCAGCGAAGGCCTGCGTCCTCAAGGATGTCAATAGCCTTCTCCAATGGCATATTGCGCACGTCAGGCACTTGTACCTGCTGACCATGGGAAGTGAAAACATCGATAAACAGCAGAGCGATATAGCCCAATGCTACAAGTGCCAACGCCATCAGTGCAGAGTTCACCAGAATGGGGTGGCGATCACGGAAGCGGCTAAATCCGCCCGAATTATTGTCTTTATTATTACTCACGGTGATTCTATAGTTTAGTTACAATCTGCAAAATTACTGATTTTTAACAGCAGAACAAATACTTGGCTCCGTTTTTTTTCACATTTGTGAAAAATGCTATCTTTGCGGCAGGTTATGGAACAGAATTACGACGAAATAACAGAGCGGCTGCTTGAAGCACCTTATTGGGTGATTGACTTCCTGCCGATGCAGGTGCCGCAGGGCAGTGCGGGACAATTCTTTGCCGTGGAACAATACTATCTGCAAGAACCACAGCATGAACGTTTGTGTACCCAGCTTGCCGATGTGCTGCTGAAATTGAATTGCTATCACGACCTATTGGTGAGCCGCGATGGTGGTGAATGGCTCTTTCCGGATCCCAAGATGCTCGTCAGGTGGCTGGTTGAAAGTCTGCAGAATGGCCACCTGTGCGTCCTGATTGACGATGGTGCCTCACTGATTACCGCCAGCGGTGGCGACACCAATCTTACCCTCTACAACCCGTCTCCCGCCTTGCTGGAACTGTTCCGCCAACTTGTCACTGCTGCAGGCCTCTTCCTGTGGCAACCTTTTAATAATCATTGACGGCATATGACAAAACGTGAAGAATACCAACACAACCTGAAACCTGGTGATTGGATAGAAGCGTGCTCAATAGTGGATGCCATCGTGCCCATCTACTATGAGCGCTTTGATGACGAAGTGCGCTATGATCAAACACGTCAAGTGGGTGACCCCAAGGGAGTTTTTGTGGTGTTCAGGCAGTTCTGTTATCCTGATGGTCGTATCAAACGCAGTACTCCTTGTTGTGAACCTTTGTCATTCGTTTGGCCTCCGACAAAGGCCGAGATGCGCTTGATAGAAAAAGTCAAAGCGCAGAATCCAGGTAAATTTGAGCAGTGGCTGAAGAAGATGAGATATCCATCAGATTATAAATACTTTGAATATCAAGTGGTGAAAGGTACTGCACAAGAGGCCAAGGAGCGCATTGAGGCTTTGTTCTACAGCATGGAAGGGATTTTCACGTTTGAGCAGTGGGTAAAAAAGGGACAAGCAATTGATTTGGGCATCAATCTGCTCGATTATATGCATTACGGCAACCATGCGTGTAGCCCGTCAATCTCTTTTGATTTAACCTATAGCTTTGGAGACATCAAAGGCAAAGAAGTGCACTTCAATGGTCTACGTTTCATCAATTTGTTTGAAGCTGAAGACTAAATTGAGGTTAGTTAAGTGGCAGAATTATTGACTCCAATCAACAATTTAGGCTCATTTTTGTTGGTTCAAACCAACAAAAGTTGCAACTTTGCAACTTCATGAAGTAATTAAAGGCTTTAATTCATTAAATAACAGAAGATCAATTGGCTGCATGTTGCGATGTATTTCGCAAAAATTGAACTAATAACTAAATATATGGATCGTTCTTCACAGATTATCAGGACCAGTTGGATTGGCATCATCGCCAATGTGTTGTTGGCTGCATTTAAGGCAGGAGTAGGCATTTTGGCCAGTTCGGTAGCCATCATCATGGACGCCGTGAACAACCTGAGTGATGCGCTCTCGAGCGTCATCACCATCGTGGGCACTAAACTCTCACAGCGGCCCGCCGACAGGAAACACCCCTTCGGTTTTGGGCGCATTGAGTACTTCAGCGCCATCATCATTGCCGTGATTGTACTCTCGGCTGGCGTGACCTCGCTCATAGAGTCTGTCAAAAAAATCATTGAGCCGACTACACCCACTTACACAACCACGACGCTCATCGTCATCATCGTGGCCATCGTCGTTAAATTGGTGCTCGGCCGGTATGTCAAGTCTCAGGGTGAGAAACTCAAGAGCGATGCGCTCATCGCCTCGGGTTCCGATGCCCTGTTTGATGCCATCATCACGCTGGCGACGCTCATCTCGGCTGGTGTAATGCTGTTGTGGAATGTTTCGCTCGACGGCATCTTGGGTGCCCTCATCTCACTGGTCATTATCAAGGCTGGTATCGAGATGTTGGCTTCGCCTGTCAACGAGTTGCTTGGTGCCAAGATTTCGCCCGAGTTGCTCTCGCAGATCAAACGCGAGGTTGGCGAACATGAAGAGGTGCATGGCGTGTTTGACATCATTCTGCACAACTACGGTCCTGACGTACAGATCGGCTCGCTCCACATCAATGTCCTCGACACGATGAATGCCCACCAAATCCACGGTCTCACGCGCCGCATCACCGAGGAGATGTTTGATCGTCATGGCATTATCATGACCGTGGGCGTGTATGCAGTTGCCACAGGCGAAAACAAGCGTGCCCAGTTGCAGCACACCGTCATGCAGGCCGCTGCCGCCCACGAGCATGTTGAGCAAGTACACGGCTTCTTTTACTTTGAGGATGAACACCGTGTATCGATCGATGTGGTGCCTGACATTACTATTCACGATGACGCCGCCTTCATTCAGGAACTCATCGCAGAGTTACAACCGCTAGTCCCCAACGACAAGGTGTCCATCGTCATCGACCACAACTACAGCGAGTAGCCGAAGATTCAAACAACTGAATTTTCTGATATTTCTGATGGCATCCGCATCCCGTAAATGTAAAAAATTAACTGAACCATCTGATTGCTCTGAGAATTAACTCAGGTTTTTCAGATGGTTCAGTTGCTGAAATCAGTTGTCAGTTGGCAACAATCGGGGTGATGGTGAAGGAACAGGTGCGGTCGATGGCGGGGAGGCGGTACTGCTCCAGCGGACGGGCTCCCCAGCTGTCGATGCCGCCCAGGCCGCAATGTTCACTGTCAAGTGTCAGGACTGTGAATGCCGACTTGGTCAACTGCGAGGGGTGGCGCTGGTGCTTCTGGTCACCCTCGTCAAGCATAGCAATATCGTAGTGCAGTGCGCTGGCATAGAACGGCTTGTCAGCAGTTATCTTGATGCCATTTCCCTGATTGCTGGTCTGACACCACCAGCGAATGTCGCCCTTGGTGCCTGTCTCCTGTGGACGGATGTAGGGATAGAACTGCTCATCGGCAGTCTGGCGGTAGATACCCAAGCGCTGGCTGTAGCGGCGGTCGGCATAGTTCTCGATGGGGCCGCGACCGTAGAAATGGCTGATTTCCAAATCATTGGGCATTTCTATCACCATGCCGAAGCGCAACATCTCGGGTATTTCGGTATAACTGTCATCAAAGGCGATGCCTTGAGTGACGCACATGGCCCCACCGCTGTGAATCTCGTAGGTTAGCGTGAGCCTTGCATGCACCTCGGGCATGTCATATCGGGCAACGACGGTTACCTGAGACTTGCTGGAGGCTTTCTTGTCCACGGCAAGTGACGTCAGGTTCATCACGGGATTACGCCATATCTTGAGTTTTTGTTGCAGCCATGCGCCCATGTCGTTGTCGGTCACCGCGCGCCAGAAGTTTGGCCTCAAAGTGCCGCCCTCACCCAGCAGGTTAGTGCCATTGACGGAGTATTGCTTCAAAAAGCCCGTCGTAGCATCAAAGGCGATTTCCGTGCCCTCGCATGAAACTGTAAGCGGCTCCTGCTTAGTTCGCCTGATCTTGAATTTAGCCTTGTTGTGAGGCAGACTGGCTGATTGGGGGGCAACCTCAAGGACGGGCAATTGGCCGTGGCCGATGCGCTGACCGGCATCCATCAGTGGCTCTGCATTCTTAAGCATGAAGTCCACATTGAGCATCACCTCGCTGTTCGGGTCAAGCGCGGCAAGGGTGTTTGCGATGGGCAGATGCAGCATCTGGCGACCTTGGGGAACAACATTCAGGTTCAGTTCCTCGCCGTTGAGTGCCGACTCGCCATTGACGAGCAGTTGCCAGCGCATCTTCACGTTGCTCAGGTCACGGAAGAAGAACTCGTTCCTCACGGCTATGTCGCCTTGTAGCACGTTTACGTCCTCGGCCCAGACGTTCTGGTAGTAATAGGCGGTCTCGTAGGCATGAGGATTCCACACCCTGTCGGGACTCACGAGGCCGTTGCAGTTGAAGTTGTTGTCGCTGGGATCGTGGGTGTTATAGTCGCCGCCATAGGAAAAATACTCCTTGCCGTCGGCAGTCTTCACGCGCAGGCCCTGATCCACGAAGTCCCACACGAATCCGCCCTGGAATTTGGGCAATCGGCGCACTGCTTCCCAGTATTCCATCAAGCCGCCACCCGAGTTGCCCATCGCGTGGTTGTACTCGCACAGGATGAGCGGCTTGGTGCTCTCGGGCTTGCTGGCATAGCGCTCGCACCACTCAGGTGAGGCATACATCGGGCACATCAGGTCGGTATTCTCGCCGCCTTGGGCACGCTCCCAATGGATGGGGCGTGAGGGGTCAACAGAGCGTATCCAGTCACGGGCAGCAGTGAAGTTGGGGCCGTCGCAGGTCTCATTGCCCAGCGACCACACAATGATGCTGGGATGGTTGAACTGCACGCTCACGTTGTGCTGGTTGCGCTCCAGGATAGGTTTGGCAAACATGGGCTTATAAGTCGGTGCAGTGTTGGGGTCATAATGGAAGCCGTGTCCTTCCTGGTTGGCCTCGGCGATGACGTACAGGCCATATTCGTCGCACAGGTCATACCACTGCGGGTCATCAGGGTAATGGCAGGTGCGCACGGCATTGATATTCATGCGCTTCATCTCCTTGATGTCGGCAATCATGCGCTCTCGCGACACGACATAGCCGCCGTCGGGGTCCATCTCGTGGCGGTTGGCACCCTTAATGTAGATGGCCTTGCCGTTCACCAGCAGTTGGCCGTCCTTGATTTCCACACGGCGGAAACCGATTTTCTGAACGATGGCCTCGCCCTTTGCCTTCTTGTCGGCAGGCGTGTACGTGGCAATCAAGGTATAGAGGTATGGGGTTTCGGCTGTCCATTGTTGGGCGTCAGATACTATCCAACTGTTTTCACCTTTTGGTATCATGGCTACCTCGTTGCCTTGAGCATCAAGCAGCTGGTATCTCATTGTCCCCTTACCCGTGACTCGAGGCGCGATCATGAGCGTGCCGTTGCACAGGTCATCGGTAAGTCCTGTGGTCACGCGCAGGTCATCGATGTGGTTGTTCTTATCGCGGCAGTAGAGGAAACTCGATCGTGCCACACCCGACAGGCGCCAGAAGTCCTGGTCCTCGCTGTAGGTGCCGTCACACCAGCGCATCACTTGGAACGCCAGCAAGTTATCTCCCTCGTGGACATAGGGCGTGATGTCGAATTCGGCAGCCATCTTGCTGTCCTCTGCATAACCAGCAAATTGGCCGTTGACCCACAGATTGATGTTGCTGGTCACGCTACCGAAATGGGCGATGACCTGTTTGCCTTTCCATTCAGCAGGCAATGTAATGTGGCGGCGGTAGGTACCCACATGGTTGTCCTGCACGGGCACTCGAGGCGGGTCATTCTCCCAATTGTCGCGCCACGGGAAGCCGATGTTGACATACACCGGGTAGCCATATCCGTTCAATTCCCACATGCCAGGCACGGGCATCGTGGCCCAACCGCTATCGTCCAAGTCGAGACGCCAAAAATCGGTGGGGCGCTCGTCCAGGTTGGCGACCCAATGGAATTTCCAGTCGCCATCGAGCGACAAGTAGCGGCTCATCGTTGTTGAATTCACATCATGGGCAATGAATGACGTGTGTACCGGCAAGCGGTTGATTTCGTTCACCTGCAGGTCCATCCACGGTTCCCCGACGGGCTGAGCGCCAGCGGTCATTGCTGTTATCAAGCAAATGATAGTGAGAATTGAAGACTTCATATTAATAGTTGGAGTTAGAAGTTAGGAGTTAGCCAGATATTTTTCGGCTCGCGCGAGATCTTCGGGCGTGTCGATGCCGATGGTGGCTGTGGTAGTGATGCCCGCCTTGATGGTATAGCCGTTTTCGAGCCAGCGAAGCTGTTCCAGCGACTCGGCCAGTTCTAGTGGCGACTGAGGCAGGCGCGTGATTTCAGCCAACACGGCAGCACGATAAGCATACATGCCCACGTGGGTGTAGTATTGTGTCATTCTAGGCCATTCTTCACGCTTTTTGCCCCGTATGAAAGGAATGACCGAGCGCGAGAAGTAGCGGGCACGCATCTGGTTGTCCAGCACCACCTTGGGCGAATTGGGATTCTCCAGTTCATTGTAGGGACGGCTGGCATCAAACGGGCGCACCAATGTGGCGATATCGGTTCCCTCGTCGTCAAAGCAGGCCATAATGGCTTGCAGTTGATCGGGCTGGATGAACGGTTCATCGCCTTGGATGTTGATGATGACATCCTCGCCACCTCCGTTTTTCAGGTATGCCTCCTGGCAGCGGTCGGTGCCGCTGCGGTGCTCGGTACTCGTCATCACCGCCTTACCGCCAAAGGCCACTACGGCGTTCATGATGCGGTCATCATCGGTAGCGACCACCACGCGGTCAAGCGCTTTGCTCACCTGGCAGTAAACCCTTTCTATCATCGTCATGCCGCCCAGCATCGCCAGCGGCTTCCCAGGAAACCTCGTCGAAGCATACCTCGCCGGTATAATCCCAATAAAACTCAATTTCTCATTCATAATAAAAATATTATAAAATTAGTAGCCCCAGTTCTCACCTATGAGGATGACGGTGTGGCGGTGGGCCGGGAAACTGTTGCGGGTGAAGTGAATGTAGTTGCAGATGCACTGTGGGCTATTGCAGTTGTGGCACACACCGTCCAGTTTGCAGGGGGTGTCGCAGCCAAGGCGGGCAGTGTTGATGGGCGCGGCAACGTTGCGGGCACGGGTAAGGGCGGCCTCAAGGGTGGAAGCCACTTTGTTAAGCCCAATGATATGAATCACATTGTGCGGCCCCCAGGTGATAGCGGCGACGCGGTTGCCGCGACCGTCGATGTTGACGATGACACCATCTTGAGTGATGGCGTTGGCGCTGGTGAGGAAGTAGTCCACATCCATCGCGTCGAGGTAGCATTGGCGCTTTTCCTCGTTGGTTACGGCCTTGTCGCGGTCAATGACCTTGTATTTGCCGCTGTCGATGAGTTCTTGGGTAAGTCCCATCTCTCGGATGGTCTGCGAACCGCCCCAGGAGATGCTGCTTCCTTCGGGCATGAGTGACTTGACAAGTTTGATGGCCTCGGCTGCAGTAGCACAATAATGAGCGGTGAAGTTGCGGCGCTCAAGTTGCTTGATGATACGGCCTGCAAGTAGTTCGTTATGGATTTCGATAGGTGTCATAATAGTTATAAGTGATAAGTCTAGAATAAGTTGATTAGTTTCAGTGAGCCCCAGATGATGGCGGCATAGCGCAGCAATTTGCCGATGGTCATGGTGACGAGGACAATCCACACGTTGGAGCGCACATAGCCTAAGGCAACACTAATGGCGGTTCCCAGCATGGGGACAAAAGCAAAGAAGCCCATCCATGCGCCGCGGTTGTGCATGAAGTGCAGGGCGCGGTTGAGTTTTTCCTCGCTCACATGGGCATATTTCTCTATCCACTCAATTTTCCCCAAATGGCCAATGTAATAACATGTCATGCCGCCGCTCACGTTACCTGCCAGAGCCACAAACAGGCTGGTAACCGGGTCCATGTGCAGCGGACCCACGCACGCGATGACAAGTGCCTCGCTGCTGAATGGGACAATGCTACCGGCAAGGAACGACCCGAGAAACAGTCCAAGGTAGCCCCATTGGGTAAAGAAATGGATAAGTGCATCAAGCATTTCTTTCAGATGGTTTATTGTGCCGTGGAACTGCCACGGCTGTCAACATTATTTAAATAACTGTTGTGTGAAGATGACGAGGTAATCGCGCCAGTTGGCCCATTCATGGCCAGCACCGCTCTCGTGATAGGTGTAGCGCAGTCGGTTCTTGTCCAGCAGCTGCCTGAACTCAACATTGTCCTTATAGAGGAAATCATCCTTGCCGATGCCTATCCAGTATAACTTGGGACGTTGCTTAAACTGTTCAATGAGTTTAGCTTCCAAGTCATCATATATCTTGCTCTTGCCCTTGTCCATACGACCGATGGCGGGAGAGAAAAGTCCGACGTAGGCGAAATCATCAGGTTGGTTTGCGCTGATGTAGAGTGAGTGGTAACCGCCCATCGACAGGCCAGCGATGGCCCGGTAGCGTTTTGCGGCACGTGTGCGGTAGTTCTTGTCCACCCAGTTGACAATGTCGTTAAAGCTTGACTCGAAGGTGCCTTCCATCCATTGCTTGTGGGCAAAGGTGGGCTGCTCGTTGTTGTTGCTGCCCAAGCCGGGCGCTGCGGGTGTGTCGGTGTGACCATTAGGCATCACCACAATCATCGGGTCGGCATTGCCGCTTGCAATGAGGTTGTCAAGCACTTGTGCGGCTCGTCCCTGCTCCAGCCATACAGTTTCGTCACCTCCCGTGCCATGCAGCAGGTAAAACACTGGATAACGTTGCCGGCTCTGCTCATATCCAGGCGGCAGATAGATCATCATTCGGCGAGTAGCTCCCAAAGTGGGCGAATCATACCATACCGCCTCGACAGTGCCATGCGGAACATCGTGCACGGCCATCGGGCAATCACCCTGCGGATCAAGAATAAAGGTATTCATCACGTTCTTGACGTCACGCAACACTTGGGCATTATTCTCGTCAAGAACCTTCATGCCGTCGATGGTGAAGTAGTACATGTACAGGTCAGGCTCTAGGTCTCGCAAAGTGATGCTCCACGTGTTGTTCCCAGTGTGTCGCATCAGCGTATCCATGCGCGAATCGATGATCAGGCGTACGGTGTCGGCGCCAGCCGCCTTGACTTTGAACGTCACGGTTCCGTCCTTGGCAATGTCAGGACTGTTGACGGAGTTAAAGTATCCCTGCGCTCCTGCAACAAGTGCCATCAGTGCAAATAGTAATGAAATGAGTCGTTTCATCTTGTCGAGTTAATTAAAAAAGTTTCGGCAAATATAGCAAAAAGCTATCATTTGTTTGCTATCATTTGCCTAATAATTCATGTTGGTATCATAATAATCATGTTTTCTTATGTTTCAGGTATATGTTTCCGAATGCGCCTTGAAGAAATAATAAGGAACATGCGGGACAGGCCAGTGCCCACCCCGCATGTTCCATTGGAATAATTACCAAAGTTTATCTAAATTGATTCTCAATGATGTCGGTGAGAACGTCTTTCAGGTCAAGACCTGCGGCACGCACTTGCTGTGGGATGAAACTGGTGACAGTCATACCAGGCGTCGTGTTGATTTCCAGCAGATTGATATGGTCACTACCGTCTTCGTTCTTGGTGATAATGTAGTCGATGCGGATGATGCCGTTGCAGTGCAGGATGTCGTAGATGCGCGAGGTCTCGGCTTGCAAGGCGGCAGTGAGTTCGTCACTGATGCGGGCCGGGGTAATCTCTTCTACTTGTCCGTTATACTTGGCATCATAGTCAAAGAATTCGTTGTCGGTAACCACCTCGGTCACGGGGAAGACAACCGATTTTTCTTTGGTCTTGTAACAGCCAACAGTGACCTCGGTGCCGTCAAGGAAACGCTCGATCATGACGTTGTCGCACTGCTTGAAAGCAAACTCCATGGCTTCGTCCAACTGCTCACAGCTTTTCACTTTGGTTACACCGAAACTTGACCCGTCGGCGGTGGGTTTTACAAAGCAGGGCATTCCCAGATAGTCTTTGACCTTCTCGGCTGTCCAGTTGTGAGGCACACCGCGACGCACCTGGATGCTGTCAGGAACCGAGCAGCCAAAGGCGCGCAGGTAGTTGTTCAGCGCAAACTTGTGGAATGTGAGCGCCTCAACCAGCACGTTGCAGGTGGAGTAGGGCAGATCTATCATGTCGAAGTAGCCTTGCAGCACGCCGTTCTCGCCGGGAGTGCCGTGGATGGTGATGTAGGCATAGTCAAAACGGATTTTCTCGCCGTCTTTCATGAACGAGAAATCGTTCTTGTCGATGACGGGTTGTCTGCCGTCGGGCAAGTTGACATGCCAATCCTCTTTCCTGATTAAAACGATATAGACATTATAACGGTCATGATCCATCGCCGAGTCAATGCCTTGGGCCGAACGAAGGGAGACCTCATACTCAGATGAGTCGCCACCACACACGATGGCTATAGTTCTCTTGGTTGTATTCATTATATTTTGCGCACACATTAAAAAGTCGGCGCAAAATTACACAAAAATTCTCCTTTTATTGTATTTTTGCGCGAAAATAAATGTAGAGATTATGGATAGCAAAGAACTTTTCGCAATCTATGAGCAGCATCCTGCCATCACCACCGACAGCCGCGACTGTCCCGAGGGCAGCATTTTTATTGCCTTGAAGGGCGATACGTTTGACGGCAATCAATTTGCCAGCCAGGCTCTTGATAAAGGCTGTGCTGTTGCCGTCGTTAGCGATGAGCAGGTATATAATGCCTATCATGGTGACAAGCAGATGATTCTTGTCCCTGACACGCTGCAGGCCTACAAGGATTTGGCGCGTGAACACCGCCGTCGATTTGACATCCCCGTCATTGCCATCACCGGCACCAACGGCAAGACGACGACCAAGGAACTCGTGCGTGCCGTGCTCACCGAGCGCTATGATGGGATGGCCACCGAAGGAAACTATAATAACGATGTTGGTGTGCCCAAGACGCTGCTCCGGCTGAGTGTCATGGACGAGATAGCCGTCATCGAGATGGGCGCCAGCCACTCGGGTGACATCAAGACGCTTGCCGAGACTGCTGAGCCAACTTGCGGATTGATTACTAATGTGGGCAAGGCCCACCTGCAGGGCTTCGGCTCACTTGAAGGCGTCATCAAAACCAAAGGCGAACTTTATGAGAACTTGGCGACTCGTCCCGACAGCGTTATCTTCATCAATGCCGATAACGAGTACCTGATGGGTATCTTGCCACAGGGTGTCAAAGCTGAATATTATACTTGTGACGAGAATAAAACCAATGCCAGTGTTTATGGTCAGATTATTGCCTGTGACCCGTTCCTGCGTTTGAAATGGCGCTCGGCACAAGGTGACTGGCATGAGGTGGCTACACGTCTCATCGGCAGCTACAACATTGATAATGTGTTGGCCGCTGTCACCGTGGGCCTGCACTTTGAGGTGGCACCCGAACAAATCTGCCATGCGCTTGAGAACTACATTCCTTCCAATAACCGCTCACAACTCACTGAGACCGAGCACAATCATCTGATTGTGGATGCCTATAATGCTAATCCCACATCGATGGCAGCAGCACTCGACAACTTCAGCCTGATGCAGGTTTCCCCCAAGATGGCTATCTTGGGCGAGATGAGAGAACTTGGCGCCAGTAGCGCCGAGGAACATCGGCGAGTGGTGGAACGTCTTTCCTCATGTCCTTTTGACGAAGTGTGGCTCGTGGGTGAGGAATTCAAGAACATCGACTGCCCATATCGCAAATTTGATGATGTGGAGCAAGTTAAGGCTGCAATAGCGGCCAATCGTCCTGAAGGCCGATATATCCTTATTAAAGGGTCTAACGGAACCCGTCTGTTCCAACTTCCTGAGTTGCTTTAATCATCCCAATGATAGTAGTGAAGGGGGCCTCAAAGCCCCCTTCATTTATTTGTTGTGTCTAGGTCATTACTCAAAAATTGGAGTGCCGATGCAACCGTTGGGCGCCTGGATGTGTAGCATGGCGCACACGGTAGCGGCGATGTCGGTCATGTGGGTGAGTCGGCTGGTCTCGCCAGGAGTGATGTGCCATCCCATGAAGATGAGGGGAATGTGTGAGTCACTCTGGCTCCAAGTGCCATGGTTGGATGCCGCCCACTCGGTTTTTCCGTCATACACCCCTGTGCGTGGAACAACGAAGATTTCGCCACTTCGCCCAGGGAAATACCCTAGCTTGATGCGCTCCTTGAGGATGGTGGGAATGGGGTAGGTATCAATGTTAGCGACATCTATTGCCCACTGGATTTCCTCAGGCTCCTCCAAAGCTTTACATGCGGCTTGCATCACTTTGTCACGGTCAAGCCCTGCCGCATTGATGACCTCATGATTGAGATGGAAGGTATAACCCATCTCGGCCTTGAAAATACTGTCCACACCGAACTGCTGCTTCAGTCGCTTGTTGGCGGCAACGATAGCAGCATTGCTGTTCCAGCAGCCGCTGGGTAATCCGTGTGACGTCATGCGCGGGTAGCTGTGAGTACCGCCGTGGTCGGCCGTAAGGAACAACAGGTAGTTATCGCGCCCGATGCGCTGGTCGAGCACATTGATGAAATGTGCAATTTCCTTGTCAAGTTGCCAGTAAATAGAATCAACCTTAGGCGAATGGGTTCCATAGTAGTGCGCACACATGTCGGTGTTAGAAACACTGATGGCAAGCATATCAGTCGCCTCGCCTTGGCCCAGTTTCTCGTTGATGAGCGTTTGTTCGGCAAGGGCAAATGTCAAAGTGGTGCCCATAGGTGAGTAACTGAGGTCCATTAAAAGCTCGTTGCGATATTTCTTGTTAAAGTCGCTCACCCAACGCGGCAACTTGTCCATATAGTAGGTGCTGGTGACGAACGTCTTGCTGTCCCTGTCATGCCAGTAGGCACCGATGGGATTGTGTCCTGCTGGCAGGATGGCCGCCCTGTCCTTGAGGGCAATGCCCACCGTTCGGCTCTTGAAATCGGTGGCCAGCAGCAGTTGGTCGGCAATGTTGGTGGTGATGAGGTTGCGCGGCGATTTTCCGCGGGTTTTCTCGTTGCCGCCCACACCTTTCTCGGTGTCGTCCTGCACGCTGGTCACATTCTTCCCGTCAAGCATGAAATTGTTGCCCGCGATGCCGTGAAAAGCGGGCGTGGTGCCAGTGTAGATACTGGAATGACCGATGGCAGTAACAGTGGGCACATAGTCAATAATGGTGTTGTTGCAGCGGTAACCGTCACTGAGCAGTGTCTTGAAACCGCCCTCCCCCCACTGATAGTTATAGAGGTAGTCCCACCTCATTTGGTCCACGACAAGGCCCACAATCAACTTGGGCCTATCTACTTGAGCAGACGCACTGATGGCCACAAATGCCATCAAAATAACTAATAATCTCTTCATAAAAACAACTTTATTATTTTTTATTTGATTAAGCAGTAATGATTAAAGACAACTAGAACAACTGTGACAACTTATTATTGAATGCGTAGGCTTTCCTGAAAACAGAATTCATTAAGTCCAGGTCCAAGTTCAGTGTGAACGTCATATAAAGCGCCAACAACATCAAAAAAGTGATTCTTTAGCTTTTCTAAGTCTGACATGTCAAACGAACTTTGTATTTATTGTTTTCGTTATAGGTTTCTTTTTTTGTGATGTTTGATTTAGGTGTGGCGGGTGGTGCCGCGGACGACGAGGCGGGTTTTGACAATGCGTTTCTCTGGGCGGTCGGTGGGGAGGGCCCCTTCGACAAGGCCGATGAGGATGTCGGCTGCCTCCTTGCCCACTTGGCTGCCGCGCTGCTCAACTGTGGTGAGCATCGGGTCACAGACCGTGGCGCGGAAACCATTAGTGAATCCGCAGATGCTTACATCATCGGGAACGGAATAACCCAGCCGTTTTACAACCGACAGGATGCCGATGGCTGTCTCGTCGTTGACAGCAAAAAATGCATCGGGTCTGTTCTCGGTCTGTATCATTGCAGGAGTGATGCGCTCGGCGTCGGCCCTGTTGTCGCAGATTCGAACCAGTGTTTCATCGAGTGTTAACCCGTGCTTATAGAGGGCGTCGCGATAGCCGTTGAAGCGGTTTTTGCCGATGACAAGATTCATCGAGGTGCCAAAGAAGGCAATGCGTTTGCAGCCGGTGGTGATGAGGTGAGACACGGCGTTCAGGGTGCCCATGTAGTCATCAACCACTACACGGCTGGCGTTGAGTGCGGGGCAGATGCGGTCATAGAATACCAGCGGCACCCCGGCTGCCTCGAGATGTTCAAAGTGGTCATACTGCTCGGTGTCCTTGGCTTGCGACACGATGATGCCGCATACCTTGTTTTTGAGCATGGCCTCACAGATTTGTACCTCGCGCTCATAACTCTCGTTGCTCTTGGCGACAATCAGATGGTAACCGCGTGACGCCGCTTCGCTCTCGATGCCGTCGAGAATTGACGAGAAATAGTAGTGAACAATTTCAGGGACAATCACACCGATGGCGCGAGACGGGTTGCGGCGGCTGTGCCTGAGCTGCTCAGCAATGACGTTTGGGAAGTAATTGTGCTCACGCGCAAACTGTTGGATCGCTTGACGGCGCTCACGCGAAATGCTGGGACTATCGCTAAGTGCGCGCGACACGGTGGCTACCGATACACCCAACTCGCGGGCGATATCTTTCATCGTCATTTGTCGTTTTTCGTTCATTGTAGTTGAATCGGGTTATGAATCAGTTAAGATGCTGCGAAGATAGAGCAAAAAAACGGACCGCGCAAACGATTGCATTTATTTAATGAAAAATTTAACATTATAAAAAAAGAAAATTATAATTAAATTTTCTATTTTTGCCTTGTTTTATTTGCCTTATTACGGCCATTTGAAACCTTTTGAAGTCACTCAATGCTTTTGAGTTGATGCGAAAAAGAAATTTATTTAATTGATTAACAACATAATATTAACTTTAAAAATTAAAAGATGAAGCAGGTAAACATCAGAATTCCTTTTAGGATTCTAACCCTTGTGATGGGACTTTTCCTGTCACTTGGAGCCTATGCACAGATTACTGTGAACGGCATTGTCAAGGATGCTACCGGCGAGCCTGTAATCGGCGCGACTGTTCGCGTCGTTGGCACGCAGATGGGTACTGCTACCGATTTTGATGGTCTCTTTACCCTGGAAGGCGTGCCCCAAGGCGCCAAGCTCCTGATCTCGTCTGTCGGCTACGAGGACCATGAGGTCACTGCAGCCAGCGAGTTGGTTATTACCCTTGCCGAGAGCACCCAGATGCTGGAAAATCTGGTGGTCATCGGTTATGGTGTAGTGAAGAAAAACGACTTGACCGGTTCGGTAACGGCTCTCAAGCCCGATGCCAAGAACAAGGGTGTCGTTGTAAGTGCCCAGGACATGCTGGGTGGTAAGATTGCCGGTGTGAGCGTTACCAGTGGTGACGGTAGCCCTGGTGGCGGTGCAACGATCCGCATTCGTGGCGGTTCGTCGCTGAACGCCAGCAACAACCCGCTGATTGTGATCGATGGTATTGCCATGGATAACAATGGCGTGAGCGGTCTTTCTAACCCCCTGTCACTGGTCAACCCCCAGGACATCGAGAGCTTCAACGTGTTGAAGGACGCTTCGGCAACCGCTATCTACGGTAGCCGTGGTTCTAACGGTGTCATCATCATCACCACCAAGAAAGGTCGTCGCGGACAGGCTCCGCAAGTGGCCTACAACGGTAGTGTAACCTGGAGTATGAAGAAAAAGACCATCGACGTGATGGACGGTGACGAGTATCGCGCATTTGTGAAGAAGATTTTCGCTGGCGATACCCGTGAAGAGACTGCCTTGTCACTGCTGGGCAACGCCAACACCGATTGGCAGAATGAGATTTACCGCACCGCTTTGAGCCATGACCACAACTTGACGCTGGCCGGTTCGGTAACCAATGTCCTGCCCTATCGTATCTCGGTGGGCTATACCGATCAACAGGGTATCCTCAAGACCTCAGACTTCAAGCGCGTTACAACTGCCTTGAACTTGAACCCCTCGTTGTTTGATGACCACTTGACTTTGAACCTCAATGGTAAGCTGGCATGGACCAAGTCGCGTTGGGCCGACACTGGTGCTGTGGGTAATGCAGTGCGCATGGACCCGACACAGCCCATTCGTTCCAACGACCCGATGTATGACTGTGTGGGCGGCTACTTTGACTGGTTGCAGGTGAACACCACCGATCCAGGCTGGGGTGGCTACTCCAAGAACGGCAATGCTCCCTACAACCCCGTTGCCATGCTCGACAACCACGACAACACCGGTTGGTCACATTCATTCATCGGCAGTGCCGACATTGACTACAAGATTCATGGTTTTGAGGACTTGAGACTCCACCTCACTTTGGGTGGTGACTTCACTGGTGGCCATGGCCACAACAACAGTGCCAATATCTCCAATACCTCAAACTACTATGGCAACAACAGCCGCTACACCCAGTCCAAGGAGAACTTGCAGCTGAGTACCTATGCCCAGTATTACAAGGACTTCAATGACAAGCATCACTTCGATATCATGGCTGGTTATGAGTGGCAGCACAACTGGCGCAAGGAGTATAACGAGTCATGGGGCACCTATCCCAGCAACTCGTCACTGCTCTTCACCGCCGAGGACAGCGAGAAGGCTCTCCATGTTGTTCCTGGTGTTTGGATTCCCGGCGCCAACTACAATGTGGGTGATTCCAAGGCTGGTGCCATCTATGGCGATGGCGTTTATCTCCAGAACAACGGTCAGGGTTACCGCACCGAGAATTACCTGGTATCATTCTTTGGCCGTACCAATTACTCCTACGCTAACCGCTATCTCATGACCTTCACCCTGCGTTACGACGGCTCGTCCCGCTTCAAGAAGCACTGGGCATTGTTCCCGTCGGCAGCATTTGCATGGAAGATCAACGAGGAGGCCTTCATGCATGATGGTCCCTTCAGTGACCTGAAGCTGCGCCTTGGTTGGGGTAAGACCGGTCAGCAGGAAGGCATTGGCGACTACAACTACTTCAACAACTATGTTGTCAGCAATGGTAGCGTCGGTTCGTTCTACGACCTTGTGGGCACTGGCGAAAAGGCAAAGCCCAATGTTTATAACCCCGAACTCAAGTGGGAGACCACCACAACAACCAACATCGGTTTGGATTGGGGTATTATGAATCAGCGTCTGAGCGGTAGCATCGACTGGTATTATCGCAAGACCACCGACCTGTTGAACTGGACCGCCTTCTCGGCATTGACCAGTTTCAAGAACGCCTTCTTCAAGAACATCGGTTCGCTGCGCAACACCGGTATTGAGTTCTCACTGAACTGGAAGGCCATCTCCACCACCGACCTGTTGTGGACCATTGACTACAACTTGACCTACAACAGCAACAAGATTACCGAGCTGCTCGACAAGGATCCCTCCTTCAAGGTAATGACCGGCGGCATTGGTATTAATGGTAATGTACAGGCCCACGCCGTGGGACATCCCTCCCACAGCTTCTATGTGTTGCAGCAGGTTTATGACGTGAACGGCAAGCCCATCGAGGGCCAGGTCGTTGACCGCAACGGTGACGGAGTCATCAGTGAGGAAGACAAGTACTTCTACAAGTCGCCGCACGCTCCCGTGACCATGGGTCTGTCCTCTCGTCTGGACTGGAAGAACTGGGACTTCGGCTTCAGCCTGCGTGCCAGCATCGGCAATTACATGTACAACAACGTAATGCAGGGTTACCACAACACCAGCACCGCTTCGGTACTCGAGGCAGTTTCGGGCTTCTACCTGAACAACCGTCCTGTAAAATCGGTTGAGCTGGGTTGGCAGACCTATGACAACAACACCATCATGACCGACTACTGGGTACAGAACGCTTCGTTCCTCAAGTGTGACAACATCACGCTGGGTTACAGCTTCAACGGCCTGTTCAAGCGCAACGGCTACAATGGTGTTGGCGGACGTCTTTATGGTACCGTGAGCAACGTGTTCTGCATCACCAAGTATGATGGCATCGATCCTGAGATCTACGGTGGTATCGGTGGTGACATCTTCCCCCGTCCCATTTCGTTCATCCTTGGTTTGAGTCTGAACTTCTGATTACGTTGACAGATTATAACTAATTTTTCATCAGAGATACGACAATGAATAAGTTTTTCAAATATATACAATGTGCAGTTGCCGCCATGTTGATGGTCGGAGGTCTTGCCTCTTGTATCAACGACCTGGACGTTGAGCCTATCGACCCCTCGCTGAAGAACGACGTGGGTGTTGAGCAGATGTTCAACAAGTGCTACTCGGTGTTTGCCACTTCGGGCAACAACGGCGGTGATGACAATGTTGACGTTGATGGTCTTGACGGCGGTTTCCAGCACAAGTACCGCCAGATGTGGAACTCAAACGAGCTGACCACCGATGAGGCTATCTGCGGATGGGGCGACACCGGTATTCCCGAGTATTGCCACAATACCTATGACGCCAGCCACCCGATGCTGCGCGGTTACTACTATGGTCTGTGTATCGGCATCACCTTCTGCAACCAGTATATGGAGAAGTTTGCCGACCATGATGCCACGATGACAGCTGAGATCCGTTTCCTGCGTGCATTCCAGTATTTCTTGCTGACCGATGCTTTTGGAGACATTCCCTTCTCTACCGTCATCTCAGGTGAGGATCCTGATCAGAAGCCTCGTGCCGAGGTTTGTGAGTTCATCGAGAGTGAGCTGCTTGACATCATTGGTGAAGGCAGTGGCGATAACATTCTCAACGATCCTGCTCCCAAGAAATATGGTGAGGCTGGTTATGGCCGCGTTGACAAAGCTGCTGCATGGATGCTGCTGGCTCGTCTTTACCTGAACTGGCAAGTCTATACCGGCACCCCGCGTTGGGAAGATGCCGCCAAGTATGCCAAGAAGGTCATTGACTCACCCTACCAACTGCACACTACCGGTTATTCCGGCGAGGGTATTGACGGTATCTATCGTGAGTACACTGCTTACCAGATGCTGTTCATGGGTGACAACTGCACCAACGGTGCTTCCTATGAGGCCCTGTTCCCCGTTATTCAAGATGGTCTGCGCACCACTTCGTGGGGTGGCACCAACTTCCTGATTTGCTCTACCGTGGATGCCGACGTGCACCCCAACCTGTATGATGCAAGCGAGGTGAACGGCCTGTATGACAACAGCACTTGGGGTGGCAACCGTGCCCGTCCCGAGCTCATCAGACAGTTCTTCCCCAACGATGACGCTCCCGAGGCTCATGCCTATGAGGTATATCAGGCTGCCGGAGATGACCGCGCCCTGTTTGAGACCGCAGGTCGTCACCTGAATGTGGAGAATGAGTCAGACTTTACCTATGGCTACGCCATCACAAAGTTCAACAACTTCAAGTGTGACGGAAGCAAGGGCAGCAGCATTACCTTTGCCGACTCCCATCTGTTCTACATGCGCAAGGCTGAGGCCTATCTGACCTATGCCGAGGCATTGACCCGTCTGGGCCAGCAGCCCGACGAGGCTAGGGAAGCCGTTAACATCTTGCGTCGTCGTGCTCACGCTACCGAGTTGCGCAGCGTGACGCTCGATCAGCTCCTTTCAGAGTGGAGCCGTGAGTTCTACTTCGAGGGTCGCCGCCGCATGGATTTGATCCGCTTTGGCAAGTTTGGTGGTAACAACGATTACCTGTGGCAATGGAAGGGTGGTGCCTATGAGGGCCGTCCATTCTCAGCCGACCGCAACGTGTTTGCTATCCCCAACGATGACCTGATTGCCAATCCCAAGCTCAAACAGAATCCGGGATATTGATGCGCAACAGTAATGTCTAACATTAATTAATGACAACAAGAACATGAAAAAGATATTTTTATCATCACTGATGCTGTTGAGCATGGCGATAGTGTTCACAGCGTGCGAGGATGACCGCGATTCCAATCCCACGCTGACTCAACCCTCCACGTTCACACTCAACAAGTCTGTGAACAACAATGTTGACCTGGCTAACTCTTCTGTGATTCCTTTCACTTGGTCACAGCCCGACTATGGTGGCTGGCCTGCAGCCGTGGATTATCAGTTTGAGCTGTCTCCCACCAACGACTGGTCGGTTTCGGTGGCCGAAGCCAATGCCGATGAAACCGGCACAAAGGTGCCTACCTATGACGTTATCAAGTCTATCTTTGCCGGCTGCTCTGGTGAGCTGAATGCCGAGGATATTGCCAAGGCTATTGTGCTCATCGAGCGCTGGGATGAGGAAAGTGTGATTCCCGAGGAAATGACCATCTGGCTGCGCCTGAGCGCTTCGACCCCCGGTGCCGAGACCATCTATTCCAATCCCGTAAGCATCACCGTGAAGCCCTACTTCATCAGTGCTTCTGCAGTTTACGACATTTGGTACATGGTCGGTAACTGCATCGGTAGTCAGGAATGGAGCAATGGCAGTGTCGGTATTGGTCTTATCCCGATGTATCCCGCCTATGACACCGATGGTACCTTCCTGGCTGGTGGCATGTATGTCGGCTACTTCCCCGAAGGTGGTCAGTTCAAGTTCGTCCATGTGGCTGGTAGCTGGGATGAACAGCTCAACTACACCAATGTGGTTAATCCTGGCGATTTCCTGTCTGATGAAGATGGTGACAACCACAACATCGGCATTAAGGAGGCTGGTTACTACATGATCATGGTTAGCATCGATGGCGACGTTACCATCGAGAAGTATGAGGATGCCGTAACTGTCTATGACATGATTTCATTGCCTGGCGATTATCAGGAGTGGGCACCCGAGAACAATGCGTTGGCTGCTGTCAGCACGTTGGCCGGTGCCGAGAACCACGACTGGTTCGTTGAGGAAACCTTTGCCGCCGATGCTGAGCTCAAGTTCGCCGCTAATGGCGGTTGGGACGTGAACTGGGGTGGTACCACCTTCCCCTATGGTCTTGGTGTCGACCGTGGTGACAACATCAAGGTTCCCGCAGGCAAGTACTATATCATGTTCAACGACATTATGGGTACTTACACCTTTATCGCAGCAGAGTAAAACAATCTAAAATCAGAAAAAGATATTATGAAGAAGTTTTTATATATCGCCGCAATGGCCCTGTTGCTGGCCGCATGTAGCGAAGACTACAAGGACTGGGCAGAGCCTCAGAGCAACCCTCAGGGCGCTGAAATCACCTTTGGCACCGGGTCTGCAACGGATGCTGATCTGATTGACTATGCTCAGCTGCCTGAGGGCACGACAGAAGTCAAGGTGTGCAACATGACGACCCCTGCTGTGTCCGACACCAACTACTATGCCGAGTCCTACATCATTCTTGATGGTGAGACTTATGTCATTACCAATGATGGTTACATGGATGCCGCCGAGCTCAACAAATATGTCGTTGACCATTTTGGCCGCGCCCAAGAGCAACGTGACATCCCTGCTTGCGTGAAGTGGATTATGACCAATGGCAAGACTGCCACAACAATGGTTAGCGATGAGTTTACTGTACATGTGATTCTCGCGCCGCTCACCGTTCCTGACCTGTGGTACCTGATTGGTCCCGGTTTTGGTGATGGTAGCTGGAACAACCGTGGCATGGAAGACGTCGGCGTTTCGCTGCAGCCCATGTATGCCGTTCCCGGATCAGTAAATATCTTGAAGTATGTGGGCTATCTTGCTGCACGCAGGACCTTCAAGATCATCCACACCCCTGGTGACGCAAGTGACCAGTTCAGTATGGTTGATGGCGCTATCGTTCGCAACACTGGCGAGGGTGGCAACATCAGGGTTACTGATGCAGGATACTACGAGATCACACTCGATACCGATAGGGACATTGTGACCGTCGAGAAGGTTGATATCGCACCTGCAATCTATGGCCAGATTACTATGCCTGGTTCTTATCAGGGCTGGGATGCTGGCTCCAACCTGATGACTCCGGTGAACACCAGGTCTGAGAACCACGACTGGATTGTGAAGGATCTGACCTTTACCGAGGCCGCACAGCTCAAGTTTGCTAACGGCAGTTGGGATGTGAACTGGGGTGCTGATGCATTCCCCGTTGGCCAGGGCGTCCAAGACGGACCTAACATCAACGCAAACATTGGTACCTATACTGTGATGTTTAACGACATCCTGGGTTACTACTACTTCATGGAGCAATAAAATGATGCTCAAGAAGCAAAATATTGCGACTGCTGCCTGTGTGCCCTCCCTTTCGCGGGCGGGGCACATGGGGTAGCCGTCGTTTTGCTTCAATTGACTGGAAGTTTATTTATTTTATTCATTTTTAATAATTTAGGTGAATTATGAAAAAAATCTTTACACTTATCGCTATGGCAGTGCTCGCACTGTCCATGCACGCCAACATCTACATTGTTGGTAGTGATCCTTTCGGTAATTGGCAGACCAACGATGGTATGCTGATGAACGACAATGGTGACGGTACCTACTCGGTAACGGTAGAGTTGACAGGTACTATCTGGTTCGTCTTTGCTGACGGCCTGACCGAGAACGCTGGTGAATGGGACCAGTTCAACAACGAGTTCCGTTTTGGCCCCTCGACCGGTGCCGACCAGAAGGTGGTGATCGGTGAGTACATGTCCACCCAGAAGCAGGGCAATGGCAATGGTGCCTATCAGCTTGCCTGTGGTATGGAAACCAGTGAGTTTACTTTCACTTTCGATCTCGAGAACATGGAGTTCATCGTTGAAGGCTCAGTCGATCCAAATGAGGGCTTCAAAATCTTCACTGTTGCTGGTTCTGCTGCATCGGTATTCGGTACCACTTGGGATCCCACCAACAGCGACAACGACATGGTACAGAACGCTGATGGCCTGTTCGTTCTCGACAAGTATGGTTGCGAACTTCCTGAGGGCTCTGTAGAGTTCAAGGTTGTCGCCAACCGTGACTGGGGTTTTGCTTGGCCCGCCGAGAACTATCAGCTCTACATTGAGCAGCCTGGTTTCTATGATGTTCACATCACCTTCGACAGCACCAACTATGAGGTGAACGCTTTTGCTGAGATTGCTGGTGAACTTCCTCCCGCACGCACCGATGACCTCTTCATCTTGGGTGAGGTTAACGGTAATGGCTGGGCTCCCAACGTGGGCGTTGCCATGGACACCGAGGACAAGAACATCTACACTGCCGAGGTAACCGCTACCGGTGAGAACAAGGATGAGGGTGATGAGACGCTCTACAGCTACTTCTCATTCACTTCCAAGCTTGCCGAGAATGCCGACGACTGGAGCTCTATCGCCATGAACCGCCTGGGTGCCATCGAGGATGGTTACCTCGTGAGCGAGGACATGCTGGGCATGGAACTCGGCCTGAGCAGCTTTGGTATCTCTAACAGCTTCAAGGTGCCCGCTGGCGATTATCTGCTGACCGTGAATCTTGATGCCCAGACTTTGGTTATCACCAAGGCCGAGAATCCTCAGCCCGTTGAGACCGTCACCCTGAAGAAACTTTGGGAAATCACCGACCTTTCATTCTTGCCCACCGCCGACGTTCGTCAGGGCTTCGGTATGAACGGTAAGTTCTACATCAACAACAAGGCTGACCAGAAGGTCATTGTTATCGATGAGAACGGTCTGACTAACGTTGAGTATCCTGGTGGCGCCAACTGCGGTATCAGCCGTGATGAGGCTGGTAACCTGATTGTCAGCAACGCCGCATTCCCCGGTGCTTGGGTTGTCGATACTGCTACTATCAAGGTCATCAACCCCGAGACCAGCGAGATGAAGGAATACACCATTCCTGAGGAGTTGGGTCTGGAAGGTCGTTGCGACTTCATTGGTTTTGCCAAGGGTGACCTCATGTGGGACGGCTTCCTCTACCTGGCTGGTGGTACTACCAGCGGTGTATCTGTTATGAGCATTGCCCAGGGTGAACTTTGCACCGATGAGTGCTTTGTTGCTCCTTGCGACGGTCTGACTCCCAGCACTTCAACCGTCATCAACTACTACAAAGGCCTGAATGACGAAGAAGCTCTGCTGTACGTGACCCGTAACGCTCCCACCGCTAAGCTGACCGGTGAAGAGACCTTGGAAGCTACCACCTTCACGCTGCCCAACAAGGGCGCTTGCAACGGTGTGTTCCCGTTCATCTGGGAAGGCAAGGAATATTACCTGTATCCCACTCTGCCCAACTACTTAAACGGTTTTGCTATTGCCGAGGCTAACGCCGAAGCTCCTCTCTTTGAGGTTGAGTCGACTGTTGCTGCTAACGCCAACACCTTCACCTCCAACTGGCTCAATGCCGAGGTTGCTGAGGATGGTGTTGTAATCTATCAGTACTATCCTGGTGGCAACATCGCTGCTTACAAGCTGACCAAGGAGACTGGCGACGTTCAGGAGATTGCTGACAACGACAGCAACAAGATCGTTTCCAGCGTTCGCTACTACAACATCATGGGTCAGGAGATGAAGGAAATCAACGGTATCACTATCATTGTTACCACCTATACCGACGGCAGCCACAGCGCTGTTAAGGTGATCAAGTAATCGACACCTGTTGATTTATAAGTAAATCTTTAATGGGCGGTTCCCTAAATGGGGACCGCCTATTTATTGTTATTGTTAGGTGATTGTGAACTGCAAACGATTGCGCAGCAAAATTTTACTATGTTTATCACCATTTATGCTGCAAATTGAGTGATGATTTGTTATCTTTGTGGAGATAATAACCATTTAAAAAAGTATGATATGAAAAGGTTGATGCTTATTACGGTGCTTGCAGCCTTGCTGCCGCTGTCACTGCGAGGCCAAGGATGGCCATCCGCTTATCAGGGTGTGATGTTACAGGGATTCTATTGGGATTCCTTCACCGATAGTAACTGGGCCAATCTTGAGTCACAGGCCGATGAGCTGTCGGAGTTCTTTAAGCTGGTGTGGGTACCGCAGAGTGCTTCCTGCGGCGGAACGTCTATGGGCTATGACCCTCTGTATTGGTTTACCAACTACAATTGTTCTTTTGGCACCGAGGCGCAGTTGCGCTCGATGATCAGCACCTTCAACAGCAAGGGTATTGGTACTATTGCCGATGTGGTGATTAACCACCGTAAGTCTATTAATGACTGGGTGACTTTCCCGGCCGAGACCTATCAAGGAACAACCTACAGATTGCTGTCAACCGACATTTGCAGGAACGACGATGGCGGAGCTACGCTCAACTGGGCCACCCAGAACGGGAAATCGCTGAGCGCCAACAACGACACCGGCGAGGACTGGTCAGGTTTGAGGGATTTGGACCATAATAGCGCCAACGTGCAAACAACGGTCAAAGCCTATCTGACAAAGTTGCTTGACGACCTGGGATATGCCGGCTTCCGTTATGACATGACTAGAGGATATGCCGCCTCATTCACAGGGCTTTATAATGACTACGCCCAGCCTACGTTCTCTGTCGGCGAGTATTGGGACGGCAACCAGTCGGCTGTGAAGGCTTGGCTTGACGGTACTAAGGTCAACGGCACGGTGCAGAGCGCCGCTTTTGATTTCCCCTTCCGCTACACGGTGCGCGATGCTGTCAATAACAACAACTGGACCTACCTGGGCTCGGCCAGCAGCCGTGGCCTGAATATAGAGACGGCCTATCGTCGTTATTCTGTGACTTTTGTCGAGAATCACGACACCCAGTATCGCAATGCCAGCGACCCGCAGGACCCCCTTACCCAAAATATAGAGGCGGCTAACGCCTATATGCTTGCCTTGCCGGGCACGCCGTGTGTCTTCCTCAAGCACTGGATGGAATACAAAAACAGCATCAAGCAGATGATTTATGCCCGTCAATTGGCAGGTATCACCAACACAAGTTCCACTAACACCGGAGCGAGCAGCACATCATTGAACTATTATGTGCAGCGCACAGTCGGCACTCGTGGCGCTCTGCTTGCTATTATGGGCGGAGATACTTATAACGTTCCTTCATCATTTGTGGTTGTTGCCAGTGGAACCAACTATCGCCTGGCATTGAGCAGGACTACCGAGACGGCCTGGGCAAGCCAGCCCAGCGGCGACTATGACAACGCATTGGATGTCGTGCTGACAGCTGTTAGTGCCGACACCGATGCCCAGATTGTTTACACGCTCGACGGCAGTGAGCCCAGCGCATCTAATGGCAGGACCATTGCGAGCGGAACAAGCGTCAACATCAGCGAATCATGCACACTCAAGGCGGGACTTATCAAGAATGGTGTCGTGAGCGGAGTCATTACTCGTCATTATTCGGTCTATCCCTGTGAAATAACCGTCTTCCTCAAGGACCCGACCGAGGCCCCCAACAGTTGGCCCCGTGTGGTCTTTTACTGCTGGGACAGCAACGGAGCGCAGCAGAGCGGCAACTGGCCGGGAACGATAATCACCGACACCCGCATGGTGAATGGCGTCAAGTTCTACTACAAGACTTTCACCATTCCTAATAAGAGCTACACGCTAAATTTCGTCTTCAATCAAGGTGGCGGCACTGCCAGCAGCCACCAGACTGTGGATGTGGTGAACGTGAATAAAACGTCATTCTTTGAGGTGGCCACTCAGACCAACAAATACTTGGTGAACGATGTTACCGACAGCTATCTGCCTTATTTGACCGATGAACCTGTGGCCAATCCCGGCGACGTGAATGGAGACGGTCATGTGAGCATTGGCGATGTGTCGGCTCTGATCGACTATCTGTTGTCAAACGACGCTTCAGCAATCAATATGCTGAATGCTGATGTCAATACCGATGGCAATGTTTCCATTGGCGATGTGTCTGCCTTGATTGATATCTTGTTAAAGTGAGAAGTGGCGCATGCCGTTGAATACTTCGTCGAGGACGATATTCATGAACGGTAAAAGAATGAATTCAATTAGGGACATTTTATTGTATCACAGTCAAGAAAGTGTGCTTTCATGACTTTCGGCTTGAAAAATTTTGTCCTGTGCTCGTCTTTCACTACCTTTGTGAGAAATATAACCATTAAATAGAATAAGACAATGAAAAAGTTATTTACCACAACACTTGTTGCTATGTTGCCATTGCTGATGCTGGCTCAAGGGTGGCCTGCAAACTATGGTGGCGTGATGTTGCAAGGATTCTATTGGGACTCCTTCAACGATTCTAAATGGGCTGTGCTTGAGGCACAAGCCGACGAGTTGTCTGAGTTTTTCCAACTTGTCTGGATTCCCCAGAGTGCCAACTGCGGAGGCACGTCGATGGGTTATGACGCGAAGTATTGGTTTACCAATTACAATAGCTCCTTCGGTAACAAGGCGCAGTTGCAGTCGATGATCAACACATTCAAGGACAAGGGTATCGGCACCATTGCCGATGTGGTGATTAACCACCGCAAGAACGCTTCGAACTGGGTGGACTTCCCCTCCGAGACCTATAAGGGCGTGACCTATCAGCTCAAGTCCACCGACATCTGCCGCAACGATGATGGCGGTGCTGCCCTCAGCTGGGCCAATGCCAACGGCTATCAGTTGAGCAGCAACAATGATACCGGTGAGGATTGGGGCGGCATGCGTGACCTTGATCACAAGAGCGAGAACGTGCAGACCAATGTGAAGGCCTACCTCAAGATGTTGCTTGAGGATTTGGGATATGCCGGTTTCCGCTATGATATGACCAAGGGTTACTCAGCCTCGTTCACGGGCATCTATAACGCCGATTCACAGCCCACCTACTCGGTGGGTGAGTATTGGGATGGCAATGTCGGTGCAGTGAAGAACTGGATTGACGGCACCAAGGTAGATGGCGTGGTACAGAGTGCCGCATTCGACTTCCCCTTCCGCTATGTGGTACGTGATGCGGTGAATAACAACAAATGGGGCAACCTCTCGTCCAATGGCAGGACCTTGAACCAGGATGCCAACTATCGCCGCTACTCGGTAACCTTTATCGAGAACCACGACACTGAATATCGCAGCGCCAGCGCACCACAGGATCCCATCCGCCTCAACATCGAGGCCGGTAATGCCTTCATGATGATTATGCCAGGCACGCCTTGCGTTTTCCTCAAGCACTGGATGAGCTACAAGGAAGCCATCAAGCAGATGATCTATGTGCGTCAATTGGCAGGTATCCACAACATGAGCACCAATCAGGTGATTGCCAATAGTGCGGTCAACAACTACTATGTACACCGCACCCTGGGAACTCATGGTGCCGCACTTGCCGCTATGGGTAATGCCACTTATACGATTCCCGACTCCTACGTCGAGGTGGTCAGCGGCACCAACTACCGTTTGGCGCTGAGCAAGACGACCGAAACAGCATGGGCCAGCAAGCCCAGTGGTGAGTATGCCGGTAAGCAGGTGGTTACTCTCACTGCAGTCAGCCAGAGCCCCGATGCGCGCATCGTCTATACTCTTGACGGCAGCGAGCCCACCGCCAGCAACGGTACCGTTATTGGCAGCGGTAATGCTGTCACTGTCGCCGCCAATGCTACCCTCAAGGCTGGTTTGCTGATCGGCAGCACTGTGAGCGGTGTCATCACACGCCATTATGTCATTGGTCCGGATGACGATTTTGAGCCCTATGAGATTACCGTCTTCCTGAAAGACCCGACTGTGGCGCCCAACAACTGGACCACCGTGAACTTCTACACTTGGGACAGCAACAATAATCAGCACAACGGCAACTGGCCCGGTGAGCAAATCACTGACACCAAGATTGTGAAAGGTGAGAAATTCTACTACCACACCTACATGATCACATCCAGGAATTACTTCATGAACTTCGTCTTCAATCAGGGTCCCTCTAATGTGCAGACCGAAGATGTGACTGCCGTGAAGAAAACCTCTTTCTTTGAGGTGACCACTCAGACCAATAAATATGAGGTCAAGGATGTGACCGACATCTATCTGCCTTACCTCAACAATGCTGCCGACGCCAATGGTGACGGTGAGGTGAACATCGCCGACATCAACACCATCATCGACGTGATTCTGTCGGGTGGTCTTTTGCCGGCAGCCGATGTGAATGGTGATGGTGAAGTGAATATTGCCGACATTAACTTTGTGATTGACTTTATTTTAGGTTGAATCAATTAGGACAGTATGACGGGATTATCTTTTAGGGGTATTCTCCTGACTATAGCATTGGCGCTGACTTCATTCGGCGCCAATGCCGTCGTGCAGGGCGACATGAACAACGATGGCGAAGTGAACATTGCCGACGTGAACGTCATCATTGACGATATACTGGGAGGCATTTCTAACCCAGCGCATGATGCCAATGGTGATGGGGAAATCAATATCGCTGACATCAATACGGTCATCGATATCATCTTTGGAGGAGGCCAGGAGCCTGAAGTGAAGTATCTTGTGGGTGGTGACATCTCGATGTTGACCAAGTATGAGGCTCATCAAAAGAAGGCTTTGGGCTATGGCATCAGGACGGCACATTATTATGACGTGAACGGTCAAGTCATCGATGATGTGATTACTTGGACCAAGCAGCAGGGTTGGAATGCAGCGCGTGTACGATTATTTGTCAACCCCGAGAATGCCTCTTCGACCGACATGGGACAGGGCGTCATCCAGAATCTCGATACCGTCAAGGTGCTGGGACAGCGCATCAAGGCCGCTGGCATGAAATTCATGCTTGATTTCCACTACAGCGACAGCTGGGCCGATCCCGTGAAACAGTACACCCCTGCAGCCTGGGCCGACCTGGATGACGAGGCTTTGGTGCAGAAGGTTTATGAATACACACGCGACTGCCTGCGTGTCCTCAAGGCTGCCGGCGCTACTCCTGACTATATACAGACGGGCAACGAGATCAGCTATGGAATGTTGTGGGGTCCTGTGGGCACCCCTGCCAGTCAGTTGAAGAAGTGCTACATCAACGATGATACCAATTGGGAACGCTTTACCAATCTGCTCAAGGCGGCAGGTCGAGCCTGCCGTGAGGAATGTCCTAAGGCCAAGATTATCCTGCATACAGAGCGGGTTGCCAAGCTCAACATCCTTCTCAACTTCTATAACCAGATGAGGAACAGGCAAGTTGACTACGATATCATCGGTTTGAGTTATTATCCCTACTTCCACGGCGACTTGTTTGTGCTGGCCTCGGCTCTGAACAATGTAAGTAACTCCTATCAAGACAAGAGCATCATGATTGTTGAGACCGGTTACAGCTATCACTACAAAGTTGGAGATTTGGACTACTCTTCAACGTGGCCCCTGACCTCTGAAGGACAACGGCAGTTCACTGCCGACCTCATTGCCAAACTCAAGTCCTATTCCAGGGTGAATGGCTTGTTCTGGTGGTTCCCCGAGGCCAATGAGTATGGCTTGGGCGGCAATTACTGGAGCGTTCTGCATGTCAATGATGCCTGGTACAATGCCGGTTTGTGGAATCATGAGACCGGAAAGGCGTTACCGGCACTCTATGAACTCAAGTCCTTTGTTGAGCGATGAAATAAGAGTTAGATTGCTGCAATAAATTAAGTGAGGACATTCCATCGTGAAATGCCCTCACTTTTTTGTATCAAGTCAGATGCGCTATTTGGTCGCTGTGAAGCAGACAAAATGGCGATCTTCGTCATGTCGCGATTTGATGTTAGTGAACCCCACCTGCTTGAGAGTGGCTTCAATCTCGTCGATGCTGTAGATTCGCATGTAATTGGTTGCCCGTTCGATTTTCCTGTCAATTTCCTGGGTGCCGTCCAATTCGTTGCCTATCACGATGGTGCCTCCTGGCTTGAGCAGCCTGTAGATTTCAGAAAAGCCAAGCTCCAGCGATAGCCAGTAGTAGACGGTCTCAAATGCCGTGATGATATTGTACGTTTCTTTCGCAAGCGGCATCTGCATAGCATTGCCTCCCATCAGCAGACATCGCTTGTCAACATAGTCATGGTAGTTGAGATCCTGGGCAACTTCAAGGGCCATTTGAGAATAATCAAGTCCAATGACCTTTCCTTTGGGAACCCGCTTGAGGAGTCGGGCAATATTGGCGCCCCCACCGCATCCCACATCCAGAATCGTGTCGTTTTCCTTAATGTCCAGTTCTGAGAGCACCCATTCGGGCATGGCTGCATGATTCTTGCCGTTCATTATCGACAAGGCACGTCGCCCCCAGAATCCTTGTGGACGCCTGCCGCGAATGTAGTATCTAACAGTATTACCCATTGATGACGTTGTTATTGTGCCTGCAAATATACAAATAAACTCTTATTGGTGCAATAGTTTGAGCAGGATTGAATATGGCTGAAATAAAACTATCAGAATTCCAGCACGAGGGTGCCGCGTGGGGGCAGGGTGATAGAGCCGCTTGAGAGGTCTACTGTTTTGCCAGTGGGAACGTCGCGAGCGACAGTAGCGCCCTGAAACACCTCATTATAACGGTCCAGCTTCATCTGCCGCTGGCTGGTGGTGCCATTGATGATAGTCACGGCATGTTTGCCTTGGAGGGTGCGGGCAACTACATAAATACCTCCATAGGGGATGAACTGTGTCATCTTTCCGTCGGTAATGAGTTTGTTGCCTTGTCGCCAGTGCAGTAGTGCGCTTAACCAGTTAAACATATCATTCTGTAGTGGTGTGCGGCCCTCGGCTGTGAAAGCGTTCTCGGTATCGCCCGGGAAACCGCCAGGGAAGTCTTTTCTTACATTGCCATCGGTCACTTCTTTGGTGCCATTCATCAACACCTCAGTGCCATAGTATAGTTGCGGAATGCGCTTGATGGTCAGCAGCAGCGCAAGCGCCTGTTTCAGGGCTGGTACGTCTTGTCCGTTGCCCAAGAACCTGTTGGTGTCGTGATTCTCGATAAATGCCATCACGCTCGATGGGTTAGGGTAGAGGTAGTCATGGCAAAGGCTGTTATAGACGCGGTTATAGCCGCGCCACCAGCCGTCGGTCTCTTCATGCTTGGCACTGTCAATTTTCTCGTAGAAGGAGAAATCCATCACCGTTGGCAGGTAGCTTTCGGGCTTGCCCATCTTGTTTCCCTTTTGCCAGGCGGCAGTATAAGCGGGATTTTCCACCCAGGTCTCGCCTACAACGTTGAAGTTGGGATACTCGCTGTCCAATCTCTTCATCCACCGGGCCATGGCGTCGGCATAAGCATAAGGATAGGTGTCCATGCGAATGCCGTCAATGCCCGCAGTCTCAATCCACCAGATGCTGTTTTGTATCAGGTAATTCATTACATGGACATTGTGATGATTCAGGTCGGGCATCGATGGTACAAACCAACCCTCGACGGTCTCCTTGAGATCCACTTCACTGGCATAGGGGTCCATCACGGGCGTGAGTTTGTAGCTGGTTTGCAGATAGTTGTTTTTATAGTCAGGCTGGTTGAACCAGTCATGGCTGGGCATATCTTTGAGCCAGGGGTGATAACTGCCGCAATGGTTAAAAATCATGTCCATCACGATTTTTAAGCCTCGGCTGTGAGCCTCATCGCACAGGCGGCGGTACTCTTCGTTAGTGCCAAACCTCGGGTCAACCTGATAGTAGTTGGTTGTGGCATAGCCATGATAGGTCGAGACGGTGTTGTGGCTGTCGGGAGAATTGTTCTCCAGCACTGGAGTGAACCACAGTGCGGTCACGCCCAGCTGAGTAAAATAGTCCAAATGCTGGCGGATGCCTTCAATATCGCCGCCGTGGCGCAGGCTGGGCTTCGTGCGGTCGTTCTTGTAGGGCTGCATGCCTGCAATCTGATTGTTGGCGGGATTGCCGTCGGCAAAACGGTCGGGCATCAGCATGTAGAGCACGTCGGCATTAGTGAACCCCATGCGCTTGTCGCCGCTCATCTCGCGGGCAAGCAGCTGATATTTCACTTTCTTCTTGCTGCGGCCTTGCTTGAAGGTCATTTCCATGGTGCCGGGCTGGGCTCCGCGCGTGTTGAGATAGACCAACAGGTAGTTGGGCGAATCCAGTCGCACCAGGCTGTCGATGGTCACGCCCGCATAGTCGATGGCTACCTCGGCATCACGGATGCCCTCGCCATAGACCATGAGCTGCACACTGGGGTCTTTCATGCCCACATACCAGTTGGTGGGCTCAATGCGGTCGACCTTGACCGCGGCATGGCCGGCAAGCATCCCTAGTGCTACCGCCATCATCAGCAATAATTTTCTCATTTTGGTTACTTGGTTTGAATGTTTGTTTTCTACCTGCAAATTTACGGCAAGTCGCTCTGAATGCCAAATTTTGCTGCTTTGACTTTGTGAAAAGTCATGGTTTTCTCGCTTTTTTGGACATAATTAATTATCTTTGCGAAATAAATATAATACTAAAATAAAATCGTTATTGTTATGAGGGCCCCACGCACACTTTCTTTAATCTTGTGTCTGGCGGTATTTTGCTCCATGTGGGCAGGCGTCGTCAGCGAGAGCCAAGCTCAACAAATCGCTTATAGTTTTATGTCAGGCCGATCGAGACCTGCGGCCGATATGCGACTGGTTCACAAAGCTCCTTCTTTCAATGCATCTGCCCCGTCGCCTTACTATGTTTTTAATGCCGTCGGTACTGCTGGCGGGTATGTCATTGTCGCTGGCGATGACAGGGTGCCTGCTGTACTCGGCTACAGTGATGACGGCACTTTTAATGTCGATGATATTCCTGATGCGATGAGGGATTGGCTTGATGGTTATGCTGCTCAGATGGCTATGCTTGATGAGGGCGGAACAGTCGCCACTCATGTGAGCATGTCGGCTCCTATTGCCCCATTGTTGACCACTGCTTGGTCCCAAAAGTATCCTTTTAACTCGATGTTGCCTGTCTTGTCTTCGGGCAATAATGCTTCGGTAGGATGTGTGGCAACTGCGATGGCCCAAGTGATGCGCTATTGGCGGTGGCCACAGCGTCCAAGTATGACGATTCCTGCTTATGTGAGTGAGACGCTGCACTTTAACATGCCGGCGTTAGAGCCTATCGACTTTAACTGGAATGCCATGCAGACGACATATCTCACTACTGAAGCTAACACTCCCGAGACCCGGTCTGTTGCTGAATTGTCTCTTTATTGCGCTCAAGCGCTTCAGATGGATTTCCAGAATAATGGTTCATCATCTTCGACCAGCGATGTCCCCTTGGCGATGAATATGTACTTTAACTATTCGCCCAAAGCCAAGTACCTCCAGCGCAGGTTTTTTACCACCGAACAATGGGAGGCATTGTTGCTGGAGAATCTCTCGGCCCATCGACCTGTGATTTATCGTGGCCAGAAATTGAGTGGTGGCCATTCGTTCGTTTGTGACGGTTATGACGGCAATGGTATGTTCCATTTCAACTGGGGATGGAATGGCACCAGCAACGGTTATTATCTCCTGAATGTACTCAACCCAGATCTGCAAGGAACAGGTAGCGCCAGTGGCAGCTATGGCTATATCATAGGCCAGGGCATGGTCACTGGACTTGAGCCAGGGCCAGCCGGCAACAGTGATTTTGAGGTGGCCACCAAGTATATAGAGATTCAGAGTTCTAAAAATACCCGCACTGCAGTCAACCAGAATTTCACCGTGACACAGATAACCCATTTCCTCAATATCATGAATGTTTCCATCGATTTTGACTATGGCTGGGCTTTGTGCAAGGATGATGAAATCATCAAGGTCTTGGAGGTGGGCTATCGGCCTTCCTTGAGCAGTGGATACTATATTTATCCATCATCGACACTATCTTTTGGTAGCGGCCTTAGTAGCGGCACTTACCGCATCGTGCCCATCTATAGCCGGCCCTCTCTTGGTGACTGGAAACCTTGTATTGGTGCCGATATCAATTATATTGGGGTCGTCATCAATGGCAATAGTTGTACCATGGTTGCTCATGGCGCTTCAGGACAGCCCAACTATGCGGTCAATGACATTTATGTGAATGGCACAATGCACAATGGCAGACCGGTGGACGTCACCCTTGAGTTGACCAATCTGGGTGGAACCCGCAACGATGTGGTTTATATGTTTGCCAATAATACTTTTGCTGCAGCGGGATTTGCTGACATTGAGAGTGATGCCCAAGGGATGGTGCCCTTCCGCTATGTTCCCGACAATGTGGGTACAGTGAACCTGAAATTCGCATACGACGAGGAAGGCACAAATGTTTTTGCCACCAAGCAGATTTTTATCAACCAGATGCCTTCTGCCTATCTGACTGGATCGGCAAGGGCTCTCAATGTCACTGACCAGACGAACAGGATTATCACGGCCAATGAGTTTGGCGTGGAGGTAACGGTCACCAACAGTAGTTCATCGGTCTACAACGAGGATATTTCGATTAAACTCTATAAGCGCGTGTATGGCACCACGGGAACGCTGGTTCAAGTTCTTGACAAAGATGTTTATCTTTCCCCGCATAAGTCAACCACTTTGACATTCCATCTCGATAATGTGATTGATGGATGGAACTATTTTGCCAAGGTATATTATTACAGCAGCGGTGAGCAGGTCTCGTTGGCAAATGTCAGTACACATACGATCATCTTCCCCGCGGCCTCAATTCCGGGAGACGTGAACGGTGATAGCGAGGTGTCGATTGCCGACATCAATGCAGTAATCGACGTGATCTTGAAGGGTGGAAATGACCTCAGTGGAGATGTGAATGGTGACGGTGAGGTCAACATTGCCGACATCAATGCCATCATCGACATCATCTTCAAGGGCAGTTAAACATTTAATCACCAATCTTTTTTGCATAAAAAAGAGGGTACTTCATGATGAAGTGCCCTCTTGCTATAAGATAATGTGTATTGCGATTCAAATTACCTCACGCGGCCAACGTAGCTGCCGTCACGGGTATCCACCTCGATGATCTCGTCGGTGTCGATGAACAGGGGCACACGCACGGTGGCGCCGGTCTCAACGGTGGCAGGCTTCAGGGTGTTGGTAGCGGTATCGCCTTTCACGCCGGGCTCGGTATAGGTAATCTTCAATTGAGTCTTGATGGGCATCTCGGCGAAAAGAACGGTCTCGGTCGAAGCGTCACTGACAACTTCTACAACGTCACCTTCCTTCATATAATCGGCACCAGTAATCAGGTCCTTGCTGATGGGAATCTGCTCAAAGGTCTCGTTGTTCATGAACATGGCATCCTGACCGTCCATGTACAGGAACTGGTAGGGGCGGCGCTCAACGCGCACGTCTTCGAGCTTCTCGCCAATGTTGAAGCGGCGCTCCAGTACGCGGCCGTCAACCACGTTTTTCAGCTTGGTGCGCATGAATGTATTGCCCTTACCGGGTTTTACATGAAGGAATTCGATGCAGAAATACAGATCGCCATCCATGCGGATGCACGTTCCGTTCTTGATGTCTTGAGCATTAATCATAATTGTAATGTTGTTATGCTATTGTTTTATGTGAATATTGTTTGTTATCAGTCTTTTGTGGGTGCAAAAGTAGTGATTTTGAGAAAAAAAACAAAAACTTTTCCGCAAAAATGCGTCAGGATTTGTGTAATTTCAAAAAAAGGACTAATTTTGCACCGCATTTTGCGAAAATTTTTCGGAACAACTAAAAAACAGAGATAAAAAATGAAAAGAACATTCCAACCCTCAAACCGCAAGAAAGCCAACAAGCATGGCTTTCGTCATCGCATGCGCACCGCCGATGGCCGCAAGGTTCTTGCCCGTCGTCGCGCTAAGGGTCGTTACAGCCTCACTGTCAGCGACACCGTTTACAAGTAATTCCCTGTGAAGGGTAGCCGCGAGTCTGCGGCACTTCAAACGCATCAAGCCGTTATGATCCCTCGGGACCGTAACGGCATTTGTTGCGTCTTGTCATTATGTGTTTTTTTGTTGCTTTTTTGTTGTCGATGTAGTATCTTTGCACATGATTAATGACATTTGAATCTGATAGCTAGGAATCATACAATGGAAAAGATTGAGAAGTACGGTAAATTTTGCCGCAGTTGGGAAGGTCGCTGGAGCCGCAATCCCAATGATAAGGGCGGAGCAACAATGAAAGGAGTGACTTACAAGACCTATTGTGATTACCGCAAGGCCAAGAATCGGCCAAAACCATCATTGACAGACCTGCGCAGAATCACTGTCGAAGAGTGGAATGAGGTACTGCGATGGGGCTATTGGGACAGGATCAAGGCCGATAAGATCAAAGATGAGTGGGTGACCTATCTGCTTGTCGATTGCGTTTGGATGAGTGGTCTGGGATATGTCAAGCAGGTGCAAAAACTGCTCGACCTCGAGCCTGACGGCATCATCGGTACAAAAACATTGTCTAAGATCAACTCCAAGAAAGGGGAGGAACTCTTTGAACTCCTGTGGCAGCAACGGGAAAAGTTCTTCCGCAGCATCGGCACTGGCAACAATGCAGTATTCCTCAAGGGCTGGCTGCGCAGGCTCAAAAGTGTGCAATATGGGCAGCTGCTCTCCAACAGCGGGCAACGCATTATCTGAACAGCAACCACAAAACGATTAATCTTTACTGTTGCTCATCAGTCTTGACAGACTTGATGGGCCGGCATGGGTTGCCCGCTGCGATGACATTAGACGGGATGTCGTGAGTCACTACCGAGCCGGCGCCGATGGTCACATTGTCTCCGATGGTCACGCCGGGCAAAATCGTCACACCACCACCAATCCACACGTTGTCGCCGATAGTCACGGGCTTTCCCCACTCGACGCGTGTGTTGCGTTCCACGGGATTGGTGCTGTGACAGGCCGTGTAGATGCCCACGTTGGGCCCCACAAAGCAGTCGTCACCAATGGTCACAAGAGCCTCATCAAGTACCGTGAAATTGAAGTTGGCAAAGAACCGCTTGCCCACGCTGATGTTGCTGCCATAGTCGCAAAAGAAAGGTTGGTTGATGAGAATATTGTCATCGCCCACATGGCCCAGCAGAGACTTGAGCAAGGCCGTCCGCTCAGCCCGTTTCGACGGCAGCAGCTGGTTATACTGGTAGATAATGTCCTTACAAGCATTCAACTCCCTGAGCAGTTCAGCATCGGTTGCGCTATACGGCAGCCCTGCCAGCAATTTCTCTTTCTCGGTCATAGTATCGTCTTTAAATGGTATGGTAATCGCTACAAAAGTACAATAAAAATCAGCACGACTCTCACGAGGGATGCTGACAATCATGTTTAACCCTAAAAAACCTCCAAAAATTATGAGTTCGAACCTATATCTGCAATTTCCGTGCCAACTTTTTGGTTGATTTAAATCTATGATATTCAGTTTGTTGATTAAATGAATCTCTTGGCTGTTCCTTGTTGCTGCCATTATAAGGGTTCTCAATGTACAAAATGGCTCATATGGGTATAATCTGTAAAACCGGTATTCCAAAACTAAGGCAATTGAATTCGTCTTATCACTCTTCCCGACATGGACCAGCGCTACAGAAGAGGTAACACATGCAGCAGGATAGGCCTATACTCACAATCCCTTCGGCTGTGACAGGATGAAGTTCAAATCACATAAATGCGGCCTCTATACAAAAACCGTCAGCACCCATATTAAAGAGCTGACGGTTTTTTCGGTTCCTTAAAGTGACACGAGTTTACTTAGCATGGTACATCATAGTCTGAATTATATCGCTGCTTACTCCATTATCCTTCAAATACTTTATGGCCTCGGCACTCATATCAAACTTTATTCCTGATGCCAATAACACCTTCCGTTGTATTATGTCCTCTGAGATACCGGCTTTTACCATATTGATTACACCTTGATTATTAAGCGATTTATCGAACTCACTGTGGTACATCATGGTTTGAATGATTTCATCGCTGACACCATTTTCTTGCAGATCCAAAATGGCGGGTAAACTGGTGTCATATTTAACGCCTGAAGATAGAAGAACTTTTCGCTCAATGGTCTCTTCGTCAATTCCGTTATTCACCATATCGATAACGCCCTGGTTAGCCTTATGACGTTTATAATTGGTGGATATCGGTTTAGAGATTGGTTTTGTATTCTGGGGGTTATCTTGGACATGATTGCCATTTTTAGCATAAACCATCTCTTCAATAATTGCATTGCTCACATTATTATCCACGAGAACACGTAATGCAGAAACACTAGTATCAAACGTATTCTTGTCAGTAGAGATTTTTGCAATTATAACCTCATCAGATAACCCCATCTTTACCATATCAATGATGGCTTGATTATCCAGTACTTCCTCTTGGGCATATGAGCAGAAGAAGAGCAAAGACGAAATAATAACGAAGAATATCCTTTTCATTGCGTTTAGTTTTAAATATAGTTTTAATTACTCTGCAACATTAAGAAACTGTAGAGCTTTTTTGGGGGTAGTAGGATAATGGTAAACTCCCTTATCCCTATAACTCTTAGTCTTAACCACATTGGAGAACACTCGATAGAAGTCAGCTTTTGTCATGGAAAAAGTGCCTTCTGGAGTATGTACACTGAAAAGTTCATTATCAGCTAATGATTCTATCACCTCAGCTCTAAATAATAGCCTTGTTGCTTTATACTCATTATTCGACATAGCTATCCTTTTTTGTTCTTTGCAAAGGTAATCATTCTTTCAAATAATATCTTCAATTTCAGTGATAAAACTAGACTTTCAACAAGCGGGAGGAATGGTAATGTTGTTCCTTTTTATTTAGGTGTCCTTTTTTTTGCTGTTTTTATATACCTATGCAAATTTTCTAATAAAAAATGGACAGGTAGAGGATAGATAAGGAGATAAAGAAGAAAAAGAAAAGTGCGTCTTGAGGACGCACTCCATCCGAAACAAGAGAGAGACAGGGGCGGAGGGGCGAGAGGCGAGGCGGCAGCAGGTGGGTCTCTCTGCTTACGGATTGGGTGAGCGATAGCGAGCCGTTCCTTTCTTCTATTCTAACAAGTGCGTAAGCCTTTTACCCGACATTCACAGACCCTCGAAGCCTAAAGCGAGAGAGGGGCGTCTAGTGAATGAGGGCAAAAGTATAGTGAAAAGGTTCTGAAGAGATTCCGAATATGATGAGGAATCGATCAGGTTCTTGAGCGGATTGTGATTGATAAAATCACTAATTTCAAAGAAATCAATTAGCAAGTTCTCTTGATCGTTGCATTGTGGCTTGTTGAAATCTATTTCTAGCAGATATCACTTTCTCTGTATCTTCGGGAGACATTTTTTGATCACCGCCAGGTCTATTGGCCCAATTTGTGATTTTTTTAGCCACATCTTTGCTGATTTCTTCTAATTCTTTATCAGATTTGGCACTTCTAACTTTTTCAACTCCATCATTATAAATGCCAACAGCATCACCAGCAGATGGCGTACAAGCAGCAAATGCAGCTATGACCAATAAAGATAATAATATTTTTTTTAATTGCATAATTGAGTTCATTGTTTACTGTGCATAGAAAAAATAATTACAGATGGTTTTAAATTTGAAGAGTAAGGCGAATATCAGCCCTTTCGTTCAAAAGTAATAACGATAAAGACGGAATAGCCATTTCCAATTATAGGTTAGTTGATACAAATAATAGCTATCGTCCTCTATTCTTTTCAAAATAAATCACACTCCCAAATCGAGTCCAAACGCACAATCGCCTACAGTAATAATAATAACTCTCGGATTATTTTCATATGGTGCGATATTGATTATACATTTAGATACAACTTTTCTGCCTGGGCCTAGCATTGGATTTGGATCCTCTTTAAAATAAGACGGGATTTTAGATCTCTTAAGAACGTCTTTCAGTGTTTGCGTTTGATCCGAAGAACTTAAAAAATACTCGATAGTTCCAGAATATTCATACCACGTCTTTGATTTTAAATGTTGCTTCCTAACAGATTCTGATGGGATTGAAAAGCCATCGATGGTTAGTCTAAAGTAATAATTCCATCGATCAAATGAAGGGTGATACATGATGAGATCACCATTACCCGTAACATAGAGCCTATGCGAATCTAAATAATCATATTGCCATTCCCCCCAAATCCCATCTATGCATGCACAATAGGATATATTAGCGCTACAGCAAAAACTGCATGTGATAAATAACATTGTGCTGAATACGATTTTAAATACAGTGTTCATAACAATTAGTTTAGTTTAGTTTATTTTATTTTGTTTTATTATCCTCAAAATAAAACGAGTTCATTTTATGTCGAAGAGCGTGAGGATGATAATAAACAATAGCACTCTTCGTAAAAAACTGTTTATATATAGATAGAATGTAAATCATTCACTCTTGAATTGCAAAGTTATATAATTATTCTCATCCTTACAAAAAACTATAAAAAAATTTTGAGATAAAATGATATTATATAATTTGGCTCCTCCTTTTCCACCCCTTCTCATTCTTACATCAAACCCTTATATGTAAGAGAATTAGACAACATTTTTATTAACAATTTAAACTAACATTTACAAACAAAACAGAGAGAAGACAATGATTAATTTACCAAAGTTAGTCATGGCCCTTTTCGGTATATCTGCATTACTGGATATCGCAGAGAAGATCCACAATTGGGGCCGTGACAAGAAAAACGAGAAAGAAGAAGAAAAGAAACAAGATGAACCGTCACGGGTGTAGCTGCAAAGAAATCAAAAGCAGGAAACGCTATTGACGGGATTGTGATCGTATGCGAAACTATTGCTACGCTACTCAAGAATTCAAAGAAATTGGTGAAGATACTCGAAAAAATGCGAGCACCACCAAAGTAATTAACCATTTAACTAACAACTAGAAATGGAACAAACTACAATCATTCCGCCATACCTTCCAATGGTAGTCGAGACGGAGCAAACAACAAACATCGGGGAAAGCATTATCGACGCTGAAATCATTACCGAAGATACCCGCTCCCCTTTCATTGAGGCTAACTCCATTCCCATCACATTGGAGAGCCTTCAGAACGACTGTGTGATACCTAATTTCGCCAAGGATAACGAGGCGGTAATTTCACACTCACAATTCATCGGGGCAACCTATCAAGCGCTCAGAGACTTTTACAGGTCAGAGCAGATCGACGAGCCCCAAATTAGAGCAAGTCATATCATCCGAGGCAGAATTCCC
>JAEEGF011668388.1_pt1 | contig 43893 bp, 34 predicted proteins | sample 9134171 | NCBI WGS metagenome assembly JAEEGF01 (sample SAMN16246542, study PRJNA631951) | gut metagenome | biome: gut microbiome; feature: rumen; material: AP-attached | host: Bos | place: Iran: Karaj | collected 2018-10 | reverse complement strand
GTGAAACTCGTAGAGGAAGAGATTGATAGCCTCTGGAGCATCGGCATGTCCGATGACCATCAGGATGATAGCCAAGGCCTTGCAGATAGAGATGACGGTATTGCGCTGCATGAGTAATTTACAGGAATGGGGCTATGATATGCGACAACCATCCGCGGAACTTCTGCCAGGGAGTGCGGAACTTATCCCATGACTCTTCGGTGAGCAGGAAACACTTCTTCGTGTCGCGGTCAAACATATCGTCGAGTTCCTTGGTGGTAGCCCGATCGATGATGACGGCATTTTCCTCGAAGTCGCATCTCAGACTTCGGGCATCGAGATTGGTACTGCCTACGGTGCAGAAGAGTCCGTCAACCATCATGATCTTTGAATGATGGAAGCCTGGCTCGTACATCCAGATAATGGCACCGCGCTTCATGAGTTTGTGGGCCTGATAGTAGGCACAGTCGGGTGTCAACGGGATGTCGCTCTTGGCAGACTGCATAATCTCTACCTTGACACCTCGTTGCAGGGCACGGTTCAGAGCACGGGTAACGGTGGGTATCAACGTGAAGTAGGGATTGATTATCTTGATGGAATCCTGTGCTGCATCAATGGCACTGATGTAGAACTCACGCATGATTTTGGGGGTAAGATGAGGCTCGCGATTGATAATGCCCACCATCTTATGACCGGCTGTAGCTGTTGTGTCAGGTTTCAGCCCTTCGAACTTGGTGCCGGTTCCTCCACGGTAGTATTTCATGCCGTGCACATTTTCACCAGTGGTGCGATTCCATATCCTGAAGAATATTTTCTGCAGTTCGTTGACAGCATCGCCCTCAATGCGGCAGTGCATGTCGCGCCATTCACCAACTTGCTCAGTACCCTTGATGTAGTAATCGGCTACGTTCATGCCACCCGTATAGGCTATCTGTCCGTCGATGATGACTATCTTACGGTGGTCGCGCCCGAAAATCTTATTCAGCCAGGGGAAACGGATTGGTTCGTATTCCACAATTTGGATGCTGTCGTCGCGCAAAGCTTTCAGGTGGTGCTTCTTCAGTGGCTGGTTGTTGGAATCGTTGCCGAAGCCGTCGAACATCGCACGTACTTCAACCCCTTCCTTACGCTTTTCGCGAAGCAGGTCGAAGAGTAGGGAAGCGATGGAGTCATTGCGGAAATTGAAATACTCCAAGTGGATGCTGCTCTTGGCTTGGCGGATGGCACGGAACATATCGTCGAACTTAGCCTGTCCCGACATGAGGAGCGTGACGCTGTTATTGTCGGAAAAGGTGATGTGCTTGGAACGTAATGTACGAACAATCAGCGAGTCGCTCGTCTGAGGGCTCGCTGATTGGAATATACATAGCAGTAGTGCGAATAATAAGAGTCGCAACATTTTCTTACTTTTTGTTCTTTAGTCTGTACTCAAGTGGCGTCATGCCGAACTTGTCCTTAAAGATGTTGATGAAATTCTCAGCGGTGGCAAAACCTACATTGATAGCCAACTCACTCATATTGATATTGGTCTGGGTGAGGAGCGTGCAGGCATGCTTCAGACGAATCTCACGTACAACCTCGGCAGGTGTCTTTGTCGTGATGCTGCGAATCTTGTGGAAGAACGGAACGCGGCCCATTCCCATCACGGAAGCCATTTCCTCTAAGTTAATCTGGCCTCGGCTCATATTCTGCAAGACATATTGCTCAACATTCTTCATCAGCTGACGGTCCATCATGCTGTTCATGGAGTAGTTGCCGAGGGTCTCGTCTTCTCCGTAGAACTGCTGGGCAGGTGTTCCGCCTTGGGTGGCAGGAGCATTGTCGGTTGATGCCTGTGGCGTTTCTTCTGCAGCAGGCTCTTCCTCCTTCTGCGTCTCGTCCATCTTGATGTCGTCATATACCATGGTGGCTGTGGTCATACTTGCGTTATGGCCTTCCAGCATACGTGTCTCGCGTCCCTCGATAGTGTTCTGTTCCATCTCAATAGGACCTAATCCCATCAGCTTGTTGAAACGCATCACTGCTTCCTGTACATTGAACGGCTTGGCGAGATAATCATCGGCAGCCAAAGTGATGTTCATATCGCTCATCATTTCGGGCGTCAGTACGGCATCAGTCATCAAGACAAACTTGATGTTATGAGTGCGTGGATTGGACTTGAGCTGGTTGCATAGCTCACTTCCCGTCATGTGCTTCATGTCCTGCTTACAGATGACCAAATCGGCTTTCATCGATTCGATGTCAGGGATAGCAAGACGGATGTCGTCATAGATATGGAAGTCATAGACCTCGCACAGGTGGGCATGCATGAAGTTGTTGAATTCACGGTTGCTATCAATGAAGACCACATTGAACTTCTGGGTCTTCTTGTCAAGACGCAGAGGCTGAATGGTGGCTGTCAGCTCTGTATTGGAAACAGCAGCAGGCAGGCTGACTTCACCTTGATCGTTGAGCTCCAGTCGGTCTTTGGCTGTTGACTCGGCTTTGGCTTCAGGATTCTCAAGGATGGTCTGCATCTCAGAGATGCGTGTGATAACCTGCAACATCTGGAAGTGGAGGGAGTTGAGTTGTTCACGTCCTTCCAAATCGTTCTCCTTTTCAGCCATATTTCCGATAATCGTAGTCATGCGGGCCATTGGCTGGCGCAGTTCATCACTGGTCAGTTTGATTTCCTCGCGCTGACGCTTCAGTTCTTCGACAACGGTGCGTTTCCTATAGATGAAGTTCTTAATCTTCTTATAGCCATAGCGCCAGATAATCAGGGCGATGATGGCAAAGAGTACATAGACAGAGAGCATCCACCAGGTGAGCCACCAGGGGCGGTCAATCGTAATCTCTAACTGACGTTCCTGATTACTTACGGCACCTTCTGCACTGACCGCTTTGACGTGGAGGGTGTATTTGCCACTGCCAAGATTCTGGAATTTCACACCGTGCAGCAGTGCATCGCCATTCTTCCAGTCGTGGTCGAGACCTTCCATCCAGTACATGAACTGAAGGCGTTCGCCTTGGTTGTAGTTTCCGGCAGCAAACTTTATGGTAAAGGTGTTCTGCTTGTTTTTCAGTTCAATCTTATTACTCTCGTTGAGTGCCTGCGACAGTATGACATTACCTTCATATTCATGTCCAACCATAATCTCCTCTTCTCCGATGAAGAGTTGGGTGAGCATGACTCTTGGCAGACTGTTCTGGTCTTCCTTTCCGCCTCGGCGAACCCAGTTGACACCGAAGAGACCACCGAAGATAACCGTTCCGTCGGCACGGGTAAGGATGGAACCTGTGTTGAACTCGTTGCTCTGCAAACCGTCGCTGGTGCTGTAATTGTAAAGACCATAGCCGAAGGTGCCCTCTTCACGATTACGCTGTACAACGATACGGCTGATACCATTGCTGGTGGTAATCCACATATTATTGGTGATATCCTCGGTAATACCGCAGATGGAGTTGTTGCAGAGTCCGTTTTTCTCTGTGATGTAGCTCAAGGAGTCGGTCACGATATTCAGCACATTGAGTCCTTCGCGTGTACCAACCCAGATAAGACCGCGTGAGTCTTCGTAAACCTGTGTGATGTAGTTGTTGGTAAATGTCTTGATATTGGTAGAGTTACCAGTGAGAATCGTTTTCTCACGGTTCGACAGGTTCAGAATCACCATTCCCTCGGACGTACCAATCAAGAGGGTGTTGTTCTTGCCATAGTGAAGACAGGTAACGTTGTTCGTGTTCAACATGCCGTTCTCACGAGTGTATGACGAGAAGGTGTTCATCTTGGGGTTGTAAACCTGCAAACCACCGTTTGTCGCAATCCAGAGGTTACCGCTATTATCCTTTGTGAGGTCATTGATGTGGTCGTCAATGAGGGTTCTCAGACTGTCTCGGGCTGCAGAGAAAATATGTGATGTACCATCCTTGATGCGTGTCAGTCCGTTCTGGCGCGAGCCAACCCAGATGCTTCCGTCAGCGGTGGTTGTCATACAGGAAACCTTCTGACTTGCCAAAGCACCGTCATAGCCGATGACACCCTTGTCGCTGGTGCCATACCACATGTTGCCTTCCGTATCTTGGGCGATGGCAGTGACGTCGCCATTGAAGGAGGCTTCAAACTTATAGATGTTGTCGCCATAGAAAGCTACACCCGATTTCTCGGTTCCTACCCACAGCAAGTCCGTATCGTCAACATAAACGCTCTGAATACCGATAATATCCTGAGTCAAGTCGTTGGTTCTGCCACTATGAGGCTGTACGGATTCTATCTGGTGGGTGTTGACGTCCATTCTGAGAAGTCCCATTCGGTCAGTTCCTACCCAGATGTTACCCTTCTGGTCGCGCGTCATACCGTTGACGCTATGGTCAACGGCGATGCTGGTCAGTCCCAAACTGTTGCCAATGGTTGTGTCCCATACATTCGTACTCTTATTATAGCACATCAATGTGCCTTGTCCGTAGAGCCATACATTATCTAACTGGTCGGAAAAGACTCTCAGGGAGGAACTCTTTCTCAGGTGTTGCTGGGCAATGTGGTCGGTAGCCCAGACGGTATGCTGTTGGTGCATAATGTCGCAGCAAACCATTCTGCCGTCTTCATAGACGATGATGGCACCGTCGCGACACTCTCCGATAGAGCAAATAGCTCCTTGAGGTACTCCGTGACTGTCGTCCGTGTAACCAAACTCATAAAGTAACTGTTGCTGCATGTTATAGGCTACGACACCTTTGTTGGGAATTGAGGCCCATAGGTTCTTATGACGGTCGAAGAAAATAACATTGGGTTGTCCTTCAATGCCCATTTGGCCCAGCACTTGCTTCATGTCGCGCTCGAAGGTCTCTGTCTGAGGGTGATAGACACAATAGCCTGCTGACGTCTGAATCCACAAGTTGCCATCCAGTGACTCCTGAATGCTCTTGATATAGCTGTCGGGCAAAGAAGAACCGTCTTGCGAGTTGCTCTGGAAATACCTGAAGGTATAGCCGTCATAGCGATAGAGACCGGCAGGGGTGCCAAGCCACATGTAGCCTCGACTGTCTTTCAGGATACAGTTAATCTGACTGCTGGTCAGTCCATCTTTGATGTCCAGCGTCTTAAACAGATAAACGCCTGCAGCAGCCAGTGGGAGTGCAAGCATCAGCATCAATAATATTTTCTTCAGTCCTTTCATAACCTGTTTTTAATATTCAATTACAATATACATGCATACCGGTCAACGATACCCAATAGTTTGTTGTCACTATCGGAAACCAGCACGTTGTGTATTTTATTTTTATTCATTATTTTCTGTATCTCGGAAATCTTGGTCTGTGGAGAAACCGTCTTGGGCGTTTTGGTCATAATGTCCTTGACGCAGCGATTGAAGAAATCGGCTTTCCACTGTTCCATTGCCCGTCGGATGTCTCCGTCAGTGATAATACCGGCAATGTGGTCCTGCTCGATAGCCACACCAAGTCCCAGTTTTCCTTTGCTTACCAGGATAATGGCCTCGCCCAGATTCATCTCTGGAGCCAGAATGGGCAGATTCTCAGTAATCATCACATCTTGAGCCGTTGTCAGAAGCCGCTTCCCGAGTTCTCCACCAGGATGGAACTGGGCGAAGTCTTGAGGTTGGAAATGACGTTTTTTCATCAACGCTATGGCCAAGGCATCGCCCATCACCAGTGTAGCCGTTGTACTGCTGGTAGGTGCCAGATTGAGCGGGCAGGCTTCTTTCTCCACGCTGACGTTAAGATGGCAGGTGGAGTATTTTGCCAGCAGCGACATGGGATTGCCACTCATGGCAATGATGGGAATCTCCATATGAAGTACCATGGGGATGAAGCGAAGCAGTTCGTCTGTCTGCCCGGAGTTGGATATGGCCAGTACTACGTCTCCTTTCGACATCACTCCGAGGTCGCCATGAAAGACGTCCAGGGGGTTGATGAAAAAAGACGGTGTCCCAGTGGAGGCAAGCGTTGCTGCTATCTTGGCACCGATATGTCCGCTCTTACCAACGCCTGTCACAATCACTTTTCCTGTGCAATGCAATATCATGTCGACAGCTTTGTCAAAGTTGTCGTCAATCTTGGGAATCAGGTCAAGCACTGCTTGTGCCTCATCTTTTATGCATTGTATGGCATTCTCTTTATCAGTCACTTTTTTATTGATTAAGTTGCTGAATCAATGATTCAAGTTTGTTAAGTTCTAACATGTTGGCTGCGTCACTGAGTCCCTTGTCGGGGTCGGGGTGAACTTCGAAGAAATAACCTGTTGCGCCGAAGGCCTTGGCTGCTAATGCCATTTGTGGCACGAAACGACGATCACCACCGGTTTTCCCGCCTGCGCCTCCGGGGCGCTGCACACTATGCGTACAGTCCATGATGACGGTAGGGACAATATCCAGCATATCGGGTATGTTGCGGAAGTCCACTACCAGGTTGTTGTATCCCATCATGTTGCCTCGCTCCGTCAGCCAGACATCCTGAGCGCCTGCGTCACGGGCTTTCTCTACCGGATAGCGCATATCACTGCCGCTAAGGAACTGGGCTTTCTTGATGTTCACCGTTTTCCCGGTTCGGGCAGCGGCAATGAGTAAATCTGTCTGGCGGCACAGGAAAGCAGGAATCTGAATGACGTCCACCACTTGTCCTGCGTGTTCAGCCTGCCAAGCCTCGTGAATGTCTGTGAGAATACGGAGTCCGTATTTCTCTTTGATATCATTGAGCATGAGCAGTCCTTTGTCAATGCCAGGCCCTCTGAACGAACTAATCGAGGTGCGGTTAGCTTTGTCGTATGAAGCCTTGAAGATGATGTCAGTCCCAAGACGCTGATTGATGTCCACCAATTTTGCTGCGACAATGTCGAGCAATTCGGCTGATTCAATGACACAAGGGCCGGCAATAAACGTTGTTTTCATATTTGCAGTAGACATTTTCCTGCAAAGATAGTTATTTTCTGCCAATTATCCTTCTTTTCAAGAATAATTTTACATAAAAAGGTAAATTTTTCTCATTATTTAATATGAACATCCTGTTGTGGGAATGGTATTTCAATACCATTTTTGTTCAGCGTGTCGTAAATGGTGTTGAGAACATCACTGATGACATACGACTGTTTTGGGGCATCGGCCCATACAAACATCTTCAGATTGATGCCCGAGTCTGCCAGTTCGCCAATAACTGATTTGGCCTTCTTCGACTTGTCCATCCATTTGTGTTTCATCTGGTTGACAGCACCGTCAACCAGTTCAATCACCTGCTGGAGATTGCTTCCATAGGCCACACCATAGTGTACTACAGCCAGAACGTAGCCGTGATTGCGAGTCAGGTTCTTGTAGTTCTTGGTGAAGAGCTGGGAATTCTGGAAGGTGATGATCTCGCCATATAGAGACTCAACAACAGTAGAGGTATAGCTGATGCTCGTCACCTTACCCATAGTGCCGTCCACCTGAATCCAGTCGCCTACTTTAATACGGCCAGTCATCAATGTGATACCATAGTAAATATTCTCGATGATGTCTTTTGACGCAAAACCGATACCTGTTGACAAACCGCCAGTGACAACCATCAGCCAAGCCAGAGAGATGCCCATAATGCCCATCGTAATAAGGAACCAGGCTCCCCATACAATGACCTGTACGACGTTTCTGCCCATTACCTCCTTGCTGGCAGCAGTGGAGGGGTCGCTAATCTGGTAGTGCATTCGCATCAACTGTAAGATGGTCTTGCTGGCATATGAGAAGAAAAACCATAGACTGATGACAACAGCCAATGAAATGATGCTGATCTTGAGATTCGACAAATTGATGAACTTCGCATTGAATATCTTCCAGCACAAATCGCTGAGGTTGAAGACGTCGGCAGCCCAATAAATACTGATCATCACGGACATCACACCTGTTACGGGTAACAATACCTGGTATAACAGATCGTAGGCCCATGTTTGGGTGATAGGTCTTTCGGCAAAACGGTGCCTTATGCCGTAGAGTTTGAGATATTGCAAAGCACAGGTGATAGTCAGTACGCAGGTCAGCTGCATCATCCACCAAATCAGCATCTGGACAGCCATCAGTGTATAGCCTGTCCAAGAGCAGATGACTGACGCAATAAATACGATGAGGGAGATGTAGCTATAGAACATGTCCGAGCGTGGAATGTTCTTGTTGTGCCGCCTGATAACCAGCCATTGCCAGAGTGCGCTGATAAGTAAAATAGGTGGAAGAAATATATTTACAACTTCATTGGGTATCAGAATGATTCGAAAGATGATGACAAGGAAGCTGACAGCCAGTAGCGGGGTGTATACAAGGAAGGCGCTCTTAATTTGGTCGCCTTTTACACGCAGTAATAATGAAATTAGGATGACTCCCAAAAGCCAGGCATAATTCACCAACAGCGAAGATGCCATCGAGATGAAATTCTGTGACGATTTGTTCATCAGGAAACCTTGGATGACGGCGAAGGTGATGGTGGTTGCAGCCATGATAATAATAGGCTGTTTCTTCTTGAATTCTTCTTTCTTGAACCGTTTTGGAAACAGGAACTTGAAGAACAGCAGGTTCAGCAGACTGACCACGACAAAGAAAATAATGGTGGCTAAAATCATACCGAAGACCCATCGCGAACTCCATTGCGATTTCTCATCTTCCTCACTGCTGTTGTTGAGATTGTATTTCTTCTCAACAGTTTCCTTCATGGCTGTCCACCGGAGACCCAGATTCTGCAGCAAAGCGGGGTAATTCTCTCCACCGTTGATGAAGATACTGTGCTGGATGTCGTTATAGCGCTTGTTGGCATAGTCGTTCAAGCGTGACAGCCGTTGGTCCGTTTGGTTGTAAATCTGGATGTATTCCCCCAAGGTTACACGATTCTCTTCCAATGAGTTGCGAATGCTGGTGGCCAGTGTCAGACAGACGCTGCGATCAGTCTTTGTCTTGTCGTCCAGCATACTCTGGGGCATAGCCTTCAAACTGACAATCAGGGAGTCGTAACGCGCAATCTCGCCCTCGGCCTTGTCCATGAAGGTCTTGAAGGGTAGTTGCTGTCTGTGGAACTCGTGATATAGTTCTGTCGCCTCATGGCAGGCATAGGTCAGGTCGAACACATACTCGTGTTTCTGGGAATAGAGCATCAGAGAACTCTGGTTGGCGCGCCTCATGATGGAGATGAGCTTGGTGCGCACTTGGTCGCGTTGCATCTTGTCCATTTCCATACGTTCTGACAATTCACGATAGTAGTCAGTCAGCTCTGTGCGCAAAATCTGCAGCGTCTGGGGCAGATCTTTCTCCTTCAGCACGGCATGTGACTGAAGCGTTCCTATGCATAAAAACAGTATGAGGAGGAGTTTCTTCATCGTTGTTCTCTTAAAAATTTGTGCAAAGTTAGAAAATAATTTCCAAAACGCAATTCAACTTTCTCAATAATTTCGTATCTTTGCAAAAATTTTAGAAAAACGAACCATTATGAAACTGATAGCAGACAGCGGAAGCACCAAAACAGATTGGACGCTCATACATGACGCTGATTGGCGCTCCGACAGTATTATCGTAGCGTCGTTCTCCACCCAAGGTATTACTCCTATTCACCAGTCACCTGCAGATATTCGGCAGATTCTGGGGCAGGAACTTATGCCACATCTATCTACATTCCCACGTGCGCAACTTATCAATTCGAGAGTGCTGGAGGCTCCTCTGCTTTCCAATATGCGGGTTTATTTCTATGGTAGTGGCTGTACACCAGCTCAAGTGCCTGCCATGAAACAGATTCTGAGCGAGTTCTTCTCCCCTCAGAATGTAGAGGTGCATAGCGATTTGATGGCTGCAGCCCGTGCTCTTTGCCAAAAGGAGGCTGGTATAGCCTGTATTCTTGGTACAGGTGCTAATTCGTGTCTGTATGATGGTGAAAATATTGTACAGAACACGCCTCCTCTCGGCTATATCCTCGGTGACGAAGGCAGTGGCTCCGTATTGGGTAAACTTTTTATGAATGCCATTTTCAAGGATCCTCAGTTTGAAACTATCAGGGATGCATATTTAAAGGAAACAAAGTTGACAATGCCAGCCATCATCAATAAGGTGTATCGCGAACCTCTGGCTAACCGTTTCCTGGCCTCTACATCCACCTTTATCCATCAACATCTTGACTTTGAACCGTTACGACAAATGGTTGTCGATAATTTCAGATCTTTCTTCCAGCGTAATGTCCAGCAGTATCAGCATCATGATTTGCCGATACATGCTATTGGCAGTATTGCACACTATTTCCAGGACGAATTGGCTGAGGCTGCAAAACAGGAAAACTTTGCGCTCGGCACAGTCTTGAGAACCCCCATGGAAGGACTGATTCATTACCACGAGGAGACAAGGTGATTTTTTTGCTGGCTCGCCTGCAAAATTTTTTTCCCAGCGCTGGGAATAATTGTTAGTGCAGGAAGAGGGGTGTCGTCAAATCTAAATAAGTATAACATAAAACCAAATGCTAACATGAGAAAACTCTTACTACTAATGATGGTGACTGCTATGGTAGTTGCCTGTCAGGAAAAACAAGATTCCAAAGGGGATTTCGTCCGTGTGGAAGATGGCCACTTTATGCGTGGAAACAAACCTTATTATTATGTAGGGACCAATTTCTGGTATGGTGCCATTTTGGGTTCGGAAGGTCAGGGGGGCGACCGTGCCCGTCTTGCCAAAGAATTGGACGAGATGAAACGCATGGGTATCGACAACTTGCGTATTTTGGTCGGCTCAGACGGTGAACGTGGTGTGAAGACCAAGGTGGAACCTACGCTTCAGATTGCCCCGGGGGTATATAACGACACTATTTTGGCAGGTCTTGACTACCTGTTGATGGAGATGGGCAAGCGCAATATGGTGGCTGTGCTCTATCTGAATAATTCATGGGAATGGAGTGGGGGCTATGGCTTTTATCTCGAACACGCAGGTGAAGGCAAGCAGCCTCGTCCTGACGAGGCAGGCTATCCTGCATTTATGAATGCCATGAGCAAATACGCCACCAACGAGAAGGCTCACCAGTTGTTCTACGACTATGTCCGTTTCATCATCAGTCGTACCAATCGCTATACGGGATTGAAGTATGCTGACGACCCTGCCATCATGTCGTGGCAGATAGGTAATGAACCACGTGCTTTCTCGAAAGAGGCTCTTCCTGCCTTTGAGAAGTGGCTCGCCGAGGCTTCTGCCCTTATCCGCTCGTTAGACAAGAACCATCTGATATCAGTGGGTAGCGAAGGCTCATGGGGATGTGAGAACGACTTGAGTTCATGGACTCGTATCTGTGCCGATAAGAATATCGACTATTGCAATATCCATTTGTGGCCATACAACTGGGGATGGGCTAAACCAGATTCGCTGATAGAACATCTGCCTGTGGCTTGTGAGAATACGAAGAAATATATTGACGAGCATCTGGCTGTCTGCGACTCGTTGAAGAAACCCCTCGTGATGGAGGAATTCGGCTATCCGCGTGATGGTTTTAAGTTCAGTCTTGATACTCCTACAAAGGGACGTGACGGCTATTATAAGTATGTGTTCTCGTTGGTAGCCGATAATGCAGAGAATGGTGGTAAGTTTGCCGGTTGCAACTTCTGGGGCTGGGGCGGTTTTGCTGTTCCCCGTCACGAGCAGTGGCAGGTGGGCGACCCCTATACCAACGACCCGGCACAAGAAGCCCAGGGGTTGAATTCTGTTTTTGCGACAGATACCACTACTTTAGATGTCATTCGCACGCAGGTTGACCGTATGAGTCGGGTAAAATAGTCCTCTTTTTATAAAAAAGAGACAATAAATAGTAAAAAAGAATTGCTATTTTCCGAAAATAGTGTATCTTTGCAATCGAATATTATTACAACTAACGCACTTTAACATGAAAATAAGACATATTAGAGCTCTTTTGCTATTGATGATGGCGACCTGCGTATTGTCTATACAGGCCCAGATTCGTGGCAGTGAAATCCAGGTGAACGTCGTTCCCGATCATCAGGATTGGACATACGAAGTAGGTCAGACGGCCACTTTCCAAATCAGTGTCACTCGTTCGGCAACCTTGGTTGATGGTGTTACCATCGACTACGAGGCTGGTCCGGAGATGTATCAAGATGTCAAGAAAAAGGGTGTTGTCCTGAAAGATGGTACACTGACGCTGAAAGGCAAGATGACAAAGCCGGGTTTCTATCGCGTCGACGTGAAGGCTTATGTTGACGGCAAGGAGTATAAAGGTGCTTGTGGAGCCGCATTCTCGCCAGAGAAGTTGCAACCCACCACCGTTATGCCTCAGGACTTTGAGTCATTCTGGTCGAAGGCCATTGCCGAGGCTCGTAAGGTTGACTTGAATCCCACGAAGCGCCTCTTACCAGAGCGTTGCACGAAGGATGTCAATGTTTATGAGGTGTCGTTTAACAATATGCAATGGGACTATCGTACCTATGGTATTCTCAGCGTTCCTGTGAAGGAAGGGAAATATCCTGCTCTTCTTAGAGTGCCTGGCGCTGGTGTGCGTCCTTATGGTGGTGATATCTATACAGCCTCGCAGGGCGCTATTACCCTGGAAATCGGTATTCATGGCATTCCTGTTACGATGGAACAGAAGATTTATGACGATATCTTCCATGGTGCCTTGAACTGGTATTGGGAGTTCTATACCGATGATCGCGACAAAAACTATTACAAGCGTGTGGTGTTGGGATGTATCCGTGCTCTTGACTATATCGCAGAATATACCCCATGGAACGGAAAGGAGATGGGTGTGTCTGGTTCCAGCCAAGGCGGTTTCCTTACGTTAGCCACTGCAGCCCTCGACAAGCGTATTACCTATTATGCTCCCGTCCATGCTGCCCTTTGCGACCATACGGCTTCGCTGCAGGGCGTTGCCTGCGGATGGCCTCACTATTTTTATTGGAACAAAGGCAAGGGGCAGGAAAAGCAGATTGAGGTTTCACGCTATTACGACGGTGTAAATTTTGCCCGTTTGATAACTAATCAGCAGAAGGGCTGGTTCTCTTTCGGTTATAACGATGATGTGGTGCCTCCTACGACTGCATGGGCCACCTATAATATCGTAAAAGGTCCCAAGGAAATCAAGCCTTATCAGGCTACTTGGCACTTCTGGTTCCAGGAACAATGGGACGAATGGGAGAACTGGATGTTGAAACAGATGAATTTGAGAAAATAGCATAACTATTATGAAGAAAATTGTATTAATGGTAGTAGCCGCAATGTCATTGTTTGCTTGCGCTACAAAACAGTCTGAGACTCAGAAGACTGCTGCTCAGCAGTTGTTAGAGCGTTTGGACTCTCTGTGCCAGAAAGGTATTATGTATGGACATCAGGACGATCCGATGTACGGACTCACATGGGAGTATGACAAAGACTCCAGTGATGTGAAGAATGTTTGTGGCGACTATCCTGCCATCATGGGTTTCGACCTTGGAGGTATCGAAATGGGTGATGAAAAGAATCTGGACAGTGTGCCTTTTACCCGTATGAGAGAGGAAATCCAGAACCATTACCGTCGTGGTGGTATCATCACCCTCAGCTGGCATCCTCGTAACCCTGTTACTACGATTGACGGTGGTGGCTGGGCAGGTCAGAAATTCCCTGAGGGAACGGCATGGGATGTTACCGACTCTGCTGTTGTCAAGAAGATTCTGCCTGGTGGCGAGTGCCATGAGAAATTTGCAGGTTGGATGCAGCGCGTATCCGATTTCCTTATTACACTGAAGGATGATCAAGGCCAGAAGATTCCCATTATTTTCCGTCCCTGGCACGAGAACTCTGGTTCTTGGTTCTGGTGGGGCGAGAAGCTCTGCACCGTTGAGGAATACAAGGCTCTTTGGAATATGTTGCAAGATAAATTGAAGACGGATGGTTTCGACAACCTGGTTTGGTCGTATTCTCCTGGTTGTCAGGACAATCTGACGGCAGAGCGATTACTCGACCGTTACCCTGGTGACGACCGCGTTGACATGATTGGTCTTGATGGTTACCAGTGGGTTCCAGAAGAGATGGATGCATTTGTCGCCCGTACGAAACAGAATTTGGAAGTGCTCTGCGAAGTGGCTAAAGCACATCATCTGATTCCGGCAATGACAGAGACTGGAATGAAGAATATGACGCAGTCAGATTGGTGGACCGCAGCCCTCTTGCCTGCTGTGAAAGATTATCCCATCAGCTATCTGCTGACTTGGCGTAACTATAAGGAAGAATGGTTCGGGCCTTCAACCTCAAAACCCGATGCCAAGTATTTCGTAGATTTCTATAACGATAAGAAAACATTATTCCTAAACGATATAAAATAATTTAACGATATGAGTGATTTTCAAACAAAAGTAGCAGCGTTGCGTGCTCACCATGAGGAGCTGCTGACACGCAAAAACGAGCCCATGGAGTGGGGCAATGGTATTTACGATAAGTGGAAGAACCCTATACTGACAGCTGAGCATACACCACTGGAGTGGCGCTATGATTTCTGTGAAAAGGATAATCCCTATCTGATGCAACGCATCATGATGAATGCTACTCTGAATTCGGGTGCAATCAAGTGGAATGGCAAGTATGTGTTGGTTGTCCGTGTAGAGGGCGCTGACCGTAAGTCGTTCTTCGCTGTGGCCGAGAGTCCCAATGGTGTTGACAACTTCCGTTTCTGGGAAGAGCCTATCACTATGCCTGACGACGTGATTCCTGCAACCAATATCTATGATATGCGTATTACGGCTCACGAGGATGGTTGGATCTATGGTGTGTTCTGTGCTGAGCGTCATGATGACTCACAGCCTGGTAACCTCAGTGCTGCTACAGCAACGGCAGGTATTGCCCGTACTAAGGACTTGAAGAATTGGGAGCGCCTACCAGACTTGAAGACCAAGTCGCAGCAGCGTAATGTGGTCCTGCATCCTGAGTTTGTTGATGGCAAGTATGCCTTCTACACACGTCCTCAGGATGGTTTCATCGATACAGGTTCAGGTGGTGGTATCGGTTGGGCTTTGGTCGATGATATCACTCACGCCGAGGTGAAGACTGAGAAGATTATCAATGCACGTCACTATCATACCATTACTGAGGTGAAGAATGGTGAAGGACCTCACCCCATCAAGACGAAGAAGGGATGGTTGCATCTGGCTCATGGTGTTCGAGCCACTGCTGACGGCCTGCGTTATGTATTATATATGTATATGACATCTTTGGAAGACCCCACTAAGGTGATTGCACAACCCGGTGGATTCTTTCTCGTACCTACAGGCGACGAATATCTCGGTGATGTGATGAACGTTGCTTTTGCCAATGGCTGGATAGCCGACGAGGACGGTAAGGTGTTTATCTACTATGCTTCTGCCGATACCCGTATGCATGTTGCTACCTCAACCATCGATAAACTGGTGGACTACTGTATGAATACTCCTGAGGACGGATTCTATACAGCAGCTTCTGTCGAAACCATTAAGAAACTAATTGCAAAAAATAAACAACATGGCTAAATCTAAATTATCAGAGAAAATAGGATATGGCTTCGGCGATATGTCGTCCAGTATGTTCTGGAAGATTTTTTCCTATTATCTTCCATTCTTCTACAGTAATATCTTTGGATTGTCACTGGTTGACGCAGGTGTATTGGTGCTTGTCACCCGTATCTGGGACGCTGTGAGCGACCCAATGATGGGTGTCATCTCCGATCGTACGAATACGAAATGGGGAAAATACCGTCCATATTTGTTATGGGTGGCTCCTTTCTTCTCCATTTGCGGTATCCTGTTGTTTACTACACCCGATTTGAACTATGGAGGAAAACTGATTTGGGCGTATGTCACCTATATCTTGATGATGACGGTCTATACGGGTATTAATGTGCCCTATGGCGCCATGTTGGGTGTGATGACCGATGATACCAACGAGAAGACCGTGTTCTCGTCTTTCCGTATGTTCTTTGCATACGGCGGTTCGTTCATCTCCCTGTTCCTTTGGGAACCCTTGACCAATCTGATGGGAGGTTACAACACTCCGGAAGGATGGTTCTGGGCTATGGTGACGATTGCTGCTGCCTGCTTTGTGATGTTCATCCTATGTTTCCTCATGACGAAAGAGCATCTGAAGACGGTTTCTACTGTAAGTGTAGGAAGCGACTTCAAGGCCTTGCTTTCTAACAAGCCTTGGTGGTTGCTCATTGGTGCAGCCCTCTGCTTCAACCTGTTCAATACAGTCCGTGGTGCTACGGTGGCCTATTTCTTCCAGGACATCATTGGAGCGAATGTCAATCTGGTATTCTTTGGTTTGATGTTCGCCTTCTATGCAGGATTGTTCCTTGGTGTAGGTGAGGTGTCCAATATGGTGGGTGTAGCTTCCTGTGTTCCCATCTCCGGACGTTTGGGTAAGAAGACAACCTTCATCCTTGTCAATGGTTCGTTGGTGGTACTGAGTGTGTTGTTCTATTTCATTCCTTGTACCCCTACTGGTTATTGGATGATGTTGATATTCCAGATTTTGATTTCTATCCTGACAGGTATCATGTCTCCATTGGTGTGGAGTATGTATGCTGATGTCAGCGACTATGCAGAATTAGAGTTTAAAACAGCTTCCACAGGTCTTATCTTCTCGTCCAGTTCTATGGCTCAGAAGTTTGGCGGTGCCATTGGCGGTGCTGCAGTACTGTGGCTGCTCGACGGTTTTGGGTATATCACAGATGCCACGCAGTTGGCACAGGGCATTGCACAACCAGACGAGGCAATTGCCTGCTTGCGTTGGCTGATGAGTTTCATCCCGGCCTGTGTGGCTCTGCTCTCTATGTGTGTGGTATGGTTCTACCCATTAACCACTGAGCGTATTAATGCTATCAACGCTGAGTTGAAGAAAATACGTGCAATTGAAGATTAAGGTATGACAGATTCTTTGAATAAAGGCGCAGCCGAGGTTGCTGTGCTTCGTGAGGAAATGCAGGATGTTGTGGAAAACAACATCCTGCGATTTTGGCTAGACAAGATGGTGGATAACGAGAATGGTGGATTCTATGGCCGCATTGATGCTGATGAGGTGCTTCAGCCCGAGGCAGAGAAGGGTGCCATCCTCAATGCCCGTATCCTGTGGTCGTTCTCTGCAGCTTATCGTGTGCTGGGTAATCCGGAATATCTTGAGGCTGCCACTCGGGCCAAGGACTATATCATCGACCATTTCATTGACAAGGAGTATGGTGGTGTGTATTGGAGTCTGGACTATAAGGGAAATCCTTCTGACACAAAGAAGCAGTTTTATGCCATCGGCTTTGCCATTTACGGAATGTCGGAATATGCCCGAGCCACGGGTGATCGCGAGGCTTTGGAGTGCGCCTTACAACTCTTCGACTGTATCGAGGAACATGCTTTCGACCATCAGTATAACGGCTATATTGAAGCTTGCACCCGTGAGTGGGGCGAGATAGCTGATATGCGTCTTTCGGAACTGGATGCTAACTTCCCCAAGTCGCAGAACACCCATTTGCACATTATTGAACCCTATGCCAACTTGTATCGTTGCCTGAAGGAATTCCGTGAAAAGGATTCGTGTGACTATGTACCTGTTATCGGCTCAGTACTGCCCATTGGTGTTACCGTTCCAGAGGAAACAGTCCTCCGTGTAGAAGCCGCTCTCCGTAATATAATTGGTATTTTTACTGATAAGATTCTGAATCCCGAGACGCATCATCTCGACCTCTTCTTCGAGATGGACTGGACTCGTGGCGCAGGACGCTTGGAGAGCTATGGCCACGATATCGAGTGCTCTTGGTTAATGCATGAGGCAGCCCTCGTGCTTGGCGACCAGGATGTACTGGCAAAGGTTGAACCGATTGTCCGTGAAGTGGCAAAGGCTTCTGAAAAGGGTTTGCGCCCAGATGGGTCGATGATTCACGAGGCCAACCTTGATACAGGTCATGTGGACGATGATCTCCATTGGTGGGTTCAAGCTGAGAATGTGGTAGGGTGGGCTAATCTCTATCAGCATTTCGGTGACGAGCAGGCTTTGGAACGTGCCGTCCGCTGCTGGAACTATATCAAAACCCAAATCATCGACTGGGAACATGGCGAGTGGCATTGGAGCCGTCATCCAGATGGTACGCTCAATACGGTTGATGACAAGGCAGGTTTCTGGAAGTGTCCATATCATAACAGCCGAATGTGTTTGGAAATCATAGAGCGCTTTGGTTAATCTATTAATATAATATAGGTTCACGCGCGAGGCTTTTTTGTTCTATATATTAGGTCATTCTGGGGCTTAGATAGGGCAAACTTTGCAATTTATGTTATTTTGCGAAAAAGATTTCTACAATAAAGTGCTGATATTATGGAATTTATTCTGTACCTTTGCCGTCGGAAAGTTAAGGTATAATTAACCAACACCGACAAAGACAGATGAATATAGGTAAGCACATCGAAGAGATTCTCAGGAAGCAGGGCAAGTCTGCAGCCTGGTTGGCATCGCAAATTCCCTGCGAGCGCACTAATGTTTATAACATTTTCAAGCGTAAGAGTTTGGATGTACGTTTGCTGATGCGTATCAGCGTAATTTTGGAGCATGACTTCTTCAAGGAATTATCCGAAGAGGCGTTTCCTAAGCGCAAATAAATTAAGGCCGTTACTCTCAAAGTAGCGGCTTTTATTTTTGAGCAAAGATTTTGCATATTTATCTTTATTCTTTGCATTTTTTTTTGTACCTTTGCACTCAAATTGAATTCAATATTATTATTTTATGAACTTTACTTTGTTAATTACCGTCATTTTGACGGCTGTTACTTTGGTGGTAGGAGCTTATGTAGTTGCGAAGCTGATAGGTCCTCGGTCCTATAACAAGGTAAAAGGTGAACCATATGAGTGCGGTATTCCTACCAAGGGCTCGTCGTGGTTGCCGTTTACTGTAGGATTCTATCTGTTTGCCATCTTGTTCCTCATGTTTGATGTGGAGACCGTCTTTCTCTATCCATGGGCAGTCGTTGTGAAGGATCTGGGAGCAGCAGCTCTGCTGACTATCGGTTTCTTCTTGGTTGTTTTAGTATTCGGGCTTGTTTATGCCTGGAGGAAAGGAGATTTGGAATGGAAGTAAGAAAGCCCCACATTAAGAGTATTCCCTATGATGAGTGGAATGACAATGAGTCGTTGGAGAAAATCATCGACGAACTGCATGAGGGTGGCGTTAATGTTATCACTGGATCTCTTGACCAGTTGATAAACTGGGGACGCGCAAACTCCCTGTGGTCGCTGACCTTTGCCACTTCTTGCTGTGGTATCGAGTTTATGGCCTGTGGCTGTTCCCGTTATGACTTTGCCCGCTTTGGTTTTGAGGTAACCCGTAACTCACCCCGTCAGGCCGACCTGATTATGTGTGCCGGAACTATCACTCACAAGATGGCGCCGGCTCTTAAGCGTCTGTACGACGAGATGGCCGAGCCCAAGTATGTGATTGCTGTAGGTGGCTGTGCCATCAGTGGTGGACCTTTCAAGTCGAGCTATCATGTAGTGAAGGGTATTGAGGAGATAGTACCTGTAGATGTGTTCATTCCAGGCTGTCCCCCTCGTCCCGAGGCAATTATGTATGGAATGATGCAGTTGCAGCGTAAAGTGAAGATTGAGAAATTCTTCGGTGGAGCTAACCATAAGCAGACCAAGGAGGAAAGGAAGTTAGGTGTATCTAACGAAGAATTGTTGTCACGTATGATTGGTGACCGTCGTCGCGAAACGATTGTCGTTACTGACGTGCCTCAGGATTTCGTTGAGGAACTGAAGAAAGGAAAGGAGGATGCCGTATGAAACTTGATTTTCTGACTTTTGACTTTGATAAGTTCGCACAGGAGATGCAGAACTTGAAAGAGCAGAAAGGCTTCGACTATTTGGTAACTATCGTCGGTGAGGACTTTGGTCCTGAGGAGGGACTTGGATGTATCTATATCCTTGAGAATACGGAGACTCATGAGCGTTGCTCAGTCAAGATGATAGCCCGCACACAGATGTGTGGTGATGAAATTGCCTCTAATGGTGTGGGTGTTGCTGATGAGCAGCTGACTCCCTATTTGCCCTCAGTTATCAACATCTGGCATGTAGCCGATTTGTTAGAACGCGAGGTCTATGACTTCTACGGAATTGTATTCATTGGCCATCCCGATATGCGTCGCCTTTTCCTGCGTAGCGATTTCAAAGGATTCCCCTTCCGCAAGGACTGGAAGTTTGACGACAGCTATACCCTTGAAGATGAAGTAGAGCCAGAATATGGATTGGAGTATTACTTAGACCGTGAAGGTTGTCTGCAGGTGAAGCATAACCGTCTGTTTGCTACCGACGAATATGTCATCAACATCGGTCCTCAGCACCCTTCTACTCACGGTGTTCTCCGTTTGCAGACCGTTCTCGACGGTGAGACGGTTAAGCGCATCTATCCTCATTTGGGCTATATCCATCGTGGTATTGAGAAGATGTGCGAGTCGCTGACCTATCCTCAGACGTTGGCGCTGACCGATCGTCTCAACTATCTCTCTGCCATGATGCATCGCCATGCGCTGGTTGGTGTCATCGAGGAGGGAATGGGTGTTGAACTCACCGACCGCATCAAGTATATCCGCACCATCATGGATGAGTTGCAGCGTATTAACTCCCACTTGCTCTATGTAGGTTGCTGTGCTCAGGATATGGGTGCTCTGACAGCTTTCCTTTATTCTATGCGTGACCGTGAGCATGTGCTCAACTGCATGGAGGAGACCACTGGTGGCCGTCTGATTCAGAACTATTATAGAATAGGTGGTTTGCAGGATGATATTGATCCTAATTTCGTAAAGAATGTCAAGGAACTCATTAAGTATTTGAAGCCCATCATTCAGGAGTATGTTGACGTGTTTGGCGACAATATTATTACCCACAACCGCTTCGAGAAAGTTGGTCCGATGGGTAGGGAGGATTGCATCAGCTATGCTGTCACAGGTCCTGCCGGTCGTGCTGCCGGATGGAAGAATGATGTCCGCAAGAACCATCCTTATGTCATGTATGACAAGGTAGAGTGGGAGCAGATCACCATGAATGGTTGCGATACCATGGACCGCTACACCTGCCATATCGACGAGATGTATCAGAGTCTGCACATCATTGAGCAGTTGATTGATAACATCCCAGCGGGTGATTTCTATGTGAAGCAGAAGCCTATCATCAAGGTACCTGAGGGACAGTGGTATTTCTCTGTCGAGGGTGCCAGTGGTGAGTTTGGTGTTTATCTTGATTCACGTGGTGACAAGAGTCCGTATCGTCTGAAAATGCGTCCGATGGGTCTTTCCCTCACAGGCGCACTCGATCCCATGCTTCGTGGTCAGAAGATAGCCGACCTCGTAGCTACAGGTGCTGCTATTGACTTTGTAATTCCTGATATTGACAGATAAAAGCGAAGGAGATTATGTTTGATTTTAGAATAGTTACACAATGGTTCGACTCACTTCTTCGCCAGACGTTAGGTTTGGGAGATTTCTGGTCGATATTGATAGAATGCGTATTGGTGGGTGTTGCTATCCTTGTGGGATATGCACTGATTGCCATCGTATTGATTTTCATGGAGCGTAAGGTATGTGCCTACTTCCAGTGCCGTTTGGGCCCGATGCGTGTCGGTCCTTGGGGTCTGTTGCAGGTGTTTGCCGACGTGCTGAAGATGCTCATCAAGGAGATATTCTTTGTTGATCGTGCTGATAAGTTCCTCTACTCCGTTGCTCCGCTCTTAGTGATTTTCGGTTCTGTGGGAGCCTTTGCCTTCCTTCCTTGGAACAATGGTGCCACAGTGCTCGATTTCAATGTGGGAGTATTCCTCCTGACAGCCATTTCTTCGTTAGGTATCATTGGTATCTTCTTGGCTGGTTGGGGTTCTAACAATAAGTATTCAGTCGTTTCGGCTATGCGTAGTGCCGTACAGATGATTTCCTACGAAATTTCTCTGTGCCTTTGCCTGATTACTGCCGTTATCTTAACGGGTACATTGCAGATGTCGGGTATTGTAGAGGCTCAGACGGGTCCTTTCAAGTGGCTCGTCTTTCAGGGACACATCCCCGCACTGCTGACCTTCTTCACCTTCCTCATTGCCGGTAATGCAGAGGCCAACCGTGGTCCTTTCGATATGGCAGAGGCTGAGAGTGAGCTGACAGCAGGCCATCATACTGAGTATAGTGGTATGGGCTTCGGTTTCTTCTATCTGGCCGAGTTCCTCAATCTCTTCATCACCGCAGGTATTGCTGCCACCGTCTTCCTTGGCGGTTGGGCTCCCCTGAACATCGGTGTTGAGGCCTTCGATGCTGTAATGAACTACATCCCAGGCATTGTATGGTTCATGGGTAAGGCTTTCGGACTGGTATGGATTCTGATGTGGATTAAGTGGACCTTCCCCCGTCTGCGTATCGACCAGATATTGTCGTTGGAGTGGAAGTATCTGATGCCCCTGTCGCTCTTCAATCTGTTGTTGATGACGGTTGTCGTAGCCCTTGGCTTATATATTAAATAAGGTATAGCAATGGAAGAAAATAAATCATATTTTGGAGAAATCGGGCATGCTCTGAAGACGCTGGCTATCGGTATGGGTGTCACTTGGAAGGAGTATTTCAAGGACTTCTTTACCAATAAGTCAACCGAGCAGTATCCCGAAAACCGTAAGACGACGCTGCATGTTGCTCAGCGTCATCGTGGCCGCTTGGTATTCAAGCGCAATGAGGATGGTTCCTACAAGTGTACCGCCTGTACGCTGTGTGAGAAGTCCTGTCCTAATGGCACCATCAAGATTGTTTCCCATATGCAGGAAGATCCTGAGACGGGAAAAAAGAAGAAGGTGCTCGACGACTATCTCTACGACCTGGGCGACTGTATGTTCTGTCAGTTGTGTACCAATGCCTGCAATTTCGATGCTATTGAGTTTACCAACGATTTCGAGAATGCCGTCTTCGACCGCTCGAAGCTGGTGCTCCATCTTGACAAGGAGGTCTATAAGGGAGGCTCCCTGCCTAATCTGTTGAACGGTGGTGCCGCCTGGCAAGTTGGAACGTTTAATACTAAAACAAAGTAAGGACTATGGCTAATCTCATCATGTTTTGTATTTTCGCTGTTGTCATCCTCGTATCTTCTATGATGTGCGTGACGACAACGCGTATCATGCGAGCAGCAACATTTATGTTGTTTATGCTCCTTGGCGTAGCAGGTCTTTACTTCCTGCTCGATTACACCTATTTAGGTGCAACCCAGCTTGCTGTCTATGCCGGTGGTGTGACAATGATTTTTGCCTTTGCCATCCAGTTGGTCAGCAAACGCAGTCTTCAGGGTACGATTGAGCGCATCAAGCTGAGCCGCGTCGCTTGGGGCGGTGTGCTGTGTATCATCAGTTGTGCCGTGGTTGTGTTGGTGTTGTTGAAGAATCAGTTTATGTATGCCGCAATGGCAGCTCCCGATGTCGAAGTACCGGTGAAACAGATTGGTATGGCATTGGTAGGAACGGGTAAGTATCAGTATGTACTTCCCTTTGAGTTCATCTCGTTGTTCCTGTTGGCTTGTATCATTGGCGGTTTGGTAGTATCAAGAAAGGAGGAAGAGTAATGGTACCTGTAGAATGTTATTTCGTGCTGAGTGCACTGTTGTTTTTCATCGGCGTCTTCGGCTTCATTACGCGTCGTAACATGATTGCCATGCTCATCTCTGTCGAGTTGGTGCTCAATGCAGTCGATATCAATTTCGCCGCTTTCAACCGTCTGCTTTATCCCGGTTCTATGGAGGGCATGTTCATGACGGTGTTCATCATTGGTGTTGCAGCTGCCGAGTCGGCTGTGGCTATTGCGATTATCCTCAATGCCTATCGCCACTTCAAGAGTGATAGTGTTGACAGTATTAAGAATATGAAATGGTAAATGATTATGGAAACAATTTATAGTTATTCCTTCCTCATTCTTCTGCTGCCGGCGCTTTCCTTTGTGATTCTTGCCCTGGCAGGTATGAAGATGTCCCATAAGGCTGCCGGTCTTATCGGTACTACATCATTGGGATTGGTGACGGTATTGTCGTATCTCACGGCGTTCAGCTATTTCACGGCTCCTCGTCTTGCCGACGGAACGTTTGCCACCATTGTCCCTTATAACTTCACGTGGTTGCCTCTTGGCAATCTTCACTTCGACATGGGTGTCCTCTTGGATCCTATTTCCGTGATGATGCTGATCGTCATCTCTACCGTCTCTCTGATGGTACATATCTATTCGTTCGGCTACATGCACGGTGAGAAGGGCTTCCAGCGTTACTACGCTTTCCTGTCGCTCTTCACCATGTCAATGCTCGGACTGGTTGTTGCCACCAACATCTTCCAGATGTACACCTTCTGGGAGTTGGTGGGTGTCAGCTCTTACCTGTTGATTGGATTCTACTATCCGTTGAAGCCCGCCATTGCAGCCTCAAAGAAGGCGTTTATCGTGACGCGCTTTGCTGATATGTTCTTCCTCATCGGTATTCTGCTCTTCGGCTACTACACCGATTCGTTCAGCTTCTCGTTTGCTGGCGACATCGTGATGGGGCAGGGCACCACACCGTTCATTGAGGGTAATGCTGCCAAGGCAATGGCTGCCGGAGCCTTCATCCTGCCTACCGCTTTGGTACTGATGTTCATCGGTGGTGCCGGTAAGTCGGCGATGTTCCCACTCCACATCTGGTTGCCCGATGCCATGGAGGGTCCTACGCCAGTTTCCGCCCTCATTCATGCTGCTACGATGGTGGTAGCCGGTGTGTTCCAGATTGCCCGTATGTTCCCCCTCTGGGTTGAGTATGCTCAGCCTCAGATGTCCATCGTTGTGTGGGTGGGTGTCTTCACCGCTTTCTATGCTGCTGCCGTGGCTTGTGCCCAGAGCGACATCAAGCGTGTGCTGGCCTTCTCTACCATTTCTCAGATTGCCTTCATGATGGTGGCACTGGGCGTTTCGCTGCCTGGTCATCATGGTGTGCTCGACAATCACGCACAGCTGGGCTTCATGGCTGGTATGTTCCATTTGTTCACCCATGCCATGTTCAAGGCCTGTCTGTTCCTCGGTGCCGGTTGCATCATCCATGCTGTCCATTCCAATGAGATGGCTATGATGGGTGGTTTGCGCAAGTATATGCCAATCACCAACATCACCTTCCTCATCAGCTGTTTCGCCATTGCAGGTATTCCTTTCTTCTCGGGCTTCAGCTCAAAGGATGAGATTATCACCGCCTGCTTTGCCTACAGCCCTGTGGTTGGATGGATTATGACGGGTATTGCCGCCATGACGGCGTTCTATATGTTCCGTCTGTACTATGGCATTTTCTGGGGCACGGAGAATAAAGAGGCCCATGAGCATCATACGCCCCATGAGGCACCGCTGTCAATGACGTTCCCACTCATTGTGCTCTGCGTCATCACGATGGGTGTAGGTATCTATACCACCATCGCAGGTTTTGCAGGGTGGGGTGGTTCTTTCGGTTCGTTCGTTTCAGCCGAGGGTACCGACTACACCATCCACTTCGATATGCAGATAGCTGCAACCTCTACGGTCATTGCCATTCTGAGCATCTGTTTGGCAACCTATATCTATAAAGGAGAGAGCCAGCCTATTGCCGACCGACTGTACAAGCAGTTCCCGCGTCTGCATCAGGCAGCCTACAAGCGTTTCTATCAGGATGAGATATGGCAGTTTGTCACTCACCGCATCATCTTCCGTTGCATCTCCACACCTATTGCCTGGTTCGACCGTCATATTGTTGACGGCACGTTCAACTTCATGGCATGGGGAGCCAACGAGGCCGGTGAGTCCATCCGTCCTTGGCAGAGCGGTGACGTCCGTCACTATGCCGTATGGTTCCTGACAGGAACAGTGGCATTAACGTTAATCCTTTTGTCGATTTAATCGATATAGCGTAATAACGATATAACGAAATAACGATATAACGAAAATGAGTATATTAACATTATTCGTAGTAATTCCCGCCCTGATGCTTCTTGGTCTTTGGCTGGCCAAGTCGCTCAATCAGGTGCGTGGTGTGATGGTGGTTGGCGCTTCATGCTTGCTGGCCTTGTCAATATGGCTGACCGTCTATTTTGTTCAGCAGCGTGCAGCAGGCAATGCTGACGTGATGCTGCTGACGGCATCCACCCCATGGTTCAAACCGCTGAACATAGCTTATTCCGTGGGTGTCGATGGTATTTCCGTTGTCATGCTGTTGCTCTCCAGTATCATCGTGTTCACCGGTACTTTCGCCTCATGGCAGCTGAAGCCCATGACGAAGGAATATTTCCTTTGGTTCACCCTGCTTTCCACGGGTGTCTATGGTTTCTTCATCTGCACCGATATGTTCACCATGTTCATGTTCTATGAGGTAGCCCTCATTCCCATGTACCTGCTGATTGGTGTCTGGGGTTCGGGTAATAAGGAGTATGCCGCTATGAAGCTGACGCTGATGCTGATGGGAGGTTCCGCCCTCTTGATTCTCGGCATTCTGGGTATATATTATTATAGTGGAGCCACGACGATGAATGTCAACGAGATAGCTGCTTTGCACAATATTCCCGTTGAGACGCAGAAGGTGTTCTTCCCCTTCATTTTCATCGGTTTCGGTGTGCTGGGAGCCCTGTTCCCCTTCCACACATGGTCGCCCGACGGTCATGCTTCGGCGCCGACAGCCGTTTCCATGCTGCATGCCGGTGTGCTGATGAAGCTGGGAGGCTATGGCTGCTTCCGTGTAGCCATGTATCTGTTGCCCGATGCAGCTAACGAGTTGGCATGGATATTCCTTATCCTCACCACTATCTCGGTGGTTTACGGTGCTTTCTCTGCCTGTGTGCAGACCGACCTGAAGTACATCAATGCCTATTCGTCGGTGTCGCACTGTGGCTTGGTGCTCTTTGCCCTGTTGATGATGACGAAGACATCTTGCACGGGTGCTATCCTGCAGATGCTCTCTCACGGTCTGATGACGGCCCTCTTCTTTGCCCTCATCGGTATGATTTACGGTCGCACCCACACTCGCGACATCCGCTACCTCGACGGTCTGATGAAGATTATGCCTTTCCTCGCCGTAGGTTATGTGGTTGCTGGTTTGGCTAATCTGGGTCTGCCCGGTTTCTCTGGTTTCATTGCTGAGATGACTATCTTCGTGGGTTCGTTCGAGAATCCCGATCAGTTCCATCGTGTGGCAACTATCATTGCCTGTACGTCGATTGTGGTCACGGCGGTCTATATCCTTCGTGTTGTCGGCAAGATTCTGTATGGCGAGGTGAAGAATCCTCACTATCTCGAACTGACCGATGCTACCTGGGACGAGCGTGTGGCTGTCATCTGCCTCATCGCCTGTGTTGCCGGTCTGGGACTCTTCCCTCTCTGGGCAAGCAATGTGATAAGTGACGCAGTAGGACCTATCCTCGCAAATATTATTTAAGGATTGTAGAATTGAAAAATTGAAATATATATTATGAATTACGGACAATTCTTACAGATGATGCCTGAGGTCATCCTTGTGGTAATGCTGATATGCGTGTTCTTCTGCGACATGCTGACGCGCAGCAACGATCGTCGTGCCCTGATGGGTTCCGCCGTCATTGGCCCGTTGGTTTACCTCATTGGCCATATTCTGATTATCAGCCCCAGATATTATGAAAATGTGTCGGCGTTCGGCGGTATGTATGTCAGCAATTCCTCCGTTTCGGCTATCAAGGCCATTCTCACTTTCGGAGCCCTGGTGGTGCTGATTATGGCTTATCCCTGGCTCGACAATAAATCGACGAAGGGCCGCGCCATCAATGGCAAGTATGCCGGCGAGTTTATCATGCTCGTCCTCTCCACGTTGCTGGGTATGTTCATGATGGTGTCGAGTGGCAATTTCCTCATGTTCTTCCTCGGACTGGAGATGGCCTCGGTGCCCATGTCGTGTCTGGTGGCATTCGATAAGTGGAAGAAGATTTCTGCCGAGTCGGCTGCCAAGTACATCATCACCGCCATCTTCTCGAGTGGTGTCATGCTCTATGGCATCTCGTTTGTGTATGGTTCGGCTGGTACGCTCTATTTCGATGATGTGGCTCAGCGCTTCGCCTTCTTCGCTCAGTATAAGAGCCAGTTGCCTATGCTCATCATGGGCATGGTGTTCTTCTTCAGCGGACTGGGTTTCAAGCTTTCGCTGGTGCCCTTCCACTTCTGGACTGCCGATACCTACGAGGGCGCTCCTACGCCAGTCACCGGTTATCTGAGTGTCTGCTCGAAGGGGGCCGCAGCCTTTGCGCTGATGACCATTCTGATGAAGGTGTTCGGTTCGCTGATGGAATATTGGGAGTATATGCTCTACGTCGTCATCGTGCTGAGCATCACCATCGCCAACCTCTTTGCCATCCGTCAGAAGGAGCTGAAGCGATTCATGGCATTCAGCTCTATCTCGCAGGCAGGTTACATCATGCTGGCAGTGGTCGGAGCCTCTCAGTCGGGCATGGCATCGCTGATGTACTACATCCTGGTTTACGTCGTAGCCAACATGGCTGTGTTCACCGTCATCTCGGCAGTCGAGAACAGTCTGAATGCTCCCGACAACCGTGCTACGCAGATGTCAACCTACAACGGACTCTATCAGACCAACCCCAAGTTGGCGTTCCTCATGACGCTGGCACTGTTCTCGTTGGCAGGTATTCCTCCGTTTGCCGGCATGTTCTCCAAGTTCTTCGTGTTCATGGCGGCAGCCGAGCAGGGTTCGTTCTGGGCATACTTCGTGGTATTCATAGCCTTGATCAATACGGTAGTGAGTCTTTACTACTATCTGCTCATTGTCAAGGCGATGTACATCAAGTCGTCCGACTCGCCCCTGCCCACATTCCGCACCGACGGCATGACTCGTCTTGCCCTCACCATCTGCACAGCCGGCATCGTCCTCTTCGGCGTATGCTCGTGCATCTACGAGTGGCTGTTTGCCAATTCGGTGATGTAAGCACAGATTTTTTTAAGTATAGAACCCCACACGGTATCATTCATCGTGTGGGGTTTCTTGTTGATGTCGGCTTTCCTACTTTCCGCATTCACTATTATCACGGGCGGGTAGCACAAAGCCCTGCGAGCCGTAATCTCACACCCGACGAGCCGTAACCTCATGAACGACGAGATTACGGCTCGTTTTTCTTGACAAAATGGTGGTTAAAATAATTAACAATATCTTAGTGAAAAACAATGATGGAGATGTTTGGTAGCTTGGACTATCTTTAGTACCTTTGTAAGCAAGTAAGACAGGAAATTACTGATCTGGGTATGGTTTCGTTTAATAATCTAATATCGTGAGTAAAACTCTTTACAAAGTTTGCCAGAATGGCCTCAAGGACCCCAAAGCTCTCCAGCCTCTCCCCCGGCCCCTCTCCTAAAGGCGAGGGGAGATAAGGATATGGAAGGAGGATGGATTTTTTAGTATTAGTGAGCCGGAAGTTTTGTGCTTTCGGCTTTTTTTGTTGATTTTTGTTGCAGTATCGGAAAAAAGTTGTAACTTTGCAACCATTACATAACAATCTGTTACCAACACTTTACTTGAGGGAATGAAAGAAACTAGCGTCATTGAAAGATTCAGAGAGGTTGTGAGAAACAATCTCCCCTTGGCTGTCATCGTCGTGGCAACTGTGCTGATGGTGCTGGCAATGGGTGGAATGTATTACGCGGCACAAAAGATAGTGCAGCGCGATATGGAGCAATTGGTGGAGCGCGACATGAATGCCATTTATCTGCGCATTCGCAACCAGTTGAGCAAGGTGGAGGTGACGTTAGATAATATGGCTTGGGTGGTGACCGACGACCTGCATTCGCCCGATTCGTTGGTTAGTGCTACGCGCCAACTGGTGCAGCACAATCCCGACATTCTTGGCAGCAGTGCTACGTGCATCCCGGATTATTACCCGGAGAAGGGGCATTGGTTTGAACCATACGCCGTTCGCAGGGATGATGGCACCATCGAGTCGATGCAGCTGGGATCGGCCGAGCATGATTATACGAAGATGGAGTTTTTCACGGCTCCGATAGCCAAGGGCGGCGGCCACTGGTGTGAACCGTATTTCGACGAGGAAGGCGCGCGTGCCATGGTGACGACGTATGGCGTTCCCGTTCGCGACGGAGCGGGCAAGATAGTAGCTGTGATAGATGCCGACATCTCGCTGCAGTGGTTGGAAAAAATCATAGACCAGTCGAAACTCTATCAGAGCACGAGGCGATTCCTGGTGACGGGCTCGGACCATCTGCTGGCAGGCGACGAGACGCCTATATTCCATTCTGCCATGGAGCTGGTGGAGGCCTATGGGCATAAGCAGGGATACGAGGTGATAGAGGACGAGAATGGCGAAATGCATCATGTGTTCTTCCATCCCGTGGGAGGCAAGACCGACTGGGTGCTCATCAGTATATTGAAGGATACCGAGGTGTTCAGCCAGCTGCACCAGGTGCGCTTCCTGATGTCAATCCTGATATTGGCAGGAATGTTGGCGGCATGGTTTATCGTGTATCGCTCGTCGCGCCACTTGGAGCGTCTGCGCAAGGTGAATGCCGAGCAAGACCGCATAAATACCGAACTGCGCGTGGCAGGTCAGATACAGCAAAGCATGTTGCCCCATGATTACCAGAAGGTGGACGATGTGGATATTTGCGGCATACTGTTGCCGGCACGCGAGGTGGGCGGCGACCTGTACGATTACTTTATTCGCGACGAGAAACTGTTCTTCTGCATCGGCGACGTCAGTGGCAAGGGCGCTCCGGCGGCTATGGTCATGGGCGTGGTTCATTCGCTGTTCCGTGCCTTTGCAGCTCATGAAACGAGTCCTGCCCACATCATGCAGGGCATCAACGAGGGCACCTGTCAAGGTAACGAATCCAATTTCTTCGTGACCATGTTCGTCGGTGTGCTCGACTTGCCGACAGGCCATCTGCGCTATTGCGATGCGGGCCACGATGCACCGATAGTGTTGGGAAAGGAGCAAAAGAGAATGTTGCCCTGTAACCCACATCTGCCCGTCGGCGTGCTCGATACCGTCAAGTACGAAGAACAGGAAACACAATTGTCGCCGGGCGACGCCTTGTTCCTATATACCGACGGACTGACGGAAGCGAGAAACGCTACCAACCAGCTGTTTGGGATGAACAGGGTGAATGTGACACTTGACAAATGCTTCAGCCTGAAACCGGAGGAAATGCTGCAACGCGTCATCGACGACGTACGCCTCTATGTGACCGATGCCGAACAGAGCGACGACCTCACCCTGTTGGCGCTGCGCTATACCCCTCAATCCTTTGAGAGCGTGATTTCCGAAACGCTCGTGATAAAGAACAACGTGCGGGAAATGCCGAAGTTCGGAGAATTTGTAAAGTCGATGTTTGGGAAAATGGGCTTAGACACATCGACGAGCCGCAATATCCGACTGGCTGTCGAGGAGGCTGTGGTGAATGTGATTAGCTATGCTTATCCTGCAGGCGAGGAGGGCGAGATAGAAATACGCCTGATGTCGGACGGCACCGTTCTTAGGACCGTCATCATCGACTCGGGGGTAGCTTTCGATCCAACGATTGAGAAGAAAGCCGACACGTCGCTCCCTCCCGAAGACAGGCAGATAGGCGGTCTGGGCATCCTGCTGTATCGCGAGCTGATGGATTCCATCAACTATGAGCGTAAGGGCGGAAAGAATATTCTGACACTGAACAAACAACTGTAATATTAACAATATAAAAAAGAAAGAAAACATTATGAATGCTAAGTATGAAGAAATCGACAACAAGTATGTAGTAACTTTGGAAGGCGAAATGGACACAGCCGCCGCCATTGATGCTGAAGAGGTGTTGAAACCGCTTTACACATCGGATGGCAAGGACGTTCTTATCGACTGTAAAGGATTGGAATACATCGCATCCAGTGGCTTGCGCATCCTGCTCAGCATCGTGAAAGGTGTGAGAACAACAGGCAACAAGGTAATCTTGCGCGACGTGAGCAAAGAAATCAATAACATATTGAAATTGACTGGATTCATCAATTTCTTTGAGATGGAGTAATCAAGTAAAGAAACATGAAGCAGGAGCATGTAAGGACGAGTTTCTTTACATGCTTTTTTTCTTCAGATAGTTGGCGAAGATGCGGGCGGCACTTTCCACCTTGGCGGCACAGGGACGCTGCTTGTAGTATTCTGCCGTGCGAGGGGAAGCCACGTAACTGCAATGGGCGCGCTCGTGCCCCTGCAGACCTAATATCTCGGCACAGATGAGACTGCCGTTCTCTGCCTCCGACTGGGCCAATAATTCCTGTACAACCTTGTAGCAGGCCGATTTGCCCTCGCGGTCGCTGCCTTCGGTCTGACCACAGTCGAGCCCTACCAGCATGACAATGCCCGACACGGCACCGCACATCATGCGCAGTCGTCCGACACCGCCGCCGAAACCTGCCGCTATCTTCTTGGCCATCACATCGTCCATGCCGTAAAGGTCGGCAAAAGCGGCTACTACACTCTGGCAACAGCCGTAGCCTGCCATGAAATTATCTACCGCACGAGCTACACGTGCTTCTAATTCTTGATCGGTCATGTTTTTAATTGAGAATTGATAATGGAGAATTATCGCTTAAGTTCTTCCTTTAGGAATTTCGGGGTGAATCCCTTCTTGCTCTTAGCCACCTGTTCGGGAGTGCCGGTAGCAAGGATGGTACCGCCGCCGCGACCGCCTTCCGGTCCCATGTCGATGATATGGTCGGCCAGTTTAATCACGTCGAGATTATGTTCGATGATGATGACGGTGTTGCCACGGTCTACAAGTTTCTGCAGCACATCCATCAGAATGCGGATGTCCTCGAAATGTAGACCGGTGGTGGGCTCGTCGAGGATATAGAGCGTCTTACCGGTATCACGTTTCGACAGTTCGGTGGCGAGTTTCACGCGCTGGCTCTCGCCGCCGCTGAGGGTGGTGGAGGGTTGTCCCAGTTTGATATATCCCAGACCAACCTCCTGAATGGTCTTGATTTTACGAAGGATGTCAGGCACATTCTCGAAGAATTCCACAGCTTGGTTGATGGTCATGTCGAGCACGTCGGCAATCGACTTTCCCTTGAAGCGCACCTCCAGCGTTTCACGATTATAACGCTTGCCGTGGCACTCCTCGCAGGGCACTTGGATGTCCGGCAGGAAATTCATTTCAATCGTCTTGTAGCCATTGCCCCCACACGTCTCACAGCGTCCGCCTTTAACATTGAACGAGAAACGTCCGGGCTTATAACCTCGTATCTGGGCTTCGGGCAGATTGACAAACAGCGAGCGGATGTCGGAGAAAACGCCCGTGTAGGTGGCAGGATTGGAACGTGGCGTGCGACCGATAGGACTCTGATCGACATTCACCACCTTATCTATATATTCCAGTCCCTCAATACTGTCGTAAGGCATCGGCTGTTGCAGTGAGCGATAGAAATGCTTCGAAAGGATGGGGTAGAGCGTTTCGTTGATGAGCGTAGATTTGCCCGAACCGCTGACACCGGTGACGAGGATGAGTTTTCCCAACGGGAACTCCACATTGATATTTTTCAGATTGTTGCCACGACAGCCACGTAACCACAGACTATTGCCGTTGCCCTTACGCCGTTGCTTCGGTATTTCTATGTTACGTTCGCCACTCAGATATTGCGCAGTGATGGTATTCGCCTTCAGCATTTCATCAATGGTGCCTTGGAACACGACCTCGCCGCCCTTACGACCGGCTTTCGGACCGATGTCCACGATATAATCGGCATTGAGCATCATGTCACGGTCGTGCTCCACCACGATGACGGTATTGCCTAAGTCGCGCAATTCCTTGAGCGAACGAATCAAGCGGTCGTTGTCGCGCTGATGCAGTCCGATGCTGGGTTCGTCTAATATGTAGAGCACATTCACCAGTTGCGAACCAATCTGTGTGGCGAGACGGATGCGCTGGCTCTCACCGCCCGACAGGGAGGACGACTGGCGATTGAGGGCAAGGTAGTCGAGACCGACATCCAGCAGGAAATCGAGTCGGGTACGTATCTCCTTGAGTATTTCGGCAGATATCTGCTGTTGCTGGGAGTCGAGCTTGGCTGTCGGTGTTGGCTGTTCCAAGTCGTCGAGCCATTGGCGGAGTTCGCTGAGGTCCATAGAGGCAAGCTCGGAGATGTTCTTGTCCCAGATGCGGTAGGAGAGCGCCTCGCGGTTGAGCCGCTGTCCGTGGCATTCGGGGCATTGACATTCAGCCAGAAACTGGTCTGCCCATTTCTGTCCACTGGTACTCTCGTCGTTGTCCATCACGTTGCGCAGATATTTCACCACACCGTCGAACGATACGAAATAGTCGCTCGACGTATGCACCAGTTCCTTGTCGATGCGGATGGTTTCCAGCGAACCGTACAATATCTCGTTGAGCGCCTCGTCAGGAATATCGTTGACGGGCGTCTTCAAGTCGCAACTGTATTTCTTCAGGATGGCATCAATTTGCCAGAAAATCATCTGATTCTTGTATTTCCCCAGCGGAGCAATGGCACCGTCGTGGATGTTCAGCTTGCGGTTGGGAATCACTTTCTCCAAGTCAATCTCGTTGATATAACCCAATCCCTTGCAACGTGGGCAAGCCCCTTGGGGTGAATTGAACGAGAAGGTGTTAGGGGCAGGGTCGCTGTAGGAAATACCCGTAGTCGGACACATCAGTCGCTTAGAGAAATGCTTGATAGCCTTGGTGTCGTAATCCATAATCATGAGCAGTCCTTCGCCTTGCTTCATCGCCATTTGTACGGATTTCTTCAGACGGTCGGTAGGGACATTCGAGGTGGCAGGTGTGGTAGCGGGAACCGCAAGGCGGTCGATGACAATCTCGATGTCGTGCGTCTTATAGCGGTCAACCTTCATCCCTCGGGTGATTTCCTGTAATTCACCGTCCACACGGACATGCATATAGCCCTTGCGGCGCATGCTTTCGAACAGCTCGCGATAATGACCCTTGCGCCCCCTCACAACGGGAGCCAGGATAAGAATCTTCTTGCCGGCATAGTCGTTGGTGACCATCTCGATGACTTTCTCTTCCGTGTATTTCACCATCGGTTCGCCGGTCATATAGCTATAGGCACGACCGGCACGGGCAAAGAGCAGTCGCAGATAGTCATAGACCTCGGTGGTGGTGCCTACGGTTGAGCGTGGATTCTTGTTGGTGGTCTTCTGCTCGATGCTGATGACGGGCGAAAGACCTGTTATCTTATCGACATCGGGGCGCTCCATGCCGCCAAGGAAGTTGCGGGCATAAGCCGAGAAGGTCTCGATGTAGCGGCGCTGTCCCTCGGCAAAGATGGTATCGAAAGCCAACGACGACTTGCCGGAACCGCTGAGACCTGTAATGACAGTCAGTGACTGGCGGGGAATTTCAACGTCAATGTTCTTCAGGTTGTGCACACGTGCTCCCCAAACATTGATTTTTTCTTCATTGTTCATAGTTCGTGTCGCTTACCTGATTAAATTTGCGCAGCAGATTGACATCCTTTTTGATGTCATACTCTTTACCGTCGCCCCCCTTGGCCCGTACACGGACGAAATAGACGCCGTCCTTGACGGGGTGGCCCTTATACGTGCCATCCCACGAACCGTCGATTTCGTTCCAAGTATAGAGACACTGTCCCCAGCGATTGAAAATCAAGGCGCGGAACTCCGTGATGTTTTGGTATTTCTTCACATGGTATGTGTCGTTAATGCCATCGTCATTCGGTGAGAAGGCATTAGGCATTTCCAGCAGACTGGCTTGCAGTGCAGTGCTGTCGACGGCAACGGTATCTTCATCCTCGTCGTAGTCGTCATCATCGGTAGTGACAACGGCGAAAGAGGGGATTGCCAAGATGGCAAAAACAACCAGAAAAGCGTATAATAATGATTTCATAGTGCAAAATTACGAAAAAACTTTTGTTCTGCGCTCAATTTTTCGTAATTTTGTAGGCGAAAAAGAATAAATAGCTGAATTTATGAAACGAATAATCCGATATTTATTAGTGTTTGCGCTGGTGGCTTTCTCTGTGGAGACGGCTCTTGCCCAGCACCCTCGCTTCCGTGAAAGACACCAGGTGAAGCGCAAGGAAACCATCTTCGGCATAGCCCGTATGTATGATATCTCGATTCAGGAACTTATTGCGGCCAATCCGGAAATGAATGAGCCTGGCTACGAATTGAAGAAGGGTGACTATATCAACATACCTTGGTCGAAGAATCAGCCTCAGACGAATATGCAGCAGACAACGGCTAATCCCACAACATCGGAGATAGCCATGCCGGCCAAGACTCAAAAGGAAGAGGTGGACGTGCGTAACCGTGAGATAAGGGTGGGCGTGATGCTGCCTCTGCATAAGATTAATGGTGACGGAAAGCGTATGCTGGAATACTATCGCGGTGTGCTGATGGCATGCGACAGTCTGCGCCATAACGGTATCTCGACTGACATTTCGGCATGGAACGTTGCGGAGGATACTGACATCAACACCTTCCTGCAGGATCCGAGAGCTGCCCAGTGCGACGTTATCATCGGTCCCTTATATACCAAAATGGTGAAGCCTTTGGCTGATTTTGCAACCGAACATGACATCAGGGTGTTCATTCCCTTCTCCATCAACAGCCATGAGGTGTTGGTGAACAGGAATGTCTTCCAGGTGTATCAGCCCCAGACAGAGCAGAACGAGACTATCATCAACCATTTCTTGGAGCGTTTTAGTGATGCGCACCCCGTGTTCATTGATTGTAACGATACCACCAGTCAGAAAGGTATCTTTACGTTCGGTCTGCGCCGTCGTCTGGAAGCACAGAATATAGCCTATAAGATAACCAATCTGAATAGCAGTGAGTCGGCATTCTTCTCATCGTTCAGCCCCAGTAAGCAGAATGTGGTGATTCTCAACACCGGCCGTTCGAAGGAACTGACAGCTGCAATGGCCAAGCTCAACGGTCTGCGCCTTTCGCATCCCGAACTGCGTATCAGTGTGTTCGGTTATACGGACTGGATGCTCTATACGCGCTATCAGTTGGAGAACTTCTATAAGTTTGACACCTATATTCCTGCTCCATTCTACACCGATTTGTTGTCGCCAAAGACAGAGCGTATCATGACGAAGTATCGTTGGAACTACCATACCGATATGATGAATGCCCTGCCTCGGTTTGCCATTACCGGTTTCGATCATGCCTACTTCCTGCTGAAAGGATTCCACATCTATGGCAAGAACTTCACCGGCGGTTCGGGAATGGTGGGCTATACCCCAATACAGACCCCGCTGCACTTCGAAAGAATAGGCAATGGCGGTCTGAAGAATCATAGTATGATATTTGTGCACTATCTGCCAGCCCGTCATACAGAAACGATTATTTTTTAGAGTTTAGAGATGAGAAAATATATATTTTTTTGCTTTGTTGCCTTTTTACCTTTCATGGCCAAAGCACAGGTGGGTGAATACCGTACCGACTTTGCTGTGGGCGTGAACGGTGGCTACATGCTGAGCAAGGTGTCGTTCACTCCCGACGTGCCGCAGAATATGCTGGGAGGTATGACGGCAGGTCTGACATTCCGTTATAACTGTGAGAAATATTTCAAGAGTCTCTGTGCCATTGTGGCTGAAGTGAATATTGCACAGACGGGTTGGAAGGAGAAAATAGAGGGCATGGAAAACCAGCCTCTCTATTATGCCGACGATCCAGACAATGCACTGCACTATGAACGAAAGATTACCTATCTGCAGATTCCCATCTTTGCCCGATTGGGATGGGGACGTGAGCGTAAAGGCTTGCAGGGCTTCTTCCAGGTTGGTCCGCAGATAGCTTTCATGCTGAGTGAGAAGACAACGACTAATCTGGTTCCAGGCTATGCACCCACCGAGGCGCGCGCCTCCAATATCGTCAATCAGGAGACGATGCCCGTCGAGAAGAAGTTTGACTATGGCATTGCCGGTGGTGCAGGTATAGAATTCTCCATGCCCAAGGTAGGTCACTTCCTGTTGGAAGGTCGCTATTACTACGGACTCGGTAACATTTTCGGTAATTCGAAGAGCGATTATTTCGGTAAGTCAAACTTCGGACAGATTGTTATCAAGGCTACCTATCTCTTTGACATTGTGAAGACGAAAAACGATAAAATTAAATAAGAATTATGTTTGAAGGTCAACCGAAAGGATTATTCGCGCTGGCTCTCGCCAATACGGGGGAGCGCTTTGGTTATTACACCATGCTTGCAGTGTTTGCACTGTTTCTGAGAGCTAACTATGGACTGACTCCAGGTACTGCCGGTATCATCTATAGTTCGTTCCTTATGTTTGTGTATTTCTTCCCGTTATTCGGCGGAATGCTGGCCGATAAGTTCGGTTTCGGCAAAATGGTTACCATGGGTATCATCATTATGTTCCTGGGCTATCTGTTGCTGTCGGTACCGTTGGGCGGTGATTCCTTTGCTTTGTCCATCATGCTGGTGGCGCTGATAGGTATCGGTTTCGGAACAGGACTGTTTAAGGGCAACCTGCAGGTGATGGTCGGTGACTTGTATAATGATCCGCAATATGCTGGTAAGCGTGACGCAGGTTTCTCCATTTTCTATATGGCTATCAACATCGGTGCTTTGTTTGCTCCTACTGCTGCTATCCGTGTGATGGAGTGGGCACAGCAGTCATTGGGCGTCAGCGAGAATGATTCCTATCACTTCGCCTTTGCAGTAGCTTGTGCATCGCTTATCCTGAGCATCGCTATCTATTATCTCTTCCGTGGTACCTTCCGTCATGTGGAAGGTGGAAAGAAGAAAGCTGGTGCTACTGCCGAGGCCGACACACTGACACCGGCAGAGACCCGTGAACGACTGATAGCGCTGTTATTGGTATTCGGTGTGGTTGCCTTCTTCTGGATGTCTTTCCATCAGAACGGACTGTCGCTGACCTATTTTGCCAATGAATTTACGGAACAGTCGGCAGAAGGTGTCAAGGCCCTGGCGTTCAACGTATGGAACTTGGTGGCAATCATATTCATTGTGTATGCTGCTTTCTCACTGTACCATGGAACAACGGCAAAGAGTCGTGGCATTTCTGTACTCGTTATCATTGCTGCCCTGGTTTTCCTGTTTTATAACTATGGCGTATTGGACGGCAGTGTTGAAGTGAAGGCTCCTATCTTCCAGCAGTTCAATCCCTTCTATGTCGTAGCACTTACTCCAGTGTCACTTGCCATCTTTGGTTGGCTTGCTGCCCAGAACAAAGAGCCCAAGGCACCTCGTAAGATTGCTTATGGTATGATAGTGGCTGCCATCGCATTCTGTCTGATGCTCTATGCGTCACTGGCACTTCCTTCGCCTAATGAACAGGCTGCCATGGGTGATGCCGCTCCTCGTGTGTCGTCCTATTGGCTGATTATGACATACCTTGTACTGACCTTTGGTGAATTATTGCTCTCGCCAATGGGTATCTCTTTCGTCTCGAAGGTGGCTCCTCCTAAGTACAAGGGTGCTTGTATGGGTGGTTGGTTCGTTTCGACAGCCATCGGTAACCAGTTGGTGATGGTTGGAGGTATCCTTTGGGGTGACCTTCCTTTGTGGTCAGTATGGGCAGTATTTGCAGGCCTGTGCGTCTTGGCAGCACTCTTTATGTTCTTTATTATGAAACGACTTGAGAAGGTGTGCTAATGTCATGCACTTTATCACTACTTCTTACATCGTTTCTTACGCTGGTTGAACTGAATTGCGAAAACCTCTTCGACTGTCAGCATGACTCGTTGAAGCAGGATGAAGAGTGGATGCCTGCTGCCGTACGTCATTGGACACCAAAGCGCTACTGGCACAAAGTGAACCATATTGGGCAGGAGATTCTTTCATGCCAGGAAGACGGCGTGCCGGATCTTGTTGCCTTGGTTGAGGTGGAAAATGACAACTGCCTTAGGGATTTGACACGTCGATCGCTGTTGCGCCATGCCGGTTATGAGTTTCTGATGACTGAGTCGCCAGACCTACGTGGCATTGATGTCGCCTTGCTCTATCAGCCTTTTTCGTTCCGCCCCATCTGCTATGAGACTTATCGCGTCATGCCCATTGAGGGAATGAGGCCTACACGTGACATCCTATATGTCATGGGGGAATGTGTGACGGGTGATACTCTTCATGTGTTTGTTGCCCATGCTCCCAGTAGGTTTGGCGGTGAGAAGGCGACACGTCCCAATCGCCAAGTGGTGGCTGATAGATTGGTCGAGGCTATCAGTCATTTACCAGCCAATGCGAAGGTGATTGTTGCTGGCGATTTCAACGATGGAGCCGACGACCCTGCCTTGTGTTTCTTGGAACGTCAAGCTCTGACGAATGTTACCCGCGATGCCAAAGGAAGTCATGGGGCAGAGGGTACGTATCGCTATCAAGGCGAGTGGGGGAGTATTGACCATGTCTTCGTCAGCACTGTACTGCTCGATTTCGTCGAGCAGACGTATATCAACGACAGCCCTTTCTTGTTGGAAGAAGACAAAAAATACGGAGGAGTCAAGCCCCTCCGTACCTATAATGGTCTGCACTACCAATCAGGTTTCAGCGATCATCTGCCCTTAGTGGTGCGGTTTCGTTTTGACTAATCATTTTTTAGCAATTCCTCGAAGACACGAAGGTACTGGATGACAGCAATCTTATCGCTGTGTCCGTAATCGATCTCTTCGGCATTACTCTTGGCCTCAATGCACTTGCGGTTCTCGTCGAAATAGTAGCGCCATTCGCGAGTTTCACCCTCCTCGCTGCTTCGGGAGTAGGAGAAAATGAGCTCGTGGCTATTGGGATCAAACAGGTATTCTGAATAGTTGTCGAAATACATGCTGGAACGGTGGTCCTCGATGATGTAGCAGTGCTTGGTCAATCCTGAGTACATGTTGTCCATATCTGAGAAGTAGAAATTCATCTCGTCGGTTTCGGGGGCATAGTTCTCCATTGTCTGGTCGTGGATAGTGACCTTGATGTTGCGGGGCAGTTCAGCCTTCTTGTCATCTTCTATCCATTTCTTTGCCTCAGCATAGGTCTTGCGGATGAAGGCCATGCGCTCAGCCTTCGGTGTGGCTTTACCATTCTTTTCATCATCACCGAGGATGCTGTGATCGGCAGTAATGAGTCCCTGGAATATTTTCAGGAAATGCAGGGCTGCTTCTTTCTCGCTGTTAGGACTGTTCCAATCGATGGTGCCGGGTTCGTTGTCTGTAAGTTCATGTCCCTCCAGGCCAGATTTGATCTTTTGGTCGATGACATTGCCCTTTGCATCATAGTAATAGCGAGTCTCGACTATATAGCCGCCATCAGTCTCACTTTTCATAAAGACGAAGAGCAGAGTCCCTTTGTCGGGGTCGAAGAGGAACTCACGGTAGCGGGTATGTCCGTGTGAAGTCCAGTTCTCAATGATGAGGTAGCACTTCGCTTTGTCAAGGAAACTGGTTTCTGGATGGGTCTTCGTCTTATTGAAGTAATAGACCAAATCCGTCACATCGTCGAGTTCGAAGTCATTGTCAACAACCGCCCCGTCGTTCACCAGAATGTGCATGTCGAGCAGTGCCTTACCATTCTTGCCGTTGTCGGCAGCCATCTGTTTTGCCTCAGCATATACCTGACGGATATGCTTCACTTGGTCAGCCTTGTTTTGTGCTACTACGCTGCAGAAGGGCAAAAAAGCGAAAAGCAAGAGAAACTGTTTCATACGCAATTCTTAATTGTCAATTCTCAATTCTTAATGTTCGGCTCTTCCAATCCGATACCTTTTTTCTTATCAACGGCTTTCAGAATGAAACCGAGAATGAGGGCTGCAACACCGAGGCAGGCGAGCATCACCAAAGGAGCCGTATAGTTTAACTCCGTGGCACTGGCTCCCTCGGGGTTGGTAGCATCAAGCACTTTTCCGATGAGCAGTGGGAACAGCCAGAGACCGATATTCTGAATCCAGAAAATCAGGGCATAGGCAGAACCGATAACTTTGGCATCAACCAATTTGGGCACTGAAGGCCAGAGTGATGCGGGTACTAAGGAGAATGAGGCTCCCAATACCAAAATGGTGGCATAGGCAACGATGACACCACCAACAGCACTGCTCTTGAACAGAGGTAGGGCAAAGGCAAAGGTCAGGTGACAACCAATCAGCAGCAAAGAACCCAATATCAACATGGATACTGCTTTACCATGGTTGTCAAGATAATTGCCGAGAATAGGAGTGATGAGCACGGCCAGGAGAGGGAATACCGCAAAAATACTCTCTGCTGTCTGGCGCATGTAACCCATATAGCAATAGGTGATGAGTGCAATAATGCTGATGGCCAACAGAGCGAACTTCTTACTGCTTGTCTTCTGGAAGTTAGAAGCGAATCCGGTAGCGGCAACCAAAAGCATAATGACATACTGGACGATAGTTACCGACGGACTTGCCCAGAAAGAATCAGAGGCTGGTTCTGTCAGTGTCAGGTTGCACTGCAACATATTAACAGCATACTTCTGGAAGGGGAAAATGGCGGAATAATAGAGTACGCACAGCAAGGCAACAAGCCAGAAACCACTGTCGCTGAGAATCTTGCCGATGTCGCTGATTTTGAAGGGATCGTCTTTCTCTTCTGCCTCACCTGTCTGACTGTCGAGTTTCTTGTCCATGAAGAAATAGACAATTGTCATGATTAAGGCAATACACATCAGAACTACACCGAAAGCAACACTGCGGCTAACACTTACCTCGCCACCTAACTTGGCAAAGAAGGGCGAGAAAATCATGCAAGTAGCAACACCCAGACGGGCAAGTGCCATTTCAGAGCCCATGGCAAGTGCCATCTCACGGCCTTTGAACCACTTCACAATACCGCGAGAGACGGTGATTCCTGCCATCTCGCAACCACAACCGAATATCATGAAACCGCAGGCGGCAAACTTTGCACTGGATGGCATTCCCTGATAGAAAGGTGAAACACCTAACTCATCGAAGATGGGGATGTAGTTGAGGTTGTTGGTAAACCATGTATCAAGTCCGCTACCGATGAAACTGTCGCTGACAGCATACCATTTTACACAGGCACCGATTAACATTACGGCTGCAGAGAGTACAGCAGTAAAACGAACTCCCATCTTGTCGAGAATGATACCTGCAAAGATGAGGAAGAATACGAATACGTTGAGGAATACCTCAGACCCCTGCATGGTACCGAAGGCGGTGGAGTCCCATCCGCGAGTCTCTTGCATCAGGTCTTTGATGGGCGAGAGGATATCCATGAAGATGTAGCTACAGAACATGGCTAGTGCCAGAAGTAGCAGGGCTGTCCACCGCATTGCAGCGGAATCTCTTAATGTTTTTTCAATTGCTTGTGACATAATTATTATTTTTATTTCGATATTTCAATGTTTAGATATCTCGTTATTTCGAGGTTTTTATTTTCTCAAGCCGTTTGGCTTTGACCTCTGACTGTTGTGAGAGTTTTCCTTTGAGGTATTGCTCCATGATGAGACCGGCAATAGGAGCTGCCATGTCGGAACCGAAACCACCATGCTCTACGTAAACGCTGATGGCGATTTTGGGTTCGTTCATCGGGGCAAAGCCGATGAAGGCAGAATGGTCGGCGCCAGGATTTTCTACCGTCCCTGTTTTACCACAAACTGGGTAAGTGGTGCGCAAACAGGTTGCCGTTCCTTTCTCGACTGCTAATCGCATGCCCTCTATTACAGGGGTATAGATGCTGGCATCAACTTTCGTGTGGCGGCGGGTAAGGTAGCGCTTATTAGTGGTATTCTTATGAATATGCGGCACATAATACCATCCGCGATTGGCTAACGTTACTGCCAGGTTGGCAAGTTGAAGGGGTGTGAGGGTGATGTCGCCCTGTCCCATACCTGCCCACCAGATAGTCTTACCGTCCCATTTGCCATTGTAACGGCGATTCAGGTAGTCGGCTCCTGCCAGGAGGCCGCCCTGTTCACCTTGAATGTCGATATGCATAGGACCACCGAGGCCCATGCTCT